>Ga0214921_10004147_pt1 | contig 21620 bp, 22 predicted proteins | sample LL1505_MetaG_FD_177992 | JGI IMG/M metagenome (GOLD analysis project Ga0214921, IMG submission 177992) | Freshwater microbial communities from Lake Lanier, Atlanta, Georgia, United States - LL-1505 | ecosystem: Environmental > Aquatic > Freshwater > Lake | place: USA: Georgia | collected... | reverse complement strand
TGCTTCGATCTCGGGTGAGCCGACGGTGACATGGGGAACGGGCGCATAGAGTCCGAATTGCATGTCAAACCTCTTCTTGTTTTTCTTTTTCCCTCACCAACCTATTGCCCCTGATAAATCCTCCGCAGACGCTCGATCACGCGCGGCGGCGTTTGATAGAGGCGATTGATATCGGCTTGCAACTGTTCGCCCGAGCGCGGATTGTCGATCTGGAGACCAAGCTTTTCCGCATCCGAGCGGAATTCCTTATCCTGGATCATCTCCATAAAAGCTTTGCGCACAGCAGCCAGTCGGTCAGCTGGAATATCGGGCGGCATGAGGAAGGGGCGGCCGAGTGTGAGCGGGCCATAGGCTGCTTCAAAGAGCAGCTTGTCTTCTTCATTCTTCACCAGATCAGGACCGTAGGGCACATTCTTCAATTCGGCTTCTTTGATCGGGCCATATTGCAGAAGAATGTTGATCTGCTTGTCCTTCAGCCAATTTTGTTTGGTGGAGGTGAGTGAGCTCCAGAAGGTTGTGCCATAAGTGTCGAGCTCGCCGCGCTCAATGGCAATATAGGCTTCATTCTGTCCCGGATAGCCGGCGATCACTTTGATCTTCGTGCCGAGCAATTCATTCAACAGACGCGAGTAGAAAGCCGGTGCTGAATTGACGCCGGATGCGCCCGCCGTCATTTCAAATTTCTTTGCATCCTCGATGGTTTTAAATTTCGATGCATGCCAGCTGATCAGCAGACCTGTTTCGAGAGAGGGCGTACCAATCCAGTTGAGGCGCGTGGCGTCGTAGTCAGCCTCTTTCGTACCAAAAAGCGGCTCAAGCGGCGCATTGTTCATGACAATGCCCATCACCGTCCCGTCGCGGGCTGCTTGGCTGTAGAGATGTTTGCTCGCCACAATGCCGCCAGCGCCGGGCATGTTGCGCGGTACAACGTTGGGGTGGCCCGGAATATGTTTGGTGATGTGGCGGCCGACAGTGCGCGCCAGAGCATCATAGCCGCCGCCATTGCCGGAGCTGATGATCATGAAGATATTTTTATTCGTGTAAAATTCAGCGACATCAGCTTTGGCTGAATTGACGCTGATTGCTGCGCTCGCACATGCGGCCAACAATAAAGCACGGACTGCGAATGCCATGATCCACCTCCCCAGAATTTTTTATTGTCTTTTTTTTTATAAGATAATGACACAGACCCCATGCGTGACAAGTCTTTAAAAGCACGCGCCTTCTTTATGTGAAAGCGCGTGTTTCTTTTGCCCCCGGCCAGCTGCCAGCTTTCACGCGCTGATATTGTGGCGGGATGGAGAAGGGATGGCCGAGCGCTTCGGCCGCGTGCCAACCCCAATTGGAATCATCCAAGAAAGCGCGCGCCAAGGCGACTTGATCCACGCCACCCGTGCTCACAACTTCTTCGGCATGTTTGGGCCCGGCGATAAAGCCGACTGTGCGTGTGACAAGTCCGGTTTCTCGTTTGATGCGCGCAGCGCGTTCCACATTAAAGCCGGGGCCGAGTGCTGGGCGCCCGCCCGGCACAATATTGCCTGAGCTCACGCAGACATAATCAAAGCCGTGGTCGCGCAGAGCTTTGCCGACGGCAATCGCATCTTCAACCTGCAAGCCTTCATCGAGGAAGTCTGTGCTGTTGATGCGCGCGCCGAGCGCAATATGAGCAGGCGCAGCTGCACGCACTGCTTTCGCCACAGCCAGAGCAAAGCGCATGCGCTTTTCCGGCGTGCCGCCCCAATCATCTGTGCGGTGGTTCGAGACAGGCGAGAGGAATTGATGGATCAGATAGCCATGCGCTGCATGGATTTCGATCACATCGAGACCTGCGCGCACAGCACGTTTGGCTGCTTCGCCAAACCCGTTGATGATATCTTCGATCTGCGCATTGGTGAGCTCAAAGGGTGCTGCGCCATCTTTTTCAAAAGCAATGGGAGAGGGCGCCACCGTCTGCCAAGCGCCTTTTTCAGGCGTTAGCGCTGCGCCGCGATCCCATGGATAAGGCGTGGAAGCTTTGCGCCCCGCATGGCAAAGCTGGATGCCGAGTTTGAAACCCGGCAGTGCGAATTTTTTCGCAATAGCAATGACGCGTGCCAATGCTTCTTCATTGGCTTGCGAATAAAGCCCGAGACAGCCGGGCGAAATGCGCCCCTCGCGTGTGACTGCGGTTGCTTCCATCACCGCAAGTCCAGCACCTGACATGCCGAAGCGGCTCAAATGCTGGATGTGAAAGTCTGACGCCGATCCATCATCCGCCGAATACATGCACATGGGCGAGATGGCGATGCGATTTGGCACTTCAACGGGGCCGATTTTGAGCGGCGTAAAAAGTTGCGATGCCAAATCTCTATTCCTTCATCTCGTCCATATGGTGCTGCCAATTATTCGGCAGCGATGCTCGGCAGTGTCGCCTTGAGGCCCGGAAGATCCTTGATCTGCGGCAAGACTTCCTTAGCGAAGAGGCGAATGTTCGAGACAGTCCGTTTATGATCCAAGAAGCCCGCCTGCATCATCATCAACAAATGATCAAAGCCGCCAATGCGCTCATATTCGAGCTTGATTTGCGCGGCCACCTGATCGGGCGTGCCATACATGACGACGCCCAAGTCGCGCTGCTCTTCAAGCGAGACTTGGCGAAGCGCATCATTGGTGCGTGAGCGCACGTCAGCGCCGCGCAGGCCCGCGACATTGGCTGCAATCGGTGCATAGCCCGGAGGATTACGGAACTGCGGCTCCGACTTGGCTTTGAGATACCATGTCAGCTCGCGCGCACCTGATTCCGCATCGGCTTCGTTCTCGGCCACATAGACGAGTGGCATGAAGGCGAGACCGCCCCCACCCGGTTGGCCATTGTCACGATAGGCGCTGCGATAGGCATCAAACAGCATCCGCACTTTTTCATAAGGCTGCAGGAAGGTCGCAAAAATATAACCCTTCGACGCTGCACGACGTACAGATTCCACATCGCTCGAGCCCGTCACCCAGACTGGCGGGTGCGGCGTCTGATAGGGGCGCGGCCACAGGTTGATCGCGCGCTTATGCGTGAACTTGCCTTCAAAATTGAACGGGCCGTCCGTCGTCGTCCAGGCTTTGACGCAGAGATCAACACCTTCCCACAGGCGTTCCAGCGTCTCCGTCGGATTGGCATTTGAAGCAAAGACTTCATAAGGCACGCCGCGCACGAAGCCCGCGTGCACGCGGCCACGCGAGATGCAATCGATCATCGCCATTTCTTCGGCAATGCGCAGCGGGTCTTGGCGATTGGCAATCGGATTGCCGAGAATGCACAGCTGCGCATTTTTGGTCTGGCGCGCGAGAATGGCGAGAGACAAAGGCGCGCAAGTGTCGATGCAGGTCGCGGTCTGGTGATGCTCGTTCACCATCAGGTCGAGGCCCGCTTCATCGGCGATCACATGCTCGTCGAGATAGCGATTGTAGAGATCGGCGCCAATCTTAGGGTCAAAATGCTTGTTCGACAGATTGACGCGAATGCTGCTCAGCGAATCCATCGGCGGCAGATTGGGGTAGGGCATTTCCGTGAAGTACCAAGCGCGCATGTTCTTTGCTTTCTATGGTTCAACATCAATAGGTTGAGTTTGGATGTTTCCCGGGCGTCCGGCAAGACGGGTGGATTATTGGGGGACCATGATGACGCCGCCATTCATGGCGACCGCTTGGCCAGTCATATAGGAAGCATCCGCGCTGAAGAGGAAGGCAGCGAGCCCCGCCATATCTTCCGGATAGCCGATGCGGCCGAGCGGAATATTCTTCTGACCGCGCGCGATCAATTCTTCAGGCGTTGTATTTTCAAGAGGTTGCGCCGTCATGGAGACGCCGGGGATGATCGTGTTGCAGCGGACATTATGCTTCGCCCATTCCAGCGACACGGTCTTGGTGAGCGAGACAATGGCGGCTTTCGAGCAGGCGTAATTGGCGCCATTGACGGCGCCCTCAAGCGCGCGACCTGACGCAATATTGATGATGACGCCGCGCTTATTGGCGATCATGCCCGGCCCAAAGGCATGGATGATGTGGAAGGGCGCGGTGATATTGACCTGCAAAGTGCGGGCAAAAGTTTCCGGCGACATGTCGAGCACGCTGGCGCGCGGATAGATGCTGGCATTGTTGATGATGCCATAGGGCGTGCCATAGGCCTTCACGCTGGCGGCCACGGCCTCGTCAATGGCGGCGCCAGACGCGAGATCGACTTTGAAGAAAGTGGCTTCACCGCCAGCCGCGCGCACTTGCGCTTCGGTCTCGTGCCCTGCGGCCTCATTGATGTCCCAGAGGGAAATGCGCGCGCCCATCCGCGCCAAACGCTTGCAGAAAGCACGGCCAAAGCCGCCACCGCCGCCGGTAATGACAATATGGTCGCCCGGACGAAGCCCGTCACGCGCAATGCCGTCTTCGTACATGTTGCCTCCCTGCGGAGCCGGGTGTTTTTTGACCCTGTGCTCTCATTCTTATTTTTCAGAAGTATCAGGGGCTAAATCGGGCTTGGCAAGTGGGGGTGGTGCGGGGTGATAGAAAAGCTGTTCAGTCTCCGGGCCAAGGGGTGAGCGCCCGCCCACTATGGACCAAAGTCATAGAGGACCGCTCTTGTGGCGGGCCGTGGGCAGGCTAACCTCGCGGAACCAAAAAAGGGCAGGCGTAGCAAAGCCGCCTGCCTATAAAAATCAAAGGGGAGGGTTTCCTATGTGGCCCACGGCGTCTCGCAGTCGCTTGCTGTCATTTTGTGCGGCAACCGTTTCATTCATGTCGCAGGCTTTCGCCATTGAGCCCCCAGCTCTGAAAGACCAGGGGAGCTTTTTCATCAATGGTGAAGTGGTGCGCTCGGAAAACCCGGGTGGCGATGCACCCGCAGGTCGCGTGATCGTCAATCAAATGTATGTCGAATATGCCGTGCCGAAAAAGCAAAAGGCTGGCGCGCTGCCGATGATTTTGGTGCATGGCTCGGGCCATACTGGCAAAACCTATGACACAACGCCCGATGGCCGTGAGGGTTGGAAACAGCATTTCCTGCGCAAGGGTTACACGGTCTATGTAATCGACCACGCGGGGCGCGCGCGTTCAGGCTGGAATCCGGAAGCGATCAATCAAGCGCAGACTAAAGGTGATGCGAGCCTCATTCCCAAAGGTGGCATTATTCAATTCACCTATGAGCGCGCTTGGGGCGTCTTCCGCTTTGGACCCAAGCCCGATGAATGGTGGCCCGATTCCAAATTCCCGCAAAAATATCTCGATCAATATATGGCCCAGCTCGTTCCCAATACGGAAGTGACGCTGAAAGCGCCGCAGAAGACCGTGCAAGCTCTCGTGGCTCTGCTCGATAAGATCGGCCCGTCCATGATCATGGTCCATTCGCAATCGGGCACTTATGGCACGCAGACGGCGCTTGCGCGCCCTGACTTGGTGAAGGCGCTCATCAGTGTTGAAGGCCGCTCAGGTTGTGGCCTCTCGGCTGAACAAGCCAAGACCATGGCGCGTCTGGCTTGGCTCAATGTGGCTGGTGACCACAATTGGAATGGCGAAGAAGAATGCCGCAAGGCTGTTGCGCAAGTGGCGGACCTTGGTGGCAAGAGCGCGTTTCTGGCCACTTATGAAAAAGGCGTGCGCGGCAACACGCATATGATGATGATGGACACGAACAATCTCCAAGTCGCTGATTGGATTTTGGAGTGGATTGAAAAGAACACAGCCAAGAAGAAGTCATAAAAGAAAGGAAACGCCATGTTGCGCGCTGTTATGAAGAGCCTCGCCCTTGTTGCAGGGCTGATTTGGGCGGGCACTGCGCTCGCCATCACGGGTGAGACGGCGCAATTCGTCAAACTGGCGGATGATGTCTATGCCTATGTCGGCAAGCGCAACGATGCCAATGCCATGGTGATTGTCACCAACCAGGGCGTTGTCTTGGTGGACACAGGCAATAGCCAGCCTGATACGCGCGACATTGCCGAGAAAATTAAATCCGTCACCAACCAGCCGGTGCGCTATGTCGTGATCAGCCAATATCATGGCGATCATTTTGGTGGCTCGCCCTTTTTCATGCCCAATGCCACCGTCATCGTCCATGACAAAGTGGCTAAAGAAATTGCAGCGATGAAATCCTACCAGATCAAATCCTGGCGCAAGCGTTTCCCCGAACGCACAGCCGCTCTGGAAGGTCTGGCCCCGATTGACATGGTCATGAGCTTTTCAGATCGCATGACGCTCAATCTCGGTGGAAAGCGCATCGAGCTCATCTATGTCGAAGACACTTATAATACCGGCGATGTCGCCGTCTGGCTGCCGGATGTCGGCGTGATGCATGGCTCTTTCGCCGCCTATCGCGATCGTCATCCCGATATTCGCCCCGATTATAGCCATGGCACAACGATCACCATGTTGAAGCAGCTCGAGGCCTTGCTGGCTTTGAAGCCTCGCGTGGTTGTGTCCTCGCATGGGCCGCTTGGCACGGTCACTGATCTGCAAGTCATGGTCGATTACATTCTGCTCGCACGCCAGAAAGTGCGGGTGATGATGTCGGAAGGCCAGACGCTTCCCCAAATCATCAAAAATTTCCACATGAATGAATTCAAAGATTGGGACCGCGCCACGCATTTTGATTGGATGGCGGAAACCATTCATCGCGAATTGTCTGGCCAAGGCCCCATCCTTGTCACAGTGAAGGAATTGTCGGCGACGGGCGAGCTGACCCGCGTGATAGAAGCCGGGCGAAATCTCACCCTGAAGACGGCCAAGGGCGAGGAGATCCGCCTGCGCGTGACCTCCGACACCAATATCGAAGGGGCGAGCGACCGCACCCGTCTCGCGCTCGGGATGAAGGCACGCGTCCTCTACAAGGAGCCGGAAGATTTCAATCCGGCGCTGGGTTATGACGTGATTGAACTCGAGGTGGCGCCCCGCTAGGGCGCCCCTATCGGCTCTGTGACTTGCCGAAAGCCATAAGAATCGCCAATCTTCCCCCCTGATCTGGAGCCAGCGAAAGCCGGACCAAACTTCGGACATGAGGGGGGATTATGAATCATTCTTGGACACGCCGCGCCGCTGTGATGGGCGCGGGCTTTTTGGCTCTGACCTCGGCAGCTCTGGCGCAGGCGCCGGCACAAGCTTGGCCGACCAAGCCCGTCAAATTTGTCGTGCCATTTGCGCCGGGTGCTGGCGCCGACATTGGCGCGCGTCTGGCGGCTGATGCTTTGTCGCGCAAATGGAACCAATCGGTCGTGGTGGAAAACCGCCCCGGCGGTGACAGTCTCATCGCCATTCGCGCCGTGGTGAATGACAATGATGATCATCAATTGCTGTTCACGCCGACGGGCAATTTCACCCCGCATCCTTATCGCCACGAAAAGCTCGGCTATGTGCGCGACCGTGATCTGCTGCCGATTGCGCGCTTCTCCAATACGATCCTCGCCGTTGGCGTTTCGGACCAGAGCGGCATCAAAACAATTCAAGAGCTCGTTGAAGTCGCGCGCAAGCGTCCGGGTGAATTGAATGTCATGACGGTGCCCGGCATCACGGATCTGGTCTGGGATAATTTTACCACCGCCCTCAATTTGAAAATCCAGAAAGTGAGCTTCAACAATCTGGGCCAAGGTGCTGCCGAAATGGCCGCTGGTCGTATTCAGGTCGTCATGTCGGCCTATGCGATCATGCAGCCGGTGATTGGCAATGGCGCGAAGGTTTTGGCGGTCAATAGCCGCACACGCGCGTCAGCTCTGCCAGACGTTCCGACAGCTCTTGAAGCGGGGATTCCTTCCTTGCAATTGGAAGGCTTGGTTGGCCTGTTCGGACCCAAAAGCATGAATGCTGCTTTGCGCCAACGGATCGGCGATGAAGTCGCGGAAGTGGCGCGCATGCCCAATATTGCCGAGCGGCTTGTTGCCAGTGCGCAAACGCCCAACCCCGGCGGGGCTGAGGACTTTGCCAAGGATATTGCCGAGCAAGAAAAGCAAGTGGCAGAAATTGCCGCGCGCGTCGGCCTGAAGAAGCTGGATTGATCATCAGTCCTTCATTGCGAGCGGAGTGAAGCAAGCCAGGGGCCTCACGCGGGGCCTCTGGGTTGCTTCGCCTGCGGCTCGCAATGACTGGCTGTTAGACCAGCGGCACAGTCAGCGGATTATAGGAATAGAGCCATTTATTGCGCTCGGCGCCTTCATCGCGTTTTGCGAAGGCGGCGCGAATTTCCGCTTCGGTATGCAGATGGAACAGCGTGCGATTGGCTGTTGATTGGCGCACAATGCGCGCCGTGCGCTCAATGCGATTGCGCTGATAGAGATCAAGCGCTTCCGTATCATCCGCGCATTGCGCCAAAGCGCGTGTCAGCACGGCGCCATCTTCAATCGCCATGACAGCCCCTTGCGCCAAATAGGGCAGGGTGGCGTGGCAGGAATCGCCCAATAGCGAGACGCGCTTGGTGCTCCAATCCATCAACGGATCGCGATTGAACAGGGACCAGCGATAGCATTGGTCTTTATCTGCCGTGTCGATGATGGTCTGGATGATCGGATGCCATCCGGCATAATTGGCCTTGAGCTGATCCCATGGGCGCTTCAGCGTCCAGGATTCTTCGGCCACATCATCAGTCTCGACGAGGCCGACAAAATTCAGCAATTTGCCCGCGCGCAAATAATAGCAAACGACATGTCCGCCGGGGCCCATAAAGACCGACATGACAGGCGGCAAAATATTCGGCGGTAGTTTGTCTGTCGGAATGAGTAATCGCCAAGCCGCATCGCCCGTGTAAGTGGGTGTAGAAGCGCCAGACATTTGCGCACGCACGACCGAGCGAATGCCGTCGGCGCCAATCAGAATATCGCCACGCGCCGATGTGCCGTCAGCGAAGTGCAAAGTCACGCCGTCCGCATCTTCGACATAATGGGTGGCGCGCTTGTTGAGCTGCACGATATTGGCGCGCATCTCTTGCGCCTTGCGGGCGAGAATGTCGTGGAGGTCTGCGCGGTGCAATTGCGTATAGGGCGCGCCATTGGCGGCCTCATGCGCTTCAGCGAGCGGAAAGCGCTGAATTTCTTCGCCCGTATCATGCAGGCGAAAAACATAAGCGCCAGGGCGCACGCCGACGCGGTCGATTTCGGGGCCAAGGCCCAGATCACGCAAAACATGTTGCGCATTGGCGCTGATCTGGATGCCAGCGCCCACTTCCCCCATCTGGGCCGATTGCTCGAAAACCTCGACCTCGTGACCGGCCTTCATCAGGCAGCAGGCAGCAGCCAGACCACCAAGCCCTGCGCCATTGATGAGGATTTTGCGCTTTTTCATGATCCTGCGGACCCTCCCGAAACTGGCGCCTGTTTAGCGCGGTTTCGGGTGGGTTGGAAGCAGGCGAAAGCGCACGCTGGCGTTACTCTTTGAGCTTTTTCACCAGCCAGGGCGTCACGATGCGCGCTTTGATGTCCTCGGAACCGATCTTGTTGTCCGAGCCCATGTGGCGGCCTTCCGGATTGATCCAGGCCTCTTTCGGCGCGCCGGGCAGAACCTGTGCAACCAGATGCAAATCGGCAATCGGCACTTGCGTATCTTTGGCGCCATTGACGAGCAGCAATTGCGTCGAGGGCTTGTCGAGAATGCCGAGTGTCTTCAGCGACAATTTCGGACCATAGGCGAGGAAAGCCTCAAGACCATCGACGCCATAGATCATCGAGCGCGCGGGCAGAAGATCCATCAGATATTCGGGTGTCTTCAAAGCCACCGTCTGCCATTCGGGCTGGAAGTAATGATGGGCCGGCAGGCCTTGTGCGACAACAGCGCGCAAACGGGCACGTTCGACGACGGACATTTTCACCGCCCAATAGCCGCTCCAGCTGCCGCCATAAAAGGCAAGGCGCTGCGGATCGATTTCCGGACGCTTGGTCAGATAATCCAGAGCGGCAGAAAACATACGCTCGGAATCGACATCCACTTTGATCGGCGCCTGTCCGGTGCCCGGCATATCGGTGACGAAAATGCCGATGCCTTCATCGAGCAAATCTTCATTGCGCTCGGCCCATTCTTCTTTGCGGGAATCAAGTGCGGTTGCGAAATAGACAAGCGGCACTTTTTTGCCATCGGCTTTCGGCAAGCGCAGATAGCCCACGATTTCCTTGCCCTCGAAGGGAATGCGCACGACTTCGAGCTTCGGCGTCAGGAATTTTCCATAGGCCAAAAAGGATTCTATGCCCCGCTCATAGGCCTTTTGTTTTTGCGGCGAATTATTGGTGGGGTAATGCGCCAGTTTGAAGAGACGATAGGCGGCGAGATAGGATTCGCGTGCCGCTTCCACCTTGCCTTCGGCTTCTGCTTTGCGGCCTTCCGCAAAATGGCGCTCGGCTGGGATCATAAAGCCCTTGGCCCAATCATCGCGATCCATGGTTTTGATCGCGGCCACAGCTTCGCGAATGTCCTTGCCATCAACTTTGACAGCGGGGCTGCGCTGCGGCTTTTTTTCGGCGCGGTCGATGATCTCCTGCTTGAGTTCATCCAGCGTGCGCACGGTGACTTGGTCGACCGCCAGAGCCGGCAAGGACAGCGCTACGATCAGGCCGGCGGCAAGGCCGACCTTGCGGAACAAATGGTTTGTCATGATGAAAACTCCCCCTGTTTTCTTCTCGGATTATTCTCCGGCGATTTCGCGCGCGGCCGCGATAATATGCGCCGGTGTGGCATAGATTTCTGCGATACGCTTTTCGAGATAGAGCCCGTCATCAGGCCCCACGATCAGCTTTTGCTTCTCGGCATCTGCCAAAAATTCCGCATCTTTCATCGTCGCATTGAAGGCGCCACGTAGAGCTGCAATCAGATAGGGCGGCACTTGGCGCGAAGTCAGGAAGGGGCGACCGATTTCCGCGCCCGACTGAAGCAGGCGCAAGGTTTCCTTCTTTTCGGGATCTTTCAAAAGATCAGAAGCCCAGGGAATGTCGGGCGACATGCCGGGCCCCAGATTTTTGGAAAAGCGTAGGTGAATGTCGATCTTCTTATCGCGCAGCCAATCGTCCGGCATGCTGGTCCATGAACCACAATCGCCATCAAGCTCGCCATTTTCAATGGCGAGCTTTTTGTCGGCAGAGCCCGGATAGCCCTGCACCATGCGCAGCTTCACGCCGAACAGCACTTGCAGGATGCGGTCGTCTATATAGGCAGACGTGCCTACACCCGTATTGCCGAAGGCGAGTTTGTCTTTCGCCAAAAAGGCATCGAAGGTTTTGATATTGCGCGGCCCCCAAGTGAAGCAAACGCGAATATCTTCAGCAATATTGCCGATCCATGCGAATTGCCGGAAATCAATCGGATTGCGCGAGGGTGATGTCAGTGAGCCGGTGATCAGACCCGGATTAAATGTGACGATCACCGTGCCATCGGTAGGTGCGCCGGAATCCAGAAATTGCAAAGCCTTTAAGCTCGCGGCGCCGGGCATGTTTTGCACCAGAATGGCGGGATTGCCGGGAATATGTTTGTTGGCATGACGCGCAAACAGGCGACCATATTGGTCATAGCCACCACCGGAAGAGAATCCGACGACAACGCGCACAGTCTTGCCCTTGTAGAAGCTCGCAGCATCTTGCGCTTGCGCGTCACGTCCCGCGCCGAGCGCGAGCATCAAACCCAATAGCATCCAGAATTTCATGGCTGCCCCTCCCGTTCATGCCTTGCGGCTTGTTTTCACTCATCATGGGTTTTTCGCAGAAAGGCGCAAGAGCAGGCGACATATGTTGCAGCACAGCAAAGAAGTAGGCGCCGACATCAGACCAAAGTCGAATTTCCCAGTTTGAGTATGGGAAAATCACACGGCTTTAAGCCGCCTTTCTCAAAGGTTCTTTGACAGGCCCTGCTTTCTGGATCAGCATCTGAAAAAAACATAAAGGGAGAGAGACATGGACGACGTCAAAAAAGCCGCTCAAGCGGTCAGCGTCCTGGGAGAAGCCTATATTTTTTCCATGCGCAATCTGCCCTTGCTGGAGCAGGGAACGACTTATGATTCCCTCGCAACCGCACCCAATCTCTGGCTGAGCATCAAGGTCTATGCGAGCGGCGGCGAGAATGCGCTGCATGCGCATCGCGCAGAAGATCATGCATTTGTTATCTTGCAGGGGTCTGCGACATTTACTTTTGGCGATGGCAGCCAGCGCGTCGTTGGCCAGCACGAAGGCGTCATGCTGCCGCGCGAAGTTGCTTACAAGTTCGAAGCTGATGCCAAAGAAAATCTGGTTATGCTGCGCGTCGGCGGCGCTCAGCGCACGATTGAAGGCATTGGCGATCTCAACCCTTTTGGCACGCCCAAGGAAATCGCCCGCCAGACTGTCTTCAGTGATGGCTCTGAAAAGATCGGCGATTCCGTGCGTAATGGCGAGACGTCGAAAAAACGCATTTATGCTGAAGGAAAATTCTTCGCGCCGCATCCCTGATCAACAGGGCGCGCAATAAGTAAGAAACTAGGGAGGACACCATGCCTGAATTGCCCGTCGAAGCCTCGAAATTCGCTGGCATGTCGGAAGAGCAGCAGCGCTCATTTCCGCGCCGCACGGTGATTGGCGAGCATTTGTCGGACGCCGAGCTCGAAGCCATGCCGCAAATGATCTCGACCGATTCTCACGTCATGGAGCCCGAAGAGCTCTGGCGCGAATTGCCCAAGCACATGCAGGATATGCTGCCCAAAGTGCCGTTCCGTAATTCACCGCCCGGTGCGACCGATCCGCATCTGCGTTTGGCGGATCAAAACACCGATGGCGTGGCCGCAGAAATTCTCTTTCCCAATTACGGCATGGCGCTGTTTGGGATGGATGATATTCCGACCCAAGAGCAGTCGTTCAAACTCTATAATGATTGGATGCGCGACTTCTGCCAGACGGACCCGAAGCGTCTCTATGGCTCGCCGCTGATTTCTGTCTATGACATTCAGGGCGCGGTGAAAGAATTCCATCGCGGTCTCAACATGGGTCTCAAAGGCTGCATGGTCTGGCAAGTGCCTGATCCTCGCTTGCCTTTCACTTCAGACCATTACGAGCCACTGTGGGCTGCCGCCAATGAGGCCAAGGCGCCGATCATCTGTCACATCCTCACGGGCCATTCCTATATCAAGGGTGGCCAGAAGGGTGGCGTGCTGGGTCTGAAAGACGCAACCAACGCCAAGACCAATGATTCCGCCAATACGCTTTTCGATTTCATCTTCTCCGGCGCTTTTGATCGCTATCCTGATCTCAAGCTCTTGATGGCGGAGAGCGAGATCGGCTGGCTGCCCTTCATGCTGCAGCAATGGGATTATTATTTCGAGCGCTTCCGCAAAGATCGTCCGATGCCGATCAAGCGCAAGCCCTCGGAGATTTTCGAAGAACATGTCTATGGCACGTTCTTGGAAGATTATGTCGGCACACGCTTCTTCCCTTGGTGGGGTGAGAAGAATTGCATGTGGTCGAACGATTATCCGCATTTCAACATGACCTTCCCGCATTCACGGCAGGTCGTTGAATATCATCTGAAGGGTCTCTCAGATGATAAGCGCAAGCGTTTGACGCGCGACAATGCCATCAAGCTCTTCAATCTCGATCTGTAAGATCGGGAAGTAGGGTTTGATATTCCGCCGGTTGTTGAGCGAAAGGGGAGACGCTCATGCGAAGGCTTTTAGGATTTGCAACTTGCTTGGGATTGCTCGGCACACCCGTTCAGGCTGAAACAGCCGATGCGGATTTCTTTGCTGGCAAATCCATTACCGTCTTGATCGGCTATGCGGCGGGCGGCACTTATGATGCGACGGCCCGCTTGCTGTCGCGTCACATGGGCCATCACATTGCCGGGCATCCGATCATGTTGCCGCAAAACCTTCCTGGTTCCGGCGGCATCAAAACCATTCTCAACCTTTATTCCGTCGCACCGCGTGATGGCACGACGCTTGGCATGCTCTCGCGCAGCTATCCGCTCGAACCCGCCTTCAATCCGCAATCGGCCAAATATGATCCGCGTGCCTTCATTCCGATTGGCAGCACGTCGAAAGAAGTGTCGGTCGGCGTGGTCTGGCACACGAAGAAGATTACATCTGTCAAAGATCTCTACACACGCGAGATCACCACAGGTGCGACGGGCGCGACCGATGATACGGGGCGTTTTCCCACACTCTTCACCAATCTAACGGGCGCAAAGATCAAAGTCATCACCGGTTATCCGGGTGGCAATGATGTGACCATGGCGATGGAAAAGGGTGAAGTGGATGCGCGCTTTGGCTGGTCATGGGGTTCGCTGAAGAGCCGCTCGCGTCCATGGCTGGATGAGAAGAAGGTCAATATCATCGTGCAGATGGGGCTCGAAAAAGCCGTCGATCTGCCGGATGTTCCGCTCATCATGGATTTCGCCAAGAATGAGACCGATCGCAAGGCGCTGGAATTTCTCTTCACACCACAAGTGACAGCTTGGCCTCTGGTTGCGCCGCCCAATGTGCCGGAAGCACGCATCAAAATTCTGCGCTCCGCTTTCATGAAGACCGTGCAAGACCCGGCCTTTCTCGCCGAAGCGCATAAGCTTGGTATTGAAGTGGATCCTGTGACGGGTGAAAAAATGCAGGAGCTGGTCACACGCATCTCGGGCTTTGAGCGGCCTGTGATTGATCGGGCTCTGGAATTGACGGTTGTGAAATAAACGAGCTGGGCGCAAAGCCTGCCAATCACGGAGGAGAATGTCATGCAGCATGTCATGGATATGCGGGTCGTGAAAATGCCAGCCGGTTGCGGTGCTTTCATTGAAGGCGTCGATCTGTCACGCGACATGACAGCGGAAGAATTTGCCTTTGTGAAAAAAGCCTGGGACGAAAATCTCGTTCTCGTTTTCCGCGGGCAAAATATTTCCGAAGACGCGCAATTGCGCTTTGCTGAGCGCTTTGGCCCCTTGGGTGACCGCAAAATCGCACCCGACAAGCTGAAAGAGCGCGCAGAGGGCGTCAAACAGGTCAATTCCAAAATCCTGCTCGTCAGCAATATCAAGGAAAACGGCAAAGCGATTGGCGCTTTTGGCGATGGGGAAATGTGGTTCCATATTGATTCTGGCTATTCGGCCAAGCCCTATCTCTACACATTCATCTATGGCGTGGTTCTGCCCTCAACCGGTGGAAATACGCTGTTCTCGAATATGTATAAGGCTGCCGAAGCTGTGCCCACCAAATTGCGGGAGCGGCTGAAAGGTCGCAAGGCGCTGCATATTCATGAATATAAGCGCAATGAGAAAGTCGACCTCTCGGCTGACATTAGTGGCGTGCCGCATTTCTGGCATCCGCTGTTCATCAAGCATCCCTCAACGGGGCGTGAATCGCTTTTCGTTGATCGTTTGATGACGCAGGCGATTGAAGGCCTCGATCCGGCGGAGAGCGATGACATTCTGGCGCAGCTCTATGAAATCGGTGAGCGCAAGGAATTCATTTACGAGCATGTCTGGCAGTTGAATGATCTTGTCATGTGGGACAATCTCGCCACTATTCATGCGCGCACATGGTTCCCGCCAGAAGAGCAGCGCCTCTTGCGCCGTTGTACGGTGGATGGTTCGGGCGTATCGGGCTACGGAGAATAAAATGGCCAGTCAACGCATGCCTGCCTTGCAGTCCTTCATTGATGATTTGCGGGCCATCTGGGCGTCAGATTCCGACATTGGTTCGTGCATGGAAAAGGCCAAACCTTTGCTGGAGAAACTGGTACAAAACCAAGAGCTGCAAGCTCGCTCGGTCGATTGGCCCTCAACGGAGGGGCGCAAGAATCTTTTGCTCTATGTTGATGAGCAATATGAATTTGCCGTCAATGCGGTGGTGCGTGTGCCCGGCCGCAAGGGCTCTGTGCATGACCACGCCCATGCGTGGGTACTTTATGGCGTTCTCTGCGGTACGGAATCATTAGAGCGCTATGAGCGTATTGATGACCGCTCACGCGAAGATTTTGCGCAAGTGCGCATGACATCGGTCAGTGTTGGCTCACCGGGCAAAGTCGATCTTGTGCCGCCGTTTGATATTCACGCAGAGCAGGGCGGCCCGACGCGGTCTGTCGCCATCATTCTGCGTTCGACCAAACTCGGCGACATTACGCAGCGTCAATATGATGCTGTGACAGGCGAAGTGCGGCCGGGCCCTGGCCCCACGCAAATTCCTTTCGAACTGACGGCCTAATATCTCATTCGGGTTGCATTGCCATTGGGGGGAATGCCATGCGCGCACCGGGTCTGTTGATTTTATCTCTGGCTTTGCTCACCGCTGCGCCGCTTGCAGCGCAAGCGCAAACTGATGCAAAGACCGTCAACATCGTCGTCGGCTTTTCACCGGGCGGCGGCTATGACATGTATGCGCGCACTTTGGCTCGTCATTACGGGCGTTATTTGCCGGGCCAGCCAAAAGTCATGGTGCAGAATATGCCGGGCGCGTCGGGCCTCAAATCTGTCACATGGCTCGACAATGGCGCGCCACGTGATGGCAATACCATTTCGGCATTCAATCCGGGCCTGATTACGGAATCGGTGACGGATGCTGCCAAGATCCAGTTCAAGTTCATTGATGTGGCTTGGGTCGGTTCGATCTCTCGCGATTATCGCATTTGCTATTCATGGAATGGCACAGGCGTGAAAGATTTCGACGGCTGGCTCAAGCGCAAGCAAGTCGCCATGGGCGCACCAGCGCCGGGATCATCCGCCTATGTGAATGCCGCCATGATGAAGAACCTGCTTGGTGTGCCGATACATCATGTGCTCGGCTATCCGGGCAGTGCGGAAGAACGTCTGGCCATTGAGCGGGGCGAATTGGACGGCGGTTGCGGGGCGTGGAGCAGCAATCCGCCTGAATGGGTAAAGCAGAAGAAGATCACACCCATTGTGTCTTTCACCAAGCCGCCGATCCCGAACCTCGATCAGCCGGTGCCCTTTTTCCGCGATCTTGTGAAGAACGAGGATGACAAAAAGCTCTTCGATCTGATGACGATTCCCGATGCGGTCGGGCGGCCCTATATCGTTTCCAAGGCCGTGCCAAAGGAACGACTAGACCAGCTGCGCAAAGGTTTTGACGCCACCATGAAAGACAAAGAATTTGTCGAAGATGCGCTGCGCCTCGATCTCACGGTGAGCCCGCTGACGGGCCAGGAATCCCATGATCTCGTGGCGCAGGTCTATGACATTAATGCGCAGATGGTGGAGCGCATGCGCAAGAACGCCCATTGAGGGAATGGGCGCCTTGTCCGCTCGTCAGAGTTGATAAATATAGGCCGCTGAAATGCCATGATTGCGCGCAAGATCTGCAACGGGCGTGCCCTTCTTGCGTTCTGCTTTGAGCATTTTACGAAAAGCGACCAGATCTTTGCCTGAGCGGCGCAACCGCTTGGAAGGTGTTGAGCCTTTTTCGGTCAGTTTGGCAGGTCGGCCGCTTTTGGGCGCTGGGTTTTCGGCAATCATTTTCTCGGCAATGGCAATGAGCTTACGAAGCTGGGCAATATCTTTGGCAGACAGTGACATGGGGTCTCTCTAATAGTTGAAATTAAGCCGTATATATACAGAAATGATTATAACATTAAATATGATTTTTATAAAAATTTTGATAATAGTTTTCCATCAATTTGCCTTTAGTGACCGCGCCCGAAACGGGCCGGATTTGTTTTGATCCTTTTTTCAAATTTGGACTGTCATTGCGTAAAGAAAATTTCGTCATCACGCTTGATGAGCAAGGGCCGCGTTTTGCTGCCTTTCGGTCAGCTAATCGTCATTTACAAGTGCATGTCGCACGCGGTGTTCGCGGGCGGGACCTGTCGCGTGAGCATCGTCTGTCACAGGGGCTGATTACCCGCGAGGCATTGGATGCGGGTGCGGTGAGCGATGGTGAAGTTGGTTGTGCAGCCAGTCATTTGGCACTGTGGCGGGAATCTGCACGGCTCGGACGCCCTTTTCTCATTCTGGAAGATGATGTCATCACCCATCCGCAGATTGAGGCGCAGATTGCACGGATTGATTTCCCTTTTGATGTGATTTTCTTCGGCGTGAATACAGATACGCTTTTGGCGACGCTTTCGCCTGAAGGCGTGCGCGAATTTTCATCCTTTGTGGATCGCTATCCGCCGCCTGCACGCATTGCGCAGATTTTGGCGCAGACCGATCTCTCGCGCATTGCCTTTCGGCCTGTGCTCAATGCCTTTGGCCTATGTTGCTATCTGGTCTCGCCACAAGGAGCGGCCAAACTTGCGCAGCGTGTTCTTCCCTTGCGTCTGGATGGGGTTCCAATTCCTGGATTGAGCAGCGCTACCGTACGCGGCACCAGCATTGATCGACGCATGAATGCGCTTTTTCCCGATATGCGCGCCTTTGTCATGCGCCCCTTTCTCGCCTGGACGCCCAATATAGATTCGAGCACAAGATGAAATGTTTCTTTATCAATCTCGATCAGGCCCAAGACCGTCGTCAGGCGCTTGAGCAGAATTTTGCGCGTTTCGCGCCAGCCGATTGGACATTGGAGCGATTTTGCGCGGTTGATACGCAGACCGCGCAAGCCAGAAAAATCACAGGAAGTCTGCGCCCGACCGAGATTGCTTGTGGCATCAGCCATCTTGATCTGATGCGCGTGAAGAGAGAAGAGGCTGCACCCTTTCTGATCCTTGAAGATGATGCATTGTTTGGCCCCCATTCTTGCAAAACGCTCAGCGAGGCGGTTGCTCGTCTCGAACAGCAAGAGACATGGGATATTCTTTTCCCTGATCTTTGCATCGTGCAGATCGGTTTGATGGCCGAGCTCCTCGCTCTGCGCCGACAGCTGATGCGGGAGGGGCAATTCCGTCTTCTTGATCCAAGCCGCTGGGCTTTTTCATCAGCCACATCTTATATTTTGCATCCGCGCGCGATCCCGAAAATTCTTTCAGCCCAGCCGAAAGATTGGACTTTGCCCTATGATCTTTTGCTGCGTCAGCTTGTGCAGCAAGGGCGTTTGCGTGCACGTTGTATTTTTCCCTTTGCATTGTCGCTGGAGGAAACCTCCAACAATTCGACAATCACACCGGGTGATGAAACACGCACGGGTTTCATCTGGTATTTGTTTCGCCGGATGATTTGGCGTGACGGGAATTTCGAAGAGCATCTGGCTGATGTGGAAAATGTCTCTCAAGGGTTGAGCGCTGAAACATGGGCCCATGCACGTCTCTGGGCGGCCATGGCAGATCCGAGTTTTCTGCCCAAGTGAAAATGCTTGTGCGGAGCGTGTGAAGCGCTTTTGACCCATGATGGGGCGCTCGCTACCATGGGGAATATTTCATTTCTCTGTTCAGCGATTCGATTTTTCATGAAATGTTTTTTTCTGTCCGACGATGGCGATCCGCAGGCTTGGGCGCAAACGCAAGAGTCTTTTCTCAACAATGCGCCAGCCCATTGGGAAATCGAATTTTTTCAGCTGAATCCCGAGAAGGATTTGGTGTCCATCTGGCGTGAACTGGCGTTGGCGCAGCAGGCGCTCGGCCAACCCTTTATGGTGGCAACGCCGGGCGTGCGTTTTGGCCAGCACACTTGCACCACCCTCGACAATAGCGTGGCGCATCTGGAAAAGAGCGGCGGCTTCGATCTGCTGTTCAGCGATCTTCGGCTTTTGCAGGCGGGCGCTATGGCCGATCTCTTCGTCCTGCGCCGCCAATTGGCAGAGCATGGGCGCACGCGCCTGATTGATCCGCGTCCGCTGGTTTTTGAGGGGCCGGGCGCCTGCATCATTCATCCGCGCGCCTGTGCGCAAGTCGGTGCACTCGCATCAGCAGCCTCATTGCGCGAACTTATCGAGGGGGCTCTTTGCCAGCCTGTGCGCGAAGGCGGGCTGATGGCGCGTTTCGTCTTTCCTTTTGCCACCACGGTATCGAGCGGCGAAGATGGAATTGTGCCGCCAGAGCCAGAGGCGCGCAGCGCCGCCATTGGCGACATTTATCGTCGCATGGTCTGGCGTGATGGTGGCTGTGAGCCGGAACTGGCGCCCTTGGCGCAAATGTCAAAAGGCCTCAGCACTGAAGCCAAGGCCTTTGCAATTCTCTGGGCCGCAATGGCCGATTGACGTGATACTCAGGCGCGCTGGCGCCCGCGCGCAGCTTTAACATCTATGCCCTTGCCGCTCATGGCCATCTCACGCGCGAAGGCAAATTCTTCCGGCGTCAGGCGCGCATTGGCGGCATGGCCTGTGTCGACACGCACCTGCCGCGCTTCTGTGCGCAAGCGTGTAATTTCTTCCGCATGTTGTTCAACAAGTTCGCGCAACCGGCGCACTTCTAGGACAAGATCGTTGTCGCTCACGTGTGTCTCGTGTCGTTAAAAGCTATCACCAAAGGATTCACGAACCGAATCATATAAATATTGGTTAACATAATTGCTGCGCCGAAGAGTTAACGCGGTTGATTTGGCCCTTTGCCCATTCGTGTTAGACAGCCAGTCGAAAACAGATGGGGGAGACCAGCATGGCGAAAGAACAGATCAGCCCGGAAGTGCTCGCGCTCTTGCGCATCAATGGCCTCATCATGGACGGGCTTATCAAGTCGGGCGCGGTCGAGGCCAAATGGTTTGTCGAAAATCTCGACCGTCTGTCACGCGAAGAGCAGCATGGCCTGACGCGCGCGATCATAACCGGCATGGCCGATGCCTATCGCGCGGCCCATCAAGTGCCGCCGACCAAATAAAGCCTAGCTGAGCTGAAGATCGGGCAGAATCTTCTGCCCGAATTCTTCCAGACCGTCATGCATTGGCCAGAAATGCAACATGAATAGGCTGATGCCCATATCTTCATAGCGCTTCATGCGCTCGACAATGGTTTTCGGCGTGCCAATGAGATTGGCGCCGACACCTGAAACGCCGACCGGCGCCTTGCCAGCCTCGCGTACATGTTCTGCGGCCTTGGCCTGCGCCTCTTCTTCCGTCTCGCCGATGATGACCACGGCATTGATGCCGTAATTCATTTTGCGGCCATAGGCTTTTACGCGCTCTTCCATCAGCGCGGTTTCCGTTGCGATGCGCTTGAGGCTCGCCTCATAATTGGCGTGGTCGCGATCGTAATTCACAAACCATGTGTCGCATTCTTGCGCGACAACATTCATCCCGTCTTCGGCGCGGCTCGCAGCAAAGAAAGGTGGATGGGGTGCAATGACGGAGCGCGTGGGCATTTTGCCACCCTGCATTTTGTAGAAGTCACCATCAAGGGTGAATTCATCTTCCGTCCAAAGCCCCTTCATGATGCGGATGAATTCATGCATCTGATGATAGCGGCCATCGTCGGATTCAATCCAGCGTCCATACATATTATGTTCAGCCGGGCGCGTGCCATTGACGATATTGACGCAGAAACGCCCGCCTGAAATGCGATCCAGACTGGCGCCCATTTTGGCGGCGATGCGCGGATCAAAAATCCCAGGATGAACAGCCGCCATCAGCCGCATTTTTTTCACGACAGGCGCAAGAGCGGCAGCAAAAATCCAGGAATCAAGATCAGGCCCGAACCAGCGTTGCGCGATGAGCGTAATGTCAAAGCCCAGTTCTTCGGCGCGATTCAACACTTTCACCGCATATTCGAAACTGGCATCTGGTCCGCCGCCATGTGTCGTCAGCGCGTCCAGCATGGGCTTGGTGACGGGGTCAGGGCGGATGGTCTGCGGAGCAGGGCACCAGATGCCGAGTTT
>Ga0214921_10004143_pt1 | contig 21630 bp, 24 predicted proteins | sample LL1505_MetaG_FD_177992 | JGI IMG/M metagenome (GOLD analysis project Ga0214921, IMG submission 177992) | Freshwater microbial communities from Lake Lanier, Atlanta, Georgia, United States - LL-1505 | ecosystem: Environmental > Aquatic > Freshwater > Lake | place: USA: Georgia | collected... | reverse complement strand
AGAGGCGCAAAGTTACCCATTCCAATGGTGTAGCCGTCGGGTCTGCTACGCGCAATTATTTCGGTGCCGATATTGCCGCCAGCGCCTGCTTTGTTGTCGATGATGATGGGTTGACCCAATATTGCGCCCATTGCTTTGGCAACTTGGCGTGAGCGGCTGTCAGCGTTGCCGCCAGCAGCATATGGGCAGATCCAGTTGATGGTTTTGCTAGGGTATTTGTCTTGCGCTTGGGCCCACTGCGTCGCCAGAGAGGGCGCTAAGACCGCTGATACTTGAAGAAGAGTTCTACGTTTCATGGGTCGCCTAACTATGGTGTCGGAATCTTGGATCATAAAGTCATTGTGAGAATTTATAGAGGAACAAGCTAAGGTGCTGTGCTCCCGTAACCGATTCCCCAATAGTTGCACAAAGCAACTACTGCGTAAGTGCCATGCACAATGTCATCCATGTCAGAAAAAGTATTGATCGCAGGTGGAGGTATTGCAGGGATTGCCACTGGACTTGCACTGGCGCGTACCGATGCTTCTGTGCAAATTTTGGAACGCGCACCTGAATTAACGGAAGTCGGTGCTGGTATCCAACTCGGCCCCAACGTCACGCGCATTTTGAATGCGTGGGGGTTGTCGACTGCTATGCAAAAGGTGGCTTCTTACCCTGCTAATTTGAAAGCGCGGCGTGTCAGCACGGGTGAAGTCCTGGCTACTTCGCCCTTGGCTGATATGTCGACGCGATACGGCGCTCCCTACCTCACTATCCATCGTGCAGATCTACAAAATGTGTTGCTGCATGCAGCGCGCGTATCGGGCGTTCATGTGCAATGTGATTCTCTTGTGCAGAACGTGCAACAGGATTCTCAGCAAGTATGTGTCACTGTCTCATTGGGTGAAGCGTTAGAAGGTACGAACGAGGTCCTATCTAAGCGTGCACAAGAACAGACTACAAAAGAATACAGCAACGCTTTCGTGATCGCCGATGGAGTTTGGAGCACATTGCGCCAACAAGTGTTGGGCGATGGTCTTCCACGCATGACAAGACATTTGGCTTACCGCGCATTAGTGGCGCAAACTGACTTGCCAGCGCATTTACGAAGCCAAGATGTATCGGTGTGGATGGGGCCCAAGGTACATGTCGTGCAGTATCCCGTGCGCGGCGGTGAATGGCTCAATGTGGTGTGCCTCACCGAAGGACAGATGTACGGTGTTGCAAACCAAGACTTACAAGATTGGAATTTATCTAAATCTTTAATAGAGACGCGTGCCGACCTGCAAAGCGCGTTGAGGGGTGCTTGTTCACATTTACAAGCGCTGGTCGAAGCCTGCGGTGACTGGCGTTTATGGCCTTTATACGATCGCCCACCCATGCAAAATGCCGCGCAACACGCGCAAGCTCGCGTTGCTTTGGTAGGTGATGCCGCGCATCCCATGCGGCCTTATTTAGCCCAAGGCGCAGGTATGGCCATTGAGGATGCAGCGGAGTTAGCCCATCAATGGACTACGTTGGCCAACCAAGATGTGCGCCAACGTTTTGCAGCTTTCGCGCAAGCCCGTTGGCAACGCAATGCCCGCGTGCAAGCGCGTGCGATTCGCAATGGAGAAATTTTTCACGCCACCGGTCCAATGCAGTGGGCGAGAGATGTGGGTTTGCGTTCGGCAGGCAAAAGGCTGATGGATATACCGTGGCTGTATGGTTATCTCAGCGCATAGCAAACCTGTGATTTCAAAACGGGTAACTGATCAAACTACATTCGAATGGCCGGTTTATCCGGCAGGAATTTAATTAAGCGCTTATTGCTTACCCAGTAATAAAAACTCCATCAACGCCTTTTGCACATGCATGCGATTTTCAGCTTCGTCCCAAACGACTGACTGAGGTCCATCAATCACATCAGCCGCAACTTCTTCGCCCCGGTGAGCGGGCAAGCAGTGCATGAATAAGGCATTCGGTTTGGCTTGCGCCATCATGTCAGCATCGACGCACCAATCGGCGAATGCTTCTTGGCGGACTGCGTTTTCTGCTTCATAGCCCATGCTGGTCCACACGTCGGTAGTGACCAAGTCTGCACCTTCGCAGGCTTGCATGGGGTTTTTAAACACCTTGTAACTATCGCGTGACCGTAAACCTGCAATAGCATGGTCGACTTCATACCCGCTGGGCGTACTGAGGTGCACAGTAAAGCCCAACATATCTGCGGCTTGCAACCAAGTGTTCGCCATGTTGTTGCCGTCACCCACCCAAGCGACAACCTTGCCGCGTAAACATTGCAGTGGATGGAGCGTATCGCCACGGTGTTCGATGAAGGTGAACAAGTCAGCCAAGATTTGGCACGGGTGAAACTCGTTGGTCAAACCGTTGATCACTGGCACGCGCGAATTGGCGGCAAAGCTGTTGATCTTGTCTTGTCCGAAGGTGCGAATCATCACCAAGTCGACCATCCGGCTGATCACTTTGGCGCTGTCTTCGATGGGTTCGGCGCGACCGAGTTGGCTGTCGCCCGTCGTCAAGTGCACGACCGCGCCACCCATTTGGTACATGCCCGCTTCAAAACTCACGCGCGTACGAGTAGAAGCTTTTTCGAAAATCATGGCCAGTGTGCGGTCAGCCAGCGTGTGGTGTTTTTCGTAGGCTTTGAATTTGCGTTTGATCACAGATGCGCGCGTGAACACGTAGGCGAGTTCATCTACCGTGAGGTCGGTGAATTGCAAAAAGTGTTTCATGCGTTTTCAGCCAAAAAGCTTTTGATCAAAGGCACCAAGATCGAGACGATTTCGTCGGCCTCTGCAGTAGTGATGATGAGTGGTGGAACCAAACGGATCACGGTATCGGCTGTAACGCTCAAAAGCAAACCGGCTTCTAGGGCCCGGTTCATGATCACGCCGCAGGGTTTTTCTAGCTCAATGCCCAGCATCAGGCCTTGTCCACGAATTTCTTTGACGCCTTGGAGATGCGATAAGTTTTTCTCCAACGCAGAACGTAAATGGTTGCCAACGTGGGTGGCGTTTTCTAGCAAACCATCTTCTTCCATGATGCGAATCGTCTCGATGCCCGCGCGCATGGCCAACGGATTGCCACCAAAGGTGGTCCCATGGTTTCCAGGCTGAAAAATATTCGCGGCTTTGGGGCCAGCCACTACTGCTCCCACCGGAACGCCAGAACCCAAGCCCTTAGCCAAAGGCATGACGTCCGGCAAGATGCCAGCCCACTGGTGCGCGAACCACTTGCCGGTGCGTCCCATGCCGCATTGCACTTCGTCAATCATCATCAACCAGTCTTGTTCATCACAAAGTTGGCGCACGGCTTTTAAATATTCAATGCGCATGGGCTGTATGCCGCCTTCGCCTTGGATGGTTTCCATGAATACAGCGGCAACATTGGGGTTCCCCACCGTGGCTTTTTTCAACGCCTCGATGTCGTTGACAGGCACACGGATAAAGCCTTCCATCATCGGGCCAAAGCCTTCTTTGATTTTGTCGTTGCCAGTGGCTGCCAAGGTGGCGAGTGAGCGTCCATGGAATGACTTTTCGTAGACCACGATTTCAGGCTTCTCAATGCCTTTGCTATGACCAAATTTACGGGCCAGCTTCAATGCTGCTTCATTGGCTTCTAATCCGGTCGAACAAAAGAACACATTGGTCAAACCCGACAACTCCACCAACTTGGCCGCTAAGGCTTCTTGGTTGGGTATGTGGTAGTAGTTGCAGCTGTGGATCATCTTGCCGATTTGGTCTTGCAAAGCGGGGGTGAGCTTGGGGTGGGCATGGCCCAAGGTGTTGACGGCGATACCCGCCAAACCATCTATATATGACTTACCGTTGGTATCCCAGACGCGCAAGCCTTTGCCATGCGACAAGGCCACGGGCAGACGTCCGTAGGTGTTCATGGTGTGGGGCGATGCAGGCGTATTCATGACAACTCCAAAATAGAAACGACCCAACGAAGGTTGAGCCGTTGAGGTGCGATTTTAGGGGCATCACTGCCGAGAAATCTCGGCGTTATTAGGGTTTGTGCTAATCGCTTGTCGTATGCAAGATAGAATGGTTTCTCATTCGCAAATCCGAGCGATCCTCGTAGCGTTGCCCTTTATTCCAACCTCTATCCGATGGTTTCTCCACACACCAAAGAAGTCTTCATTTTGGGCCTCACGCATGAGGGCCGAACCTTTCGGCCAAGTGACTGGGCGGAGCGATTGGCAGGCGTGATGAGTCAGTTTCGACCAGGTGGCGCGACGCCTGACAGTTACATCAGCTATTCACCTTGGTGTGTTCCCAATACCTTAGACGGTAATAAATGCGTCATTGTCCACACCGACTTGCGTGAAGAAGAGCCAATGGCATGGGACTTTGTGATGAATTTCGCTAAAGACAACGATTTGCAGGTTTTAGAGGCGTGTTTGCTGCCGGATCCGCCTGAGAAGGCAACGACTTTATAAATTCTTTTATAGACCGCTAGCCCCGAGAAGTTGTAGACGCCCAACAAAAAACCCGCCAAGGCGGGTTTTTGCTTTTTTGCTTTGCTGACAGCGCACCCGTTACAAACGGCAGCCTGATATTTCAGGCTGGGCGGGTTGCCTAATGATTAGGCAGCGAGTGCCAAGGCCTTGACCTTGGTTGCGAGGCGGCTCTTGTCACGAGCCGCTTTGTTTTTGTGGAAGATGCCTTTGTCAGCGACAGTGTCTACAACGGTTTGCATCTTGCCGAACAATTCGGCAGCTTTGGTTTTGTCACCAGCTAAAACAGCTTTCTCGACGTTCTTGACCGCGGTGCGGTACTTGGAACGCAACGAGGTGTTGGCGGCGTTGATTTTTTCGTCCTGACGGACGCGTTTACGGCCCGACGCTAGGCGCGGGTTTTTTTTCTTTGGCTTAGCAGATGCCATGGTTTGGGTTCCTTAAGTGTCTGTGGATGTTGTCAGCAAAGCCCACGATTGTAGCGGGAAACGCTGTCTGGCTACACTTGTGGCCGTGTCCTTGTTCAAATCCGCCTCTATCGTCTCGAGCCTGACCTTGGTGTCACGCATCACCGGTTTGGTGCGGGAACTCTTGATTGCCTCGACTTTTGGCGCAAGTGCCTTGACTGACGCTTTCAATGTGGCATTTCGTATCCCTAATCTATTTAGGCGCCTTTTTGCAGAAGGCGCTTTCAGCCAAGCCTTCGTTCCAGTATTAGCCGCCAGCCGCCAGCAGGCAGGGGACGAAGCCACGCATGTCTTGATTCACCACGTCACCACCGTGTTGGCATGGGCCTTGTTTGTGGCCAGCGTTGCGGGTGTTTTGGGCGCACCTTGGTTGGTATGGGCGATGGCGAGTGGCCTCCAGCAATCGCCGCAAGGATTTGAAGCGGCAGTCGTGATGACGCGTTGGATGTTTCCTTACATCGCCTTGATGTCTCTTGTTGCTTTGGGTGCAGGCGTGCTGAACACCTGGAAGCGCTTCGCGGTGCCAGCCGCAACGCCTGTGCTTCTCAATGTTTGCATGATCGGCGCAGCCCTGTGGGGTGCTCCGTTGTTTGGACGTTTGGGCATTGAGCCTATTTACGCCATGGCGGGTGGTGTGATGCTTGGTGGCGTGGCGCAATTGACCGCTCAGTGGTGGGCATTACGCAAATTAGATCTTTTGCCCCGTGTTGGTCTAAGTTGGTCTTCACTGCGCCAAGCGTGGAAAAGTGAAGGACCGCAGCGCATCTTGAAACTGATGGCACCTGCATTGCTTGGCGTGAGCGTGGCGCAAATCTCTTTGCTCATCAACACCCAAATCGCCTCGCACTTGACCCCTGGCAGCGTGAGTTGGCTGAGCTATGCCGATCGCTTGATGGAATTTCCTACTGCCATGTTGGGCGTGGCTTTGGGCGTGGTGTTGATGCCGCAACTCTCCGCTGCCAAAGCGGCCAATGACAGCCAAGAATTTTCCAACATGATCGACTGGGGTTTGCGTTTGGTTCTGGTACTGGCATTACCTTGTGCAGTGGCTTTGTTGGTGTTTTCGCCGGCGTTGGTCGCAGTGCTCTACCACTACGGTGCTTTTAATGCGCATGACGTGCAGCAGACAACCGTCGCGCTGATGGGGTACGGCGTAGGTTTAATTGGCTTGGTCGCCATCAAAGTACTGGCGCCTGGTTTCTATGCCAGCCAAGACACCCGCACGCCGGTAATCATTGCGGTGTGTGTGTTGGTGATCACCCAATTGCTGAATGTGGTGTTCGTTCCCGTGTTTGCGCACGCCGGTTTGGCTTTGTCGATTGGCTTTGGGGCCCTAATCAATGCGGGATGGTTGCTGATTGGCCTGCGTAGGCGCGGATCCTACGTGCCAAACAAAGGTTGGTGGCTCTTGGGCGCTCAGGTGTTGCTGGCTTGCGCCTTATTGGGCGCGTGGCTAGCAACCATGGCTTACGCGCTAGATTGGACCGAGATGCAAGTGACGCCGTTTTTGCGCATTGGCTCCATGGCTGGCGTCTTATTGGTCAGTGCGCTGATTTATTTTGTTACCCTTCGCTTGAGCGGATTGAATGTCATCAACTTGTTGCGGCGATAAAAGGCGTTGAACCATGGATTTCAAGTTAGAAGTGCCCACCTCTTTGGAATACTTTGCCTCCCTTGTGCAAAGCGACACGGAGTTCCCGTTACTCGAATCTGCCATCTGCTTGGCCCAAGACGAATACCCTGAACTCGACATCCAAGAAGTCTTGGGGCAAGTTGACCAACTTATTAGCAGACTAAAAAAGCGTCTACCAGCGGACGCTGGCGCAATCCAAAAATTGCGCGTGCTCAATAAGTTCTTTTTTGAAGAAATGGGTTTTGCTGGCAATGCCAACAACTACTACGACCCTGACAACAGCTATTTGCATGTGATGTTGCGCACCCGTCGCGGTATTCCTATTAGCTTGGCTTTGTTGTGGCTAGAGTTAGCTGGCCAAATTGGTCTGGAGTCGTATGGCGTCGGATTTCCCGGACATTTCTTGGTGAAAGTACATCTGCCATATCCACATGAAGGCAAGGTGGTCATCGACCCCTTTAACGGTCACTCGTTGACCAAGGAAGATTTGATGGAGCGCCTTTCACCTTTGTATGCTGAGTCTGGTCTTGCCCGCGAAGGTGATATCTCAGACGAATTACTCAAACACTATTTACGTAGCGCCTCGCCAAGAGAAATCATGACGCGTATGTTGCGTAATTTGGAAGAGGTTTACGGCTCACAGTCCGATATGGAGCGCTTGGACGCCGTTAAGAAACGTTTAAAAGTGTTGCTGCCAAGTTTGGATGAGGCGGACTAAGCCACCACCACCGCAGCGCCATCACCCTTTGGCGCAATCACCCCGATCGTGTGAACCGACTCGCCCAAGTCTTGCAGGGTTTGGGCGCAGGCTTTGGCTTGTGCTGCGTCTATCACCACCACCATGCCGATACCGTTGTTAAAGGTACGGTTCATCTCGATGTCGTCAATACCCGCCGTGGTTTGAAGCCAGGCAAATAACTCGCTACGTGGCCAACTTCCGTTTTGTAGACGGGCCGCCAGTCCGTCTGGCAAAACACGGGGGATGTTTTCTAGCAAGCCGCCACCTGTGATGTGCGCCAAGGCTTTGATAGGGTGCTGGGCCAGTGCGGCCAAAACGCTTTTTACGTAAAGCCGAGTGGGGGCCATGATGGCCTGCTTGAAAGGCTGGCCATCGAGGGTGGCGGGCGTATTCGCACCAGCGCGCTCAATCACTTTGCGAACCAAAGAAAACCCGTTCGAATGCACGCCCGAAGACGAGAGCCCCAGCACGACGTCACCGGCTTGTACGTTTTGGCCAGTCAAGATTTTTGACTTTTCCACCGCGCCCACGGCAAAGCCTGCCAAGTCGTATTCACCTGCGGGATACATGCCGGGCATTTCGGCGGTCTCGCCGCCAATCAAGGCGCAACCAGACAACTCACAGCCTTTGGCGATGCCTCCAATTACGGCGGCAGCGGTATCCACATCTAACTTGCCACACGCAAAGTAATCAAGAAAGAAAAGCGGTTCTGCGCCTTGCACCAACACGTCGTTGACGCTCATGGCGACCAAGTCAATTCCCACCGTGTCGTGCATTTGCCATTCAAAGGCAAGCTTGAGTTTGGTGCCCACACCGTCGGTGCCACTGACCAAAACGGGCTCTTTGTAACGTTTGGGCACTTCAAACAAGGCGCCAAACCCACCAATGCCCGCCAAAACGCCTTCGCGCATGGTTTTCTTGGCCAATGGCTTGATACGTTCGACCAAGGCGTCGCCGGCGTCGATGTCAACGCCGGCGTCTTTATAGGAAAGGGGGTGGTTCATGGTGCGCTGTGGGGTTGGTAAGCAAGTAGGCGCTCACCGATAGAATGAAGCGGTTCATTTTAAAGCCCCCATCACTACGACGCTGTATGCAATTTAACCCGCCGCAACGCCACGCCCTTGCTTGGGGCGCTATCGCTCTCGTGGTGGGTCTTGTGCTCTGGGTTTTAGGCCCAGTACTGATGCCTTTTGTGGTGGCGGCCGTTTTGGCCTATGCCTTAAACCCTGTGGTGCGTGGTTTAGAGCGCGTCGGCAAACGCTTGATTCCTTCCATCGTCGCAGTGCTCTTGGTGGAAATCGGTTTTCTGGTGTTGGTGGTGGCAGTGTTTACTTTGCTAATACCCATCGTGGTGACGGAATTACCCCTGATGCGCGACAAGTTACCGGCCCTGTTGCAACGCGGACAAACTTTTCTTGCTCCATGGTTGGCCAGCATGGGTGTGCAAGTGTCTTTGGAGCCTGACAGCATCAAAGCTTTTGTTCTTCAAAACGTAGATCTATCGATGGGCGACGGTGTTGCCAAAGCCTTGGCTTCGTTGCGCATTGGTGGCAGCGTGGCTTTGGCCATCATTGGCAATCTGGTGTTGATACCGGTTGTTTTGTTTTATTTGCTGATCGATTGGCGCCATGTGGTGCGCCATATGCATTCACTCGTGCCCATGAAAATGCGTCCCGCTTTCGATAGTTTTATGAATGAAAGCGACCAAGTTTTGGGTCAGTATTTGCGTGGCCAAATTTCTGTCATGTTGGCTATGGCTGTGTTTTACAGCGTGGGGCTGTGGTGGTTTGGCTTAGACCTCGCCCTGCCGATTGGCGTGTTCACTGGCTTGGCGGTATTTGTGCCCTATGTTGGATTTGGCTTAGGACTTATCTTGGCGTCCATCGCTGCTTTGTTGCAGTTTCCTTTTGAGCAAGCGTGTCTGGTGGTGGTTGTGGTGTTTGGTTTGGGCCAGGCCCTGGAGGGCTTTGTGCTGACTCCGCGTTTGGTTGGCGAGCGAATTGGCTTGCACCCTCTGCATGTGATTTTTGCCTTATTGGCTTTTGGCCAGTTGTTCGGTTTTGTAGGTGTGTTGATCGCGCTGCCAGCGAGCGCGGTGTTGTTGGTGGCGATTCGACGTTTGCGACACCGTTACCAATCGAGCGAGTTGTTTAGGACATGAAGCAAATAGCACTCGATATCGGATTGGCCTCTGGCCCGAGTTTGCGTAATTTCTTAGCGGGACCCAATCTCGCAGCTCTTGAACATTTGGTGTTGTGGTCTGGCTATGACAAACGCTCGCCTGTACCAACTTATTTGTGGGGTGAATCAGGCAGTGGCAAATCGCATTTGTTGCGCGCAGTGCTTGCGCAACTGCAAGAGCAGGGCAGTCCTGTTGGTTGGTTAGACGCCGCCTTATCTGAGCCACCAGCTTTCCAAGAAAACTGGCGCGTTGTTCTATTAGACGATGTGCATTTGTATACCGCGGTGCAACAGCAAGCCGCCTTCAACTGGTTCGTCAACGCCACCTCGCCCCAAGACGGCCAGCAGCGCTGGGTTTTGGCTAGCGGCAAAGTACCGCCAAGCGATTTGCAGTTGCGCGAAGATTTGCGAACGCGGCTGGGTTGGGGGCATATTTTTCATTTACAAGTTTTAAGCGAATCGGAGCGGCGCGCGGTGTTGCGCCAAAACGCAGACGAGCGCGGCATTTTTTTAAGTGACGAGGTGATGGACTTTATGTTGAACCGCTTCAGCCGTGACTTGGGCAGTTTGGTGCAATTGCTCGACCAACTCGACGGCTACGCCTTGCAAACCCAACGCGCCATCACCATCCCGCTTCTTAAATCGATGCTGGAAGACACTCCATGAAGCTTGCTTTATTTGACCTTGACCACACTCTGTTGCCGATTGATTCAGACCAATCTTGGGGACATTTCACCACCACACTGGGATGGACGGATGCCGCAGAGTTCACACAAAAAAACGATGGGTTTTACGCCCATTACCAAGCGGGCACGCTAGACATCCACGACTACGTGCGCTTTGCCACTGAAGCGTTTCGCATCCGTCCTCGCGCCGAAGCCGAAGCCGCCCATGCACGCTTTATGCAAGAAATCATCCAACCAGTTATTCGTGGAGAAGCTTTGGCTTTGTTGGACAAGCACCGCGCTGCCGGAGAGAAACTTGTGATCATTACCGCAACCAACGAATTTGTGACCCGTCCAATTGCCCAGGCTTTCGGCGTGGAGGAACTCATCGCAGTAGAACTGGTCCGCGATGCCAATAGTTGGTTTACAGGCGAAATCCAAGGTGTTCCTTCACTGCGAGAAGGCAAAGTCGAGCGTCTGCAACAATGGTTGCACCAACGGGGTTTGGACTGGGACAAGGTGGAGACCACGTTTTACAGTGATTCCAGCAACGACATACCGCTTTTGCAACGCGTCAACCATCCTGTAGCTACCAACCCAGACGCCAAACTCAAAGCCTTCGCCCTTGAAAAAGGCTGGCCGATTCTGGAACTTTTTCCGACTGCATGATCAAACAATTTATCAATAAGCTGATGGGCAAAGCACCCGCCAGCCAAAAGCCCTCGCTGGGCAAGCGTCAAGTGGTGCCCGCCAAAGTGCACGGCATCAATGTCGAATGGGTGGACGAGCGTGCACTTAGTGTTGTGCGCACCTTGCAAGACCGAGGCTTCAAAGCCTACATCGTGGGCGGCGCGGTGCGAGACCTGTTGCTAGGACTAAAACCGAAAGATTTTGACGTCGCGACCAACGCCACACCAGAGCAAGTCAAGTCAGCGTTTCGACGCGCCTTCATCATTGGACGACGCTTCCGTATCGTCCATGTGGTCTATGGACGTGGTCGCGAACACGAGGTGATTGAAGTCTCCACTTTCCGTGCACATCTCGATAACGCCGATGCCACCCAAGTCACCGGCAACGAGCGCAGCAGCAAGCAAGAACTCGCGGGCATGAAGCACGCCGTGGACGCCAGTGGCCGCGTGTTGCGTGACAACGTCTGGGGCCCGCAAGACGAAGACGCCGCGCGTCGCGACTTCACCATCAACGCCATGTACTACGACCCTGAAACGGGAGAAGTGATCGACTACCACGGCGGCATTGCCGACGCCAAGAAAAAAGTCTTGCGCATGATCGGCGACCCCGCGACCCGTTACCGCGAAGACCCTGTGCGCATCATCCGCGCCGTGCGTTTTGTCGCCAAGCTCAGCGACCTCGGTTTTTCTTTAGAAGCCAAAACGGCCGCACCGTTGAAGCGCATGCTTAAGCTTTTGGCAGAAGTACCGCAAAGCCGTTTATTCGACGAGATGCTTAAGCTTTTACAGACCGGCCATGCGCTTGCCAGCGTTGCGCAGTTGAAGCTGCTTGGCTTGCAAAAAGGCATATATCCGCTTTTGGATGTTGTGGTGGCGCGCTCAGACGAAGAGTTTGTCAAAACCGCTTTGCAAGACACCGACCGCCGTGTAGGCGAGGGTAAACCGGTGGCGCCAAGTTTTTTGCTCGCTTGCGTTTTATGGTCCGATGTCCGTGAGGGTTGGAACGAACGACGTATCAAGCAACCGCCGTTTCCGGCCTTGCAAGACGCGATTGACGAAGTCTTTGATTCCCGTATTGGCGATGTCTCAGGCAGAGGCAAACTCGGTGCAGATATGCGCGACATTTGGCTGATGCAACCGCGTTTTGAAAAACGCGTGGGCAGTGGCCCTTGGACCTTGGTCGATCACGTGCGTTTCCGCGCAGCCTTTGACTTCATGCGTTTGCGCGCAGATGTGGGCGAGGTAGACGAACTGCTCGCCGATTGGTGGCAAGAATTCAGCTTGGCCGACGACGCCACCCGCGAAGACTTGTTGCAACAAGCCCGCACCGCTGCGCCGCAAGACGCTGCGCCCAAGAAACGGCGCAGACGTCGTAAACCTGCAGGCGAGGCAGAGCGCGACACCCCCGCGGAGTAAATCTTGGTTCAGGTCTGTGTGGCTTTTGGCGCTAATTTAGGGGAAGCCCAGGCTACGGTGCTTCAAGCCATCCAAGATGTTGGCGCGCTGGCTACTTCGCAATTAGTCAAAGCTTCTTCTTTGTATGCCAGCGCCCCGCATGAAGCGACGGGGCCTGAGTTTGTGAATGCCGTTGCGATATACGACACAGAATTGCCGCCATTGGCACTGCTCGACGCCTTACAAAATTTAGAAAAGACCGCTGGGCGCGAGAGACCTTACCTCAATGCGCCGCGCACCCTAGATTTAGACATCATTTTTTATGGCGATATCGCGCTAGATTCTCCTCGCCTGACATTGCCGCATCCGCGCTGGCAAAAGCGCGCTTTTGTTCTTGTACCCCTTGCGGAAATCAGCCCAGATAAAGTTTCGCCTGCGCTTTTGTCAAGCGTTGCAAACCAGTCTGTAAGGCGAATTGGCTAGCGCTATAAGTAGTGAGGAAGCTGACAAAAAGCTTCTGAGCTAAAGCTTTCAGATTAAAAGCCTAAAAGTGAATGGCAAGTAGCTTTTATTGGGAAATCTTCTGCGCTTCTTCGATTTGGTATTCGAAATACCGCTGGATGCTGAAAACAATGCTCGACATCAGCACCGTGGTTCCAATTAGCAACGATAAAACGATCGCACCAATCGTCATCCAGTTGGTTTGACCAGCAACTGCATCCTCTGGCGCCTGAGGGTTGAACTTGGCGTTCCAAGCCTCTTTGGTCATGAGGGCATAAACAATCGCATTCAAAGCGCAACCCGCAAAGCAAAAACCTGCGAGTGGGATGAGTAGCCAGCTAGCCACGTCGTCCAATCCAAACTCTTGCACCCTTTGCACGCCATAAATGCCCAAAGCCGTTGGCACAGGCAGCATCCAGCCCAAAGTGTCCCAAATACCAAATAAATAAAAGCGGTGCAGACCCAAAGGCCCCCCAAGAAAGGCTAGCCAAGCCGCGAGAGTTTTGTTTTTCATGACAGGCAGTGTATCTCTGGCTATAATGGAAGGCTTTTCAGCGTGTCGCTGGCCGGGTGGCCTAGCGCGTGTCTCAAACGCTGAAATACCCCACCCACCCGAAGGATTCACTATGGTCGTCATTCGACTTTCACGCGGCGGTTCTAAAGCCCGTCCGTTTTTTAACATTGTTGTGGCTGATAAGCGCGACCGTCGCGACGGTCGTTTCATCGAGCGTATCGGTTTTTACAACCCACTGGCCAAAGGTGCTGCCGAGAGCTTGCGCGTTGCCCAAGACCGTCTGACCCACTGGACTGGCGTTGGCGCGCAATGCTCGCCCACCGTGATCCGTTTGGTCAAGCAAGCGGCCGCCAAGGTAGCCGCTTAATTAGCGACAAGGCGCTGCCATGACGCTCGCCTTCGAGGCCGCAGAACTTCCTGCGGATGCCATCGAAGTAGGGCGCATTGCAGATGCATGGGGCATCAAGGGTTGGTTCAAAGTTTTGCCCTACAGCGCTTCTCCGGAAGCGCTTTTTTCTTCTAAGCGTTGGTTTTTACAACCCTCCGAAAAAGGTGCCAAAACTTTCACGGGCACTGCTCTGCTCAAAATCAAAGAAGCCAAAGACCACTCCGACTCTGTCGTCGCCCATGCGCAAGACATCAACGACCGCAACGATGCCGAGTTGCTCAAAGGCGCACGCATCTTTATTTCCCGCGCAAGCTTTCCCACCCCTGAAACCGACGAGTACTACTGGGTAGACCTCATCGGGCTCGACGTGATGAATCGAGAAGGTCTCGCTTTGGGTCAGGTGAGAGAACTTCTCCACACTGGCCCGCAAACTGTGTTGGTACTTGCTTACTTAGAAGAAGGCAAAAACAAAGAGCGCATGATTCCCTTCGTGAACGCCTACATCGACGGTGTAGATCTGCCAGCCAAGCGCATCACCGCCGATTGGCAGCCTGATTTCGACGTTTAAACACCATGCGTTTCGACGTCATCACCCTTTTCCCGGAAGTCTTCGAAGCCTTTTTGGTCAGCGGCGTTACCCGCCGCGCCTATGAATCTGGGCAAGTCTCAGTCAAACTCTGGAACCCGCGCGACTACGCGCAAGGCAATTACCGTCGGGTTGACGATCGCCCCTTTGGCGGTGGCCCTGGCATGGTGATGATGGCCGAGCCCTTGGCCGCTTGTTTAGATGCGATTCGCGCTGAGCGTGGCCAAGGCCGTCACGTGGCGCCCTTGGTGCTTTTTTCGCCCATTGGTCAAACTTTGCAACACTCGGTGGTGCAAAAGTGGGCTGACAGTGCTGGCGCAGTCTTGCTGTGCGGGCGTTATGAGGGCGTGGACCAACGCTTTATTGACCAATTTGTAGACCAACAAATCAGCTTGGGCGACTTTGTAATGTCTGGGGGCGAAATAGCTGCCATGGCTCTGCTAGATGCCGTCACCCGCTTGCAGCCAGGTGTTTTGCACGATGGCGACAGTTCGCAAATGGATAGCTTCCACCCCGCCTTAGACGGCTTGCTCGATTGCCCGCACTACACCCGGCCTGAGCAATGGCAAGGGCAGGGCGTGCCCGAGGCGCTCATGTCTGGACACCATGCCCAAATAGAAGTATGGCGACGTGCACAACGCTTGGCCCTGACCCAACGTCTGCGCCCAGACTTGATCGACGCTGCGCGTGCTGCTGGCCTACTGGGCGTCCAAGACGAGGCTGTGCTAACTGAACAAAAGTCGCTATAATGGAGGGCTTTTCGATCCTCTGGCCGGCCGCTTCGGGTCTTCTTCTTAGAAGTCACCAGAAGCCTTTTGTGTAGCGCGGTCACGATCTATCAGAGGTCTTTTATGAATTTAATCCAAACCCTTGAGGCAGAAGAAATTGCTCGCCTCAACAAAAAAATCCCCGAATTCGCTCCTGGCGACACGGTCATCGTCAGCGTCAACGTGGTCGAAGGTACGCGCAAGCGCCTGCAGGCTTACGAAGGTGTTGTGATTGCCAAGCGCAACCGCGGTTTAAACAGCGGTTTCATCGTTCGCAAAATCTCCAGCGGTGAAGGTGTAGAGCGTACGTTCCAAACTTACAGTCCCTTGATCGCCAGCATTGAAGTCAAACGCCGTGGCGACGTGCGCCGTGCCAAGTTGTACTACTTGCGTGACCGTAGCGGCAAGTCAGCCCGTATTAAAGAAAAGCTGGTCAGCAAGTCTGCAGCTGCCAACAAAGCCGCTGCAGCAGCGGCTGAGTAAGTTACTCCAAGCTTTGGCTCTACATAAGCCACCCCAAGTTTTCACTTGCGGTGGCTTTTTTATTGCGTTCAATGGCTAATCCGTCCAACTTCGATCCACTCAAAGTTCCTGTCAATCGAATAGACAGCCATCTCGCGCCCGTATTAAGCGATAGGTGGACGGCACAAGCCCTGCAACAGCGTTTTGCGCAGCCACCAAATTGGCAACCAGAAATCATGCGCGAGCGGAAATTTATGGACCGTGAGCCTGCGCAGGCTGCCGTCTTGATGGGATTGGTGATGCGTGAGGAACCCACCGTGTTGCTTACCCAGCGCACTGAACATATGAGTACCCACGCCGGCCAAGTTGCGTTCGCTGGTGGAAAGTGCGATGCACAAGATGCAGACGCAGCAGCCACTGCATTGCGCGAAGCCTACGAAGAAGTTGGACTTGAGTCGCATCACGTTCAGGTGCTCGGCGAATTACCCACCTACATCACCGGCTCGGCTTTTCATGTCACGCCGATCGTTGCTTTGATCGATCCAGCTATGCAACTTCAAATCAACACAAACGAAGTGGCGCATGCATTCGAAGTGCCTTTGGCCTATTTGATGAACCCCGCAAATCACCGTTGGCATGTGTGGGAGTTTGAGGGGGTGCAGCGCCAATGGTTATCGATGCCGTATCAAGATGGGCCAGATCAGCGATTCATCTGGGGTGCGACGGCCGGGATGTTGCGAAACTTCTACCGATTCTTACAAGCGTAGTCGTTATCATCGGGCTATGAGTTTCTTGGCCTTACTCTTTGCATTCTTAATCGAACAAGTGCGCCCCTTGGCGCATGACAACTGGGCGCATCGAGCTTTGCGCGCTTGGTTAGAGTGGATCAGCCACACTTTTGATGCGGGACAAGAAAAGCTCGCATGGATGACGTGGGCCTTAGCGGTTGGTGTTCCTTCCGTTTTATCGCTCATCATCCATTGGAGTTTGCTGGCTTGGTTGGGTTGGCCAGCTGCAATGGTTTGGAGTGTGGGTGTTTTGTATTTGGCTTTGGGGTTTCGTCAGTTCAGCCATTACTTCACAGATATTCGTGACGCATTAGAAGAGGGCGACGAACAACAAGCGCGAGAGGCATTGGCGCATTGGAAACAAGTAGCGGTCGGCACTTTGCCTCGCCAAGAGTTGTTACGCCATGTGATTGAGTTTTCAGTGCTGTCTGCGCACCGCCATGTGTTTGGCGTTATGGCATGTTTTTCTGTATTTGCTGCATTGGGCTTTGGGCCTGCAGGTGCTGTGGTCTACCGCATGAGTGAATGGGTATCTCGCATCTGGGCACACACGCCGCATGCCGATAACAAATTCGTCAGCCTAGCTTTGCAAGCTTGTGCAAAGAAAGCTTGGTACGCCGTAGATTGGTTACCAGCACGCATGACTGCTGTTGCATTTGGAGTGGTAGGTAACTTTGAAGACGCCATCGACTGCTGGCGTAATTACGCGCAGCGCTTTTCTGACGACAACGACGGTGTGGTGATTGCGGCTACTTCTGGTGCGTTAAATGTGCAATTAGGTGGTGCAGCGCTGCCTACCGGTGGTGCCGATGCATCTGTGGTAGCTTTTCAAGAGGAAGCGCCAAGTGGTGACCAAGACAGCGAAAGCACCCCTGGGCGCCCTCCAGAAAGAAGCCATTTGGCTAGCGTCGTGGGATTGGTATGGCGCTCAGTAGTGTTGTGGATGGTGTTGCTAGCGCTTTTAACTTTGGCGAGATTGCTGGGTTAGTTTTTTGGCAATCGACTACTCATGCATCTTCACCCGACTCGCCAAAAAGTAAGCGCCTAAAGATGCAAAGGCTGCAACCACTGCACATAGCCAATAGTGGGTCACTTGCCCGCTAGGTTCACGTTGCAACAACATTCCGCCTACCCAAGAGGCAATACCCATAGAGAAGGATTGCACCGCGCCATTGAGCGACATGAAGGTACCGCGAAATTTAGGGTTGGCGGCAGATGTTAGAAGCGCCATGCCTGGGATCATGCGTCCGTTCATCGAAGCAAACAAGAGCGTGGTTGTCAATAAAACAAAAGGCAGGGGAATTGGCGTTAGCAAAGTAATGGCAAACATGGGAATGATTGAAAACAGTACTGCTTTTTGAAATGTCTCACGCTTGCCATGGCGATCCGTAATGCCGCCAATCCATCTGCCACTGAACAAGGTGACCACTCCTCCGCAAAAATACAACCAAGGAATTTCGGATGCGGTCATTACATGGTTGTTTTGTAAATACAAGGTGATGTAAGGGATGATGGTGAATGCTGCAAACATCATCGTGGCAGAGAGAAATAAAGCCATGCGTTGGTTGTGTTCGCTGAGAACTTGCACCATGCCGTGCAATACGTGTTTATCTTCGCCGTGTGCAATGTGCGCGTCCAAAGAGGGAAGGGCATAAAACGCCAAAGCGCCTACTCCAAGACACATCACCCCAATCGCAAAAAAAGCAAAGTGCCAACCCCACAAATTAGCAAACATCAATCCAGCAGGAACACCTGCCACGGTGGCGACAGAAAAAGAAGTCATCACGATGCCAGTAGCACGCCCGCGTCGCGCAAACGGAATCACATCCCCAATAATAGTTTGCGACATGGTGTTGAGCACGCCACCAAAAAAACCAGCTGCAATACGCGCCGCCATCAACCAAAAAAATGTTGGCGCGACACCACAAGCAATTGTGGTGAGGGCAAACAAGGTGTAGAGCGTCAGCAACAAGTGTTTGCGATCAAACCTATCTACAAAAGTGGTGGCAAATAGGCCCGATATGCCTGCAGAGATGGTGTAGGCAGACACCAATAAACCAAACTCAGCAAAGCTAATGTCAAAAAGCTCTGTGAGTTGCGGACCCAAAGGCATCATGATCATGAAGTCCACGATATGGGTAAATTGAATGCCTGCTAACGAGAGAAGCAAAAGTAATTCCCGGCGTGGTGAAAGTGTTGTGTGCATAGTTATATTTCCGCTCTGGCAAAAGTTTGTAAGGGCCGGAGAGGGGATTCAGGCGTTAGTGGTAGAAAAGAGCAAGCTAGAAGTGGCTCTAGTAATGCTTAGGTTCAGTGAGTTCAGCAAACAACATGCCGTAGAGCTTGTAGCGCGAGGCGTTGATTTCCCCAGATGCGACAGCAGCTTGCACACCACAGCCGGGTTCATGCAAATGCGTGCAGTTATAAAACTTGCATTCAGAAACATGGGGCTTAAGGTCGGGCATGTAAGCAGTGAGTTGCATTGCATCAATGTGGTGCAGCCCAAACTCTTGAAAACCTGGTGAGTCGATCAATGCAGTCTTGCGTTCAGCATCTACCCAATACAAATTTGTAGAGGTTGTGGTGTGCTTGCCCGAGTTCAATGCATGAGAAATTTCACCAGTACTCACCAACGCGTTAGGTATGAACTGGTTTATCAAGGTGCTCTTACCCGTACCCGATGGACCCAATATCAAACTGGTTTTATTTTGTAAACGTGTTATCAAGTCACCCCATTGGCCATGTTTGAGTGCCAGTTGCAACACGGTGTAGCCCATCGCAGTGTAAGGCGCTAAGCGCTCCAGGGCCCGTGCAAATAAATCGGTGAGGTCGCTTTTGTTCAAAGCAATGATGGGCGTGATGTGTTCGGCTTCTGCCGCGATCAAGGCGCGCGTGAGTTGCATTTGAGAGAACTCAGGCTCCGCAGCGAGCAAGATCACCACTTGGTCTAAATTGGCCGCGAACGATTTGGTGCGTATTTCATCTTGTCTGTAAAACAAGTTGCGCCGAGGGAGAATTTTTTCTATCGTACCTTCGTCGGTAGATGGCAACCATTCCACTTGGTCCCCGACGACCACTTGGCTTTTTTTCCCTCGTGGATGACAAATGCGTCGTTCACCATCCATTGATTCGACCATGCAGTGGCGTCCATGGCTGGCGACCACTAAGCCGGTTTGGGTCATGCGGCAATCCGCGCGATACGCTGAGAGGCAGGAGGGTGCGAGTAATAAAACGCGACGAACCAAGGGTCTGGCGTTAAGGTCGATGCATTGTCTTGGTAGAGCTTGAGTAGCGCTGTTGCTAATGACTTGCCGTCGCTATGGCTGGCTGCGTAGGCATCTGCCTCAAATTCAAATCGACGTGATCTGCGAGAAGACAGGGGTGTGATGAAGAAAGTCACCAAGGGCAAAAACAACATGAAGAGTAACAAAGCCAATGCACTATTACCGCCTTGCAAGTTAGGTGCAACGCCTAAACCTGTGTAGAACCAAACTTGCTGTGACAACCATCCGAGTAACGCAAGACCCACCAAACTGAATGCAAAACTAGTCGCCATCATTTGCAAAATATGGCGGTGTTTGAAATGGCCTAACTCATGCGCCAAGACGGCTTCCATTTCGTCGCCATTGAGTTGTGCAAGCAAGGTGTCGAAAAAAACCACCCTTTTAGCTGCACCAAAGCCGGTAAAAAAAGCATTCGAATGTGCAGAGCGACGGCTGCCATCCATCACAAAAAAGCCTTTGGCCGTAAAACCAGCGCGAGACATCAATGCATTCACCCGCGCTTTGAGTGTGTCGTCTTCAAGCGGTGTGAACTTGTTAAACAGCGGCATGATCACATTGGGTGCGATCCACATGACAAACAATTGATAAGCAACCAATGCGCCCCACGCCCAAACCCACCACCATGCACCGCCTGCTTCCATCAGCCATAACACCAGCCACAAAATGGGCAAGCCTAAGACCAAACCAACAGCAATGCCTTTTAATAAATCACTCACCCATAGGGCAGGCGTTATTTTATTAAACCCAAATCGCTGTTCCACACTGAAGGTTTGGTAAAGCGACAAAGGCAAACCAACCAATCCACCGACCAACATAAAAGCCAGCACCAAAACCACTTGTTGGCCCATTCCTGGTCCCATGAGTTGCAGAGTGACCTGGTTGAGAAAATCTAAACCCCCGAGCAATGTCCAGGCTAAAAGGGTGGCAGCATCTAAAGCGAGATCGATCAAACCTACGCGGGCTTTTTCTAATGTGTAGTCGGCAGCCTTTTGATGTGACTCGAGCGTGATCGTGTCAGCAAATGCAACAGGCACTGCATCACGGTGTTGCGCGACATGGCGCACTTGGCGCGAAGCCAGCCACAGTTTGGTTAATAGATTTGCAACCAGCAGCACTGCAAGTGCCACGCTCATGGAGAGAGAAGAATTCATCATGGGTGGAAGTTTAGATGAATGTATGTGCCCCCGTCTGTTCTTGGGGATGCACGACAATCTGCGCTATGCCCAATACTTCTAAGCCTCATGCTGAGCCAACCTCACCCACGCCTCCCACATTAGCTAAATCAGACCTCAATCTTGTTTGGTTAGATTGCGAAATGTCTGGCCTCGAACCTGATCGCGATCGCTTGCTTGAAATCGCGGTGATCGTGACCAGTCCTGATTTATCTATTCGTATTGAAGGCCCTGTCTTAGTAATCCACCAAAGCGATGAAGTTCTATCCAAAATGGATGCGTGGAACCGCGGTACGCACGGCAAGAGTGGTTTGACAGAAAAAGTCAAAGCATCCACTGTGACCGAACAAGAAGCCCAAGACGCTTTGATTGCTTTTATCAAACCCTATGTGTCTAAGGGCGTCTCGCCTATGTGCGGCAACACCATCGGGCAAGACAGACGCTTCTTAAACAAATACATGCCGAAATTGGAAGCTTGGTTCCACTACCGCAACTTAGACGTCAGCACCCTCAAAGAGCTGGCCCGTCGCTGGAAACCCGACGTCTTCAACGCCTTCAAAAAAGCCCAAAAGCACACCGCCTTGGCCGATGTGCATGAGTCGATAGACGAGATGCTGCACTACAAAAAGCACTTTTTGAACTTAAATTAGGTAATAACCCGAAGCTGTGGCACAATAGCGCTCTTCGCTAGTGAAAGCGAACTTTGCACATCTCCCTTCATACATCGGGCTCCTTGAATTGAGTCCCACGCGCTGAACAAGTCCTCCAGGGCCAGAGCAGGTTTCGTTTGATGGTTGATGTTTTTTAACCAAGAACGGAGCTAGCCGCAACCTTGCGGTGCTCGCGTGTGAGAAAACCATGACTGACGCTTTTGAAGTGACAGGCGAATCTACGCTTGTCGAACCTATCTCTTCTGTATTGGACGATCTGGCTACGGCCGTTGATGTACAAGAAA
>Ga0214921_10004142_pt1 | contig 21634 bp, 20 predicted proteins | sample LL1505_MetaG_FD_177992 | JGI IMG/M metagenome (GOLD analysis project Ga0214921, IMG submission 177992) | Freshwater microbial communities from Lake Lanier, Atlanta, Georgia, United States - LL-1505 | ecosystem: Environmental > Aquatic > Freshwater > Lake | place: USA: Georgia | collected... | reverse complement strand
CTCTAAATCTTGTGGGCTATTTCGGAACTCTGGCGCAAGGCGCACATTGACATCGTAGGTCTGATCATCAGGCGCTCGCCAATTGCCCACAGTTTGCCCGGCCACCAAGGTGCGCAGAGCACCTGCAATAGGCGCAGCACTTAAACCGATGTCGGAGGCTGATTCGCGCAACACGTTGATCGAAATCGAAGGCTTGTTGGGCTTGACACTGGAATCCAAATCGACAAGGCCAGGGATATTTCGAATCTTTTCCATGATCTGCAAGGTCAGTCGCTCTAGCTCACGTTGATCAGCACCTTGCAGTGAAAATTCAATTTGCTTACTGCCGGCCACAGAATCCAGGGTACCGACATGGGTGACCGCAATGCCAGCAACTTTGCTTAGCCGTTCTCGCAGCAGAGCCCCTATGTCCTCCACGCTGCGCTTGCGCAATTTTCGATCAACCAAACGAATGTAAATGCTGGCGCTGTTTTTGCCTTGTGCGTTGGGCGTGTTCATGCCCGTGAGGGTGTATTCAACCTCTGGAAATTCACGCACAATTTTTTCAACTTGTTTGGCTTTGAGAGCCGTGCTTTCAAGCGAAGTGCCCACGGGCGTCTGAAAGGCCAGTGTGGCTTCTGAGTAATCGCCCTTAGGCACAAATTCTGTGCCCAAAAGCGGCACCATGAAAACACTTGCAATGAAGATCAGCAATGCAGTCAACAGGGTGGTGAGCTTGTGGTTCAAGGCCCAAGCCAACATGCCTTGGTACTTGTCAGCCATGCGGTCGGTTTGAACTTCAAACCAATGCGTGACACGGCCCACCGTTTTGTCATAAAGGCTGGACGACTTTTGAGTTTGGCCTTGCGGATGAATACTAGGGTCATGCCACACACTCGACAGCATAGGATCCAATGTGAAGCTGACAAACATGGAGATGAGTACGGCCGCCACAATCGTGATGCCAAACTCGTGGAAGAACTTGCCGATGATGCCCTCCATAAAACCAATGGGCAGGAAGACAGCCACGATGGACAAGGTGGTTGCCAAAACAGCAAGGCCAATTTCTTGCGTTCCGATCATGGCTGCGTTGTAGGCATTTTTCCCCATTTGGACATGTCGCACGATGTTCTCGCGCACCACAATGGCATCGTCAATCAGCAAGCCAACACACAAGGACAAGGCCATGAGCGTAATCATGTTGATGGTAAAACCGAACATGCTCATGAACCAAAATGTGCCGATCAATGAGATGGGCAGCGTTAAGCCGGTAATGACTGTAGAGCGCCATGAGTTCAAGAATAAAAACACAATGAGAATGGTCAGCAGTGCGCCCTCAATGAGGGTTCGGCGAACATTGTCAACAGCGACTCGAATTTGACGTGAGCCATCCGACACAGGTTCAAGACGAATGCCAGCAGGGATTTGCTTGCGCAGCTCTTTCAGGGTGGTTATCAGCCCGTCAACCACTTCGATGGTGTTGGCATCTTGTGACTTTTGAACCGTGAGCACCAAGGTTCTTTCGCCGTTGTACAGTGCCATGTTTGTCATTTCTTGGGCACCGTCATTCACATTGGCGACTTGTGACAAGCGGATGGGTGTGGTGCCTTTGCGAGCCACAATGATGTTGGCAAAGTCCTCGGGTCGTTTAACGCGCGATTGAACCTGAATCACACGCTCTTGCGTAAACGATCGCAAGGCCCCTACAGGTAAATCTTGGTTTTCATTTCGAACTGCGGCGGCAATTTGATCCGCTGAGACGCCCAAGGCCTCCATGGCATCTGGCCGCAGGTAAATGTTAATTTCTCTTCGGCTGCCCCCCAATACATTGACCGCGCCCACGCCGCGAACGTTTTCTAAACGTTTCTTAATGGTTTGTTCAGCGTAGTTGGTGAGTTCAACCAGGCTGGTCAACTTGCTGTCATTCTGGGCTTCAGGAAATACAGCGAGAGACCAGATGGCTTTGCTGGTAGGGTCAAAGCGAATGATGCGCGGCTCTTTGACTTCATCGCGCAAAGTTGCACGCATGCTGGCTACTTTTTCGCGCACGTCATCGGCCGCTTTTCGGCCATCCATGTTCAGCTGAAACTCGATGACCACCACAGATTGATTTTCATAACTGCGTGAGGTCAGGGCACTGATGCCCGCAATTGAATTCACACCTTCTTCAATTTTTTTAGAAACTTCACTCTCAACAATTTCAGGTGATGCGCCTGGGTACTCGGTCAGAACCACGACCACAGGAAAATCAATGTTGGGAAATTGATCGACTTTCAAGCGCTGAAAGGAAAACAAACCCATGACCACAAACACAAGCATGATCATGGTCGCAAAGACCGGATTCTGGATGCTGACTTTGGTAAACCACATAGGCTGTGCTTATGGCTTGGGGCCAGCAGTGGAGGTTGGGACTTTGGGAGCACGAGTGACCAAAGTGCCATCTCTGACAGCGCCTGCACTGGGTGCCAGCAACTGAGCGCCTTCTTCGATTTCTTTCAAGGCCATCACAGCTTTGCCATTGGCCTCACCTTTTGCACCCAGCTCTACTTGGATGTGCATCACTTTGTCATCGCGAATGGTTTGCACATAGGGCAAGGGTTTGTCCGATCGCACACTTTCTAGCGGGACGACAATGGCTTGAACTTTTTGTGTTCCTAAACTGCCTTGAACAAAGACGCCTTGTCGCAGCATGGGGTGGGACTGCAATCCCAAATAAATCAAAACGCTGCGACTGCCTGTTTGTGTGCTTGGGTTGATTCTCAAGACTTTGGCCGAGACCTCTTCGTTGGTTCCTTCAACATTCAGTTTGGCAATCTGTCCAAGTTTCACATTCATGGCTTCTGCAGAAGTCAGGGTTGCTTCAAGTTCAAGTTGCGAAAGGTCAACGATTTCAATGATGCGGGCTTCAGGTGCCACGCGCTCGCCAGGTTGCGCAAAGCGTTGGCTGACAAAACCATTGAGAGGCGCTTTTAAAACGCTGTCGTCCAAGGCCTTGGTCGCCACATCCAATGCGGACAGAGCCGCTTGATAGCTTGCCTTGGCACCGTTGAGGTTGGAGATAGAGGTCTCTAGCGCAGTTTTAGAAATAAAGCCTTGATTGACCAGAGCGTTGTTGTTGTCAAACTGTCTTTGAGCCACTTCAACTTGTGCACGCGCCGCATCTGCTTGTTGTTTATTTTGACTTTGTCGAGCTAGGTATTCGGTGTTGTCTACCCGGGCCACAATTTGTCCCATTTTCACAGCATCTCCTTCGCGAACTTCCAGCAACACGAGTTCACCGGCTACGCGGGCTTTGACCATGGCACTGCGAACGGCCTTGAGCGTGCCAGATACGGGCAAGCCTTGGGTCATGGTCATTTTTTGAGCAACGGCAATGTCGCCATCTGACAACTCAATGCTCACAGGGCCATTGCTTTTCAGGTCGCTGCTGTCTGTTGCTCGCTTACCTGTCCAGCCTTTTTGGAAGCCTAAAGTGAGGAGGCCGGCTAGCACCACGCAGGCAATACCAAAGACAATTTTTTTTGAGATCAACATAGTTAGTTTGAATTGGAAAGTCCACGCACAAGCAGGTCGGCATGCTGCGCTATGAAATTTTCAGGGTTGGTTTCTTGGGAGCCAGAAATACAAATGGCGTTGGCATGTTTGGACATGATCAGAAACAACATGGGTGCAATCACCACCATGGTGGTGTGTTCTGTGTTGAAGTTGCAAAACTCGCCGGTTGCCCGTCCTCGTTCAAGGATGTCCTTGAGCATTCGCGTAGCGGGGTCAATGACTTCTTCCTGGTAGAAAGCGGCTAAATCTGGAAAGTGATTGCCTTCGCTGATGATCAATTTGGTAATGCCAGAGGCCTTGGTCGAGCCGTATCTGCGCCACCACTCAAGCATCAATGTTTTCAGAAGTTCGGCGCTACTCCCTTTGAAGTTGGCAACTTCCAATGCGCCCTCAGTGACTGTTTTCACCACATTTTCCCGAACCACCGCTTTGAACAATTCTTCTTTGCTGGGGAAGTACAAAAACAGGGTTCCCTTGGAGACACCCGCTTTGGCTGCAACTTCCTCTGACTTGGTTGCAGCGAAGCCTTTTTCAACAAATAAATCGAGCGCTGCTACCAGCAACTCGCCAGGGCGTTGCTGTTTGCGGCGTTCTCTTTTGGGGGTGAGGAGGGATTCAGACACGTTTAATGACTCGTTGGTTAGTAATGTAAGCCGCAGGGATGGGGGAGTCAAGGTGCCAAGTGGATTTCAGTGAAAAAAAAGACCGCCAGAGCGGTCTTTTAAATTGAGTTTGCGATGTGTCAAAGTTCAATAAAAAGCCTGTAAGCCAGTCTGAGCGCGACCGAGAATAAGCGCATGCACATCGTGCGTGCCTTCGTAGGTGTTGACTGTTTCCAAATTGATCATGTGGCGAATGACATGGTATTCGTCGTGAATGCCATTGCCGCCATGCATATCACGCGACATGCGGGCGACGTCTAAGGCCTTGCCGCAACTGTTGCGCTTGATGAGGCTGATCATCTCTGGCACAGCTTGTCCTTCGTCCATGAGGCGGCCTACGCGCAAGCAGCCTTGTAAACCCAAAGCGATTTCGGTTTGCATATCGGCCAATTTTTTCTGAATCAATTGGTTTTGCGCCAAGGGGCGGCCGAATTGAACCCGATCGAGGGTGTATTGGCGAGCGCGGTGCCAGCAATCTTCGGCGGCTCCCAAAGCACCCCAAGCAATGCCATAACGGGCTTTGTTCAAGCAACCGAAGGGGCCCTTCAAGCCAGAAACATTGGGCAACATATTTTCTGCAGGAACAAACACATCGTCCATGACGATTTCGCCAGTGATGCTGGCGCGCAAGCTCATCTTGCCTTCAATTTTCGGAGCTGTAAGGCCCTTCATGCCTTTTTCTAAGATGAAGCCGCGAATGGCAGATTGGCCATCGCCTTCACTTTCAAGTTTGGCCCAGACCACAAACACATCTGCAATAGGTGCATTGGTGATCCACATCTTGGCGCCCTTCATGATGAAGCCGCCGTCTACAGGCTTGGCGCGTGTGATCATGCTGGCAGGGTCGGAGCCATGGTTGGGTTCTGTCAGGCCAAAGCAACCTACCCATTCACCCGTTGCCAATTTGGGCAAGTATTTTTGACGTTGCGCTTCTGAGCCATATTCATGGATGGGGAACATGACCAAGGAACTTTGCACGCTCATGGCACTGCGGTAGCCGCTGTCCACGCGCTCTACTTCACGTGCCACCAAACCGTAGCTGACATAGTTCAAACCTGCGCAACCATAGCCATCAATGGTGGAGCCCAAAAAGCCCATGCTGCCAAATTCGTTCATGATTTCGCGGTCGAATTTTTCATGGCGCGCAGCCATCAAGACACGGGTTTGCAGTTTTTCTTGACAAAAATCATGGGCAGCATCGACGATGGCCCTTTCGTCGTCGCTCAGCTGTGTGTTGAGCAAAAAGGGGTCTTGCCACTGAAAGGAAGGCTTCATGATTTAAATCCGTCAAACGTCAAAGATGCTGCATTTTATCGTGATGCGAAATGTTCCATGAAGCTGTTCCATCATTAAACCTTCTGAACCAATGACAAGTGCCTGCTTGCGGCGGGGTTTTTTAGGCATGTTGGCCAGATTCTGGGTCAAAATAGGGCAATGCAAACACCATCTCATGTTGAAACTTTGGTTCTTGGGGGCGGCTGCTTCTGGTGCACCGAAGCTGTCTTTGTCCAGGTTAAAGGCGTCTTGGACGTTGAATCTGGCTATTGCAATGGCCAAACCCGCAATCCAACTTACGAGCAGGTTTGCTCGGGTCTGACGGGTCACAACGAGGTTGTGAGACTGGTCTACGACCCCCAAGTCATCAGTACCAGGGTGTTGTTGGAAATTTTCTTTGTCATCCACGACCCCACCACCTTGAATCGCCAGGGCAATGACCGGGGCACCCAATACCGAAGCGGCATTTACTTTACCAAGCCAGAGCAGGCGGAGGTGGCCAAGGCCATCATGGCCGAGATCGAGGCTGAGCACATCTTTGAATCGTCCCTTGTCACCGAAGTCCTTCAATTGGATAACTACTCAGCTGCTGAGGACTATCACCAAGATTTCTTTGAGCGCAATCCGACGCAGGGCTATTGCTTGGCTGTGGCAGCCCCCAAAGTTTGGAAGTTCAAAAAAACGTTTTCTGAATGGATGAAGTCGGCGTGAAAATTCACGACAAGTTGCGATGGTTTTTCCAAGCACTGTTGATCAGTGCCGTCATGCTTGCGCCTGCGTTGGGGCAAATTCACAAAACCATTCATGGGCAGACCTCGCACCATGAGGCGAAGCAAGACTTGTTCAGTGACCACACCGAAGGTTCTTTGGTTTGCTTGGCACTGGATCATTTGGCATCTGGTGAGGGCCTTCAATCGGTCTGCACACCCGCAGCCATTGTTCAGACCCCGCCTTCGTATTTTTCTGTTGAGTGCAAGCTTTGCTATTCAGAGCTTCTGCTTGCCTTCTCTGCTCGCGCGCCGCCTGTCTTCCTTTGATGCATGTCTAGAGTTTCTCAAACTTTGGTTTGAGAGCCATTTCATTTTCAAAGGTATTTTTCATGTCACACATTTTTTCCTGGCGGGGCGGTTTGCCTGCGACTTTTTCGTCTGTTTTTTCAATGGCAGCAGCGGCCATGGTGTCTTTTTTGCCTGGTCTGTTTGTTCCTAGCGCCATGGCGCAAGCTGTGCAAGAAATGGTCATCACGGGCAACCCCTTGTCCAAAACCCAATCTACTTCTGCAGTGAGCAGCTTGTCTGGCCTGTCTCTGCTTCAACAAGGACAAAGCACGCTGGGTGAAACATTGAACCAGTTGCCAGGTGTCAGCAGTACTTATTTTGGCCCCAACGCTAGTCGTCCCATCATTCGCGGACTGGATGGCGACCGCATTCGTGTTCTGAGCAACAGCGGTGCCAGCATGGATGTGTCCTCCCTTAGCTATGACCATGCTGTGCCGATGGATGTGTTGAGCACAGAGCGGATTGAGGTTTTGCGCGGGCCGTCTGCTTTGCAATATGGCGGCAGCGCCATGGGTGGCGTGGTCAATGTCATTGACAACCGCATTCCACGGCAAAAGATGCAAGGCATTGTGGGCAAAGCGCAGTCGCAATTTGCCTCTGGCAATCGCGAACGCTCCAACGGTGCCCTGTTAGAAGTTGGTGAGGGTGCTTGGGTATTGCATGCAGACGCGTTTGATCGCCGCACAAGCGATGTCAAGGTGCCACAAAATTTGCCATGCAGCAAACCTGGTTCTCCTGAGCTTGCCTCGCGCATTTGTAACTCTGCCAGCGCCTCAAAAGGCGGTGCACTTGGAGCCAGTTTGTTTTTAGACCGCGGCTATGTGGGTATGTCGCTTAACAGTTACCAAAGCAACTACGGCACCGTGGCCGAAGATGAAGTGACCATCGGCATGCGGTCCAATCGCGCATCGCTGGAGGGTGAATGGCGACCCGATACCAAACTGGTTCAAAGTTTGAATTTTCAAGCCAGTCAGACAGACTACAAACACACCGAATTTGAAGGTGAACAAGCGGGAACTTTGTTTGCCAACAAAGGCCACGATGTTCGGCTTCAATTGCGGCACAAACCTTGGCGCACAGGGTCTGGCGTTTGGGAAGGAGTTTGGGGCTGGCAATCAGAGCAAGGCAAATTTTCTGCCGATGGTGCCGAGGCCTTTGCGCCGTTTAGCAATACACGCACACAAGCTTTGTTCTTGATTGAAGAATACGCACTTGGATCGACGCGTTTCAATGCAGGTATTCGGCGAGAAAATGTGTCGGTTGAATCGCTTGGCAATCCAGACCCCACGGTGGACCGATTTGAGTTAGGCACGCGTCAATTTGCACCCCAAAGTTTTGCCACTTCTGCCTCTTGGCAAATCATGCCGCAATGGCGTTTGAGTGCCAACGCGTCGCGTGTTGAACGCGCGCCCAAAGACTACGAACTTTTCGCCAATGGTCCGCACATTGCAACTGCAGCCTGGGAGCGCGGCGATTCAAATCTAGGTCTTGAAAAAGCCAACAGCATGGACGTGTCTGCAGACTGGCAACAGGGGCCGCACCAGTTCAAGGTCACAGCTTTTCAAAGCAAGTTTTCAAACTTCATTGGTCTGTTAGGGACTTCAGAGATTGAAGAAGATTTGCCTGTTCAAGTTTACAAAGGCGTGCGTGCCAAGTTTTCTGGCTTTGAGGCCTCAGCGCAATGGCGTCTTTTACAAGCCGCCAGCACACTGGATTTGGCTGTCAAAGCCGACGCCGTGCGTGCGCACAACCTGAGCACCGATGAGCCCTTGCCGCGCATTTCTCCAGTTCGCTTTGGGGCCGGCTTGATCCACGCAACGGGGCCTTGGAGTGCTCGATTGGGATTTGATTGGCATGCTGCGCAAAGCCGTGTGCCAGCAGGCAGTGTGGCCACAGAGGCTTTCACCTTGTGGCATGGCTTTGTGAGCTACAAACAGAAACTGCCTGGTACGACCTTGAATTGGTTTGGCAAAGTTGACAATCTGAGCAACCAGTGGGCTTACAGTGCAACTTCTATTTTGACATCAACGGCACCCGGCAAGTCGCCCTTGCCTGGGCGTAGTTTGAAATTGGGTGTGCTGGCTTCTTTTTAAGGCGCCAAGCGTTCGCGAATCCAATCGCCTTCACTTAAGCGATAGCGCAATCTATCGTGAAGGCGACTTTTGCGGCCTTGCCAAAACTGCCATTCGTCAGGTACCAAGCGGTAGCCGCCCCAATGCGGTGGGCGTGGGGGATTTAACAAGAATTGGGCGGCGTATTTGGCAGCGTTGGTCACCAACACGGTTCTGCCATCAATGACTTGGCTTTGCGGAGATGCCCATGCGCCAATGCGCGAATCGAGGGGGCGGCTGTGAAAGTAGGCGTCGCTGTCTGCGTCGCTGATTTTTTCCATGCGGCCCTCAATGCGCACCACACGCTCGAGTTCAACCCAGTGAAATTGCAAAGCTGCAAACGGATTGCCTGCCAACTCTTGGCCTTTGCGGCTGTCGTAGTTGGTGTACCAAACAATGCCGCGCTCGTCGTAGCCTTTGATCAAAACCACACGCGTGCTGGGGCGCATGTTGCTGGCCACGGTGGCCACGGTCATGGCATTGGGCTCGGGCACTTCGGAGTGAATGGCTTCGTTCAACCAGCGTTCAAATTGTTGGAGCGGGTCGGAGGCTGAAGCGGCTTCACTCAGTTCAGCTTTCTCGTAGCTTTTGCGTAAATCTGCAATGTTCATGGTCAGTCCTTGGCGTACTGAAGCAAGGCCTCGAGTGCCTTGTCGTGAATGCCGTGTTGTTTCAAGCTGTGGAAGGTTTCTTGTGCGTAGTCTAAGGTAGTGCCGTAGCGTCCTGTGGCATTTTGAAAGATATGTTGATATTGCGCAGGTGATAAGTTGCCTGTGTAACTCGGGCTGCTGCGAGGCAAAGTGAACGCCAATGCATTGACCGGCCCGTGAGGCGTGGGGCATTGCAACCACTTGGTGGTGTAAACACTGTTGGGCATTTCGCGAAACCAGAGCTGCTCAATGGTTTGCTTGACTTGCTTTGCAGGTGTTCTAAACACCACGCCTTGGCAGCTGCCTCCCGACAGCAATGCAAACACCAGGCCCGGACATTCGGGTGTGCCGCGATTCAAACGACTCCACATTTTGAGAGCGCGATGCCAACCTTGAACTTTGCTTGGGTGTTGTTCCAAGATTTCAAACTCGGGTCGCCAGATGAGCGAGGCGTAACCGAAGATCCAGAGGTCTTGCGATGGGGGCCAACTCGCCAACAGGGCCTCACGGTTAGGGGCGCAGGGTGTTTGATCGGGCCTGTCGGAATAAGGAAAGGTCAGGGGCTTCAAAATGCGCAGATTGTATTAAGCGAAGTCGCGTTGAATCAGTTCCACTTTGTAACCATCGGGGTCGGTGATAAAGGCAATGACCGTGGCGCCGCCTTTGACGGGGCCAGCTTCACGCGTCACTTTGCCGCCGGCGTTTCGAATTTTTTCACAGGCTGCATAGGCATCTGGCACAGCAATGGCCAAATGGCCGTAGGCAGTGCCCATGTCATAAGACTCAACGCCCCAGTTGTAGGTGAGTTCAAGTTCTGCATGGTCGGGGTTGCTGCCGTAACCCACAAAAGCCAAAGAATATTTGTATTCGGTGTTTTCTGTGGTTTTGAGCAAAGTCATGCCCATGACATTGGTGTAAAAATCGATCGAGCGTTGAAGGTTGCCAACGCGAAGCATGGTGTGTAGAAGTCTCATAAAGCCTATTGTGTGTGATTGAGAGAAACCTGTTGAATGCAAGTGTGAAGTGCGTGAAATTTTAAAATGCAAATCTTAGCGCTTGTGCCAAGCTTGAACAAAGGCCGCTGCAGATTCGCCCACCGCTTCAGCCGTTTTACCAGGCGCAAACAAGGCCGAACCAATGCCAAATCCTGAGGCGCCGCTCTGAAGGTAGTCTGCCATGTTGTGAATGCCAATACCGCCCACAGGCAGAAGCTTCACTGCCTTAGGCAATACAGCGCGCATTGACTTGACCACTGCGGGGCTGATCATTTCTGCAGGAAATAACTTCAGACCATTGGCGCCCAGAGCAAGGGCCCGAAAAGCTTCAGATGGCGTGGCCACGCCAGGCAAAGAAATTAAACCTAAATTGACAGCTTCGCAAACCACGTTGTCATCTAGGTGTGGAGAAATGATGAGTTGGCCCCCAGCAGCCTTAATGTCGCGCACTTGTTGTGCGGTGGTGACTGTGCCGGCACCTACCAGCGCATTTGGAAAAGCGGCAGACAATATTTGAATGCTGCGAAGTGGCTCCGGAGAATTAAGCGGTACTTCTAGAATGTGAAAGCCCGCATTCACAATGGCTTGTCCTATGGCCAACGCTTCTTCAGGCTTTAATCCGCGCAAGATGGCCAGCAATGGCAGGCTGTCCATGTGGGCTTGAAATTTGGCAACAAGGGGTGTCATGTGCACTAGCTTAACTTGAAATGGTCTGGGTACAAATGGTGCGCCAAGGCCCAAAGACCTGACCACGTGATTTCATCGGCTAGGGCTTGCGCAGGCAGCCCCATTGCGTCCATGGCAAAGGCATAACGCTGAGTGAGTTGGCTGTTGCCCAAGAGAAAAAAGGGCGTGCTGTCTGACTTCATGCTGCTTTTGGCAGACTGGATTTCTTCGCCAATTAACAAACCTGAAATGTAGCTGCTGGATTGCGCAGGATTGAGTTTTTCAAACAAGGCCAGGCTTCTGGCTGAAAAGGCATGGTGCAGCAGACCACCCGGCTTTTGACTTTGCATGACACCGTCCAGAAACACTTCTTTTTTCAAAGGTGCGTCGGGCAGGCAGGTTTTGGCCAAGATAGAGTGCTGGCTGAGCAGAGCGTAAAACTCGCCAGTCATGAAGGTCTTGAACTGGGAAATTTTGCCGTCCAAGACATGCGCCCATTTGCTGTGGGTGCCTGGCAAAACAAACTGAGCGGTTTCAATTTTCAATGTGTTCAGGGCGCCGAAAATTTGAATTTCTTCGCCGCGCATCACATCGGGTGTGCTGTCATTGAAAGTGGACAAGCCCGGCACAATGCCAATGCGGTCTTTTTCGATCCACTGCAGGTGTTGGGCAATGTCTTGGAAGCCGCTAGGGCAGGGACAGTAGGGCGCTTCACGCCAACCTTGTCTGCTGCCCGCCATGCCCGAAACAAGGCACAGCGTATCGTCGGCCATCCAATCTGCAAAGCGTTGTTCAAAAACATTTTGAAACTGACCGTGCGCCACTTGCATGATGCCTTGAGGAAAGGCCCGCTTTTCTAGCACTGTGCCATCGCTGTTGATGAGTGCACCTCGCAAAGACGAGGTGCCCCAGTCAACTGCAACAAGCTTTTGAGACATGCTTATTTTTTCAATCCATTCAAGGCATGAGAGGGGTAGTAGGGGAGTTGACAGTCGTCAATGTATTGCTGAATGATGTCTTTGAATGAGGCGTCTGGCTTCAAACCCAAGGCTGCCGCGCGTTGTGCGCTACCGCCCTTGGCCCAGTTGGCCACAATGCCTGCAATCTGTTCATTTCGCACAAACTTCACGTGCTGACGAACGCTTGAGCCGGCCACTTCTTCCAGAGCTTGCAGCATTTCTTTGACGGTCACATTAAGACCCGGTAAATTCAAAGCCAAGCGTCCTTGCATGGCTTCACGGCTGGCTTCAAACACTGCAATCAAGCACTTGATGGTGTTGTTGGGCGAAGACACTGAGTGCGATACGTTTTCGTCCACAGGGCAAATGGATTCTTGGCCTGAAAGAGGCTCTCGAATAATGCCGCTGAAAAAAGAGGATGCCGCGCCATTGGGCTTGCCTGGGCGCACAGTGACTGTCATCAAACGTGCAGCACGGCCGTCGACGTAGCCTTTGCGGGTGAAGTCGGCCAGCAAATACTCCAGCATGAGTTTGTGGGTGCCGTAAGACGTTTGGGGCGAGGGCAGGGTGTTGTCGGCCACAATATTGGGCATGGGGTTGCTGGGGTCGGGACCAAACACAGCCACTGAACTGGCAAATACCATGCGCGGCACATTGCCCGCTTTGCGCAAACCTTCTAAAAGCAAGCGCGTGCTGTCTAAGTTGGAGCGCATGCCGAGATCAAAGTCTTGCTCGCACTCGCCAGACACGGCAGAGGCCAAATGGAACACGCCATCAAAGCCACTCTGAAACAATGCGCCTTGCTCCAGCATGGGGCCGGCATGGCCTTTGACGCGAGAGTCTGCCAATAAATCAGCTGGCGCAGGGAACAAGTCGGCAATGTGCAACTCAGTGACTTTGTGACCGTTAAGTTCGCCCTTCTTGAGAATTTCGCGGGCTAAGCGTGCTCCTAGAAATCCTGCGCCACCGGTAACGAGTAATTTCATGGTGAATGCTTTCTAATTTAAATGGGGAAAAATCAGTGGTTGTCTTTGGGCACAAAAGAGCCGCGCTTGCCCACCAAGAAGTCGAGGTCGCAGCCCTCGTCGGCTTGAAGCACGGTGTCGACATACAGTTTCCAGTAGCCAGACTTTAAGGGAGGCTCGGGGCGAACCCATTTGGCCAAACGCGCTTTGAGTTCTTCGTCGCTGATCAGTAATTGCATTCTGCGCTCGGGCACATTGAGTTCAATCATGTCGCCATTTTGAACCACAGCCAAGGGGCCGCCGTCGGCTGCTTCAGGCGTGGTGTGCAGCACCACCGTGCCGTAGGCCGTGCCACTCATGCGAGCATCGCTGATGCGCACCATGTCGGTAATGCCTTTGCGCAAGACCTTGGGAGGAAGTGGCATGTTGCCCACTTCGGCCATGCCAGGGTAGCCCTTGGGGCCACAGTTTTTGAGCACCAAGATGCAGTTTTCATCAACGTCCAATGACTCGTCGTCAATGCGTTTGTGAAAGTCATTGCTGTCTTCAAACACCACCGCACGGCCTGTGTGCACCATGAGTGCAGGTGTAGCCGCACTGGGCTTGATGACGGCACCGCGCGGTGCCAAGTTGCCCCGCAAGATGGCAATGCCGGCTTTTTCTTTGAAGGGCGCTGCCAAGGTTTTGATGACGCGAGGATCGTAGTTTTCTGCGCTGGCCACGTTTTCGGCCACGCTCTTGCCGCTCACGGTCAAGATGTCTTTGTGCAAAAACTTTTGAATCTCTTTCATCACGACAGGCAGGCCGCCAGCGTAACAAAAGTCTTCCATGAGGTGATCGCCAGAAGGTTGCAAATTCAAAATGTTGGACATGTCGCTGCCCAATTTTTCGAAGTCGTCAATGGTGAGGTTGATGTTCAATCGGCGAGCAATGGCAATCAAGTGAATCACGGCATTGGTAGAGCCACCAATGGCGGCCAAAGTGCAGATGGCATTTTCAAAAGCCTCACGCGTCAGAATTTGAGAAATTTTCACATCCTGGTGAACCATGTCAACGATGCGTCGGCCCGCTTCACGCGCCAACACATTGCGTCGGCCATCAACTGCAGGATAGGCAGCATTGCCAGGCAACCCAATGCCCAAAGCTTCCACCATGCTTGCCATGGTGCTGGCAGTGCCCATGGTCATGCAGTGGCCGTGGCTGCGGTGCATGCAGCTTTCGGCTTCAAAGAAGTCTTGCAGCTTGAGTGTGCCGGCTCGCACTTGTTCGCTCATACTCCAGACGCCAGTGCCCGAGCCCAGTTCTTGGCCGCGCCATTTTCCGTTCAACATGGGGCCACCCGACACGCCAATGGTGGGCAAGTCAACACTAGAGGCACCCATGAGCAGTGAGGGTGTGGTTTTGTCGCAGCCCATCAAAAGCACCACGCCGTCGATGGGGTTGCCGCGAATGCTTTCTTCCACGTCCATAGAGGCCAGGTTGCGATACAGCATGGCTGTAGGACGCAGCAGCGTCTCACCCAAAGACATGACGGGAAATTCGAGCGGAAAACCACCTGCTTCGTACACGCCAATTTTGACCTGCTCCGCCAAGGTGCGAAAGTGCGAGTTGCAAGGCGTGAGTTCGCTGAAGGTGTTGCAAATGCCAATGACAGGCCGGCCATCGAACTGGTCGTGTGGTACGCCTTTGCCTTTGACCCAGCTTCTGTAGGCAAAGCCGTCACGGTCTTGTCGGCCAAACCACTGTTGGCTGCGCAATTCTTCGGGTTTTTTCTTGGGGCTTTGAGTCATGGCAATTTTCTTTGATAGAGGTTGACGGTTGATTCAGGGGTCACGATATTATCGTATGATGATAGGTGATTTGGGTTGCTTTTTGAACCCATGAGCACTCGTGCAAACCCTCAATCCATTCATCGCCATGGCGGTGGTTTTTTTGTGACCAGGAGATTCTCAAAATGACCTTTCATAACCCAGAAATCGTTGTGACCTCGCGCATTCCCCCTTTTTTAACGAATGGCTTGCAAGAAAAATTTGTGGTCCATGAGCGTGATCACATTCGCGACCGTCAAGTTTTTGGCCGTGTGCGCGCCTTGGTGGGGGGTGGCGAGTCCAAAATTGATGGCAGTTACATGGCCTTGTTTCCTGCCTTGGAAATGATTTCAGTGTGTGGTGTGGGTTACGACGGCATCGATGTGGCGGCTGCTAAAAAACGCGGCATCATGGTCACGCACACGCCTGAAGTGCTGAATGACGATGTGGCCGATTTGGCCTTGGGCTTGTTGTTGTCAGTGGCTCGCAAAATTCCCGCTGCCGATCGCTTTACCCGCAACGCCGATTGGTTGGATGGTCCATTCCAACTCACACGCAAACTCACTGGCGCCAAGTTGGGCATTGTGGGCATGGGCCGAATTGGCCAAGCCATTGCCAAACGCGCAGCTGCATTTGACATGGTCATCAGCTACACCACACGCAACCAACGCGCTGATGTGCCTTACAAGTATGTGCCCAATGTGCTTGCTTTGGCGGCTGAGGTTGATTTCATGGTTGTGATCACACCAGGTGGCGCAGCCACCAAAAATCTGATCAACGCCGAAGTGCTCAAGGCCTTGGGGCCACAGAGTTTCTTGGTCAATGTGGCGCGCGGCTCTGTGGTCGATCAAGTGGCCCTCATTGAAGCCTTGCAAAAGAAATTGATTGCTGGCGCAGGTCTTGATGTTTACGTCGATGAGCCCAATGTGCCTGCTGAGTTAAGAAAGCTCGACAACGTGGTGCTGACCCCTCACATTGCCAGCGCCACCGTTGAAACACGCAAGGCCATGTCGGCCTTGGCTTTGGCCAATTTAGAGGCATTCATGGCAGGGCAGCCCGTTCTAACCCCTGTGCCTGAATGTCGAACTTGAGCCTTCTTTCAAATCCATCCATTTTCAGCACAATTGACCCTCGCTTCGAATGATCAAAAACGTTCATGGCAACACGGTTGACTTTATTGGCGAGGCCATCGTAGGCGGCAAGTACCCCGTGGGCGGCAGCTTGCCGCCTGAGCCTGTTCTGTGCGAACAATTGGGTGTCAGCCGAACCGTGATTCGGGAATCGGTGAAATCCTTGGTGGCCAAGGGGCTCATTTTTACAGGCCCCAAGGTCGGTACCCGTGTCTTGCCAGAAGAGCAATGGAATTGGTTTGACCCTGATGTCATTGCGTGGCAAGCCAAAGCCGGACTGACAGCCGAATTTTTGCGCGACCTTCAGGAACTGCGCAGAGTGGTAGAGCCAGCTGCTGTGCGCTTGGCAGCAGAGCGAGCCACCGCAGCCGACATTGACGTTGTGTCTGCCGCTTATGCCGGCATGAAAAAAGCCATCGAAGAGGGCGGTGACTACGTCACCCACGACATGCACTTTCACACAGGCCTGTTGGTGGCTTCGCACAACCGAATGATTGTGCAGATGAGCAAGGCTTTAGGGGCATTGCTTCGAACCAGTTTTGAAATTTCAACGGCGCGCAAAGATGCGCCTAAAGCAGCTTTGCCTTTGCACAAGGCGGTGTTGGACGCTGTCGTGGCCAAAAATCCAGACAAGGCTGAAAAAGCCATTCGCGTTTTGATTGAAGGCGCGCACCAAGACATGGAGCATGTTTTAAACTCACGCAGAAAATTGCCCAGCCTGTCGGGCCCCGCAAAACTGATCAAAGCGCCCTGATCGAATTCATTTTTAAAAATCCTTGAATCATGACAAATTTCACCAAAGTAGTGCTGTTCACCGACACCGATGGCAAGGCGCGGTTCAAAGAAGAAACCATGACCCTGGGCGAGGGCACTGTGCAAAGTCAGTTGACTGAAGTTTTCTCAGCTGAGGGCTATCAACTTCGCTACAGTCCGGTTGGATTTCGGAGCCAATTTCATGTCACGGGCAAGCCTCAGTGGGTCTTCATTTTGTCTGGACAAATGGAAATTGGTTTGCAAGATGGCAGCTCGCGCGTGTTCTCTGCAGGTGAACACTTTTACTCTGCCGACACCTTGCCAGCAGGGGCAAGTTTTGATCCTGCTGTGCATGGACACTGGAGCCGACAGGTCGGGGAAGAGCCTTTGCGAACTTTGTTTCTCAAGGATTAATTTGACACCTTGAGAGCCATTCAGTTTGACGGCCGATGCAGCTTGAACAGTTGTTCTGGCCCAATTGAAAAATAGTCGGCAGGGCCACCACCGCGCAGCACGTGCTGTGCATGGGCTGTGTCGTAAATGCCATTGTTCAAGAGCTTCTCATCGATGTGAACACCAATCACTTCACCAAAAACCATCCAGGTTTGAAGGAGTTCACCTTGTAAATTTTTCATTTGCAAAATTTCGGTGCATCGGCATTCAAAACTCACAGGGCTTTCTGCCACACGCGGCACCTTGACCAATCGGGACGGAGCTGTTGACAGCCCTGCGATTTCAAATTCATTGACTTCAGGGGGAACCGCTTTGCAGGTCTGGTTCATGGCTTCAACTTGCGGGCGCGTGACCAAGTTCCAAACAAATTCCCCAGTGGCCTCAATGTTGTTAAGTGAATCTTTACGCCCAATGCTGGAGAAGCCAATGAGTGGCGGTATGTAATTGAAGGCATTGAAAAAACTGTAGGGCGCTAAGTTCAAGACGCCATCAGCGCTTTGCGAAGAGACCCAACCAATCGGGCGAGGGCCCACAATGGCATTGAAGGGGTCGTGTGGAAGTTGGTGTCCAAGGCGGGGTTCGTAAAAATAAGTCATGCTTCAAATATAGCTGTTGGTGAGTAATTTTGCTTGCGCTGCAATGGCGCCTCGCTCTTCATTCGAAAGTCGATTGAGATTTTTAAGCTGCATCAGCATGCGCGGATTTTTGGCCAAGACATCGACATGTCGGTTCAGGTAGTCCCAATAAAGGGTGGTGAACGGACAAGCATTCTCGCCAACTGACACGCCAGGATTGAAACGGCAGCCTTTACAGTGGTTGCTCATTCGGTCAATGTATTTGCCGCTGGCCACATAGGGTTTGCTGGCCATCACGCCGCCATCTGCAAACTGGCTCATGCCCAAAGTATTGGGAAGTTCAACCCATTCCACTGCATCGACATAAACACCCAAGTACCAGCCATGAACTTCTTTAGGAGCCACGCCCAATAACAGCGCATAAAGACCCGTGACCATCAGGCGTTGAATGTGGTGGGCATAGCCATGGTTCAGCGTTTGAGAAATGGCGTCTCGCAAGCAAGCCATTTCTGTGTCACCCGTCCAGTAAAACGCGGGCAACTGTGCTGAGGCCTGCATTTCATTGCGCTCTAAATACTCGGGCATGTGCGTCCAGTAGATGCCGCGCACGTATTCTCGCCATCCTAAAATTTGACGAATAAAACCTTCAACCGCCGGCAGCGGCGCAAGACCCTTGACATAAGCTTGTTCTGCAGCACTGACGACTTCTTTCGGATTGAGCAGTTTCAAATTCAAGGCGCTTGCAATGTGCGAGTGATACAGCCAAACCTCACCCTCCCACATCGCATCTTGGTAAAGGCCAAAGGAGGGCAGTCGGTGCTGAATGAAGCTGTCAAGTGCTTCAAGGGCTTGATTGCGTGTGACGGGCCAACCAAAACTGTTCAAAGTGCCAGGGTTTGCAGCCAGCTTCGCATTGACCAAGTTCATCACATCTTGTGTGATGTTGTCGGGTTCAAATCGCAAGGGCTTGGGCAACAAGCCCGGTCCTGTCTTGCCAAAGCTGCCGCGGTTTTCTTCGTCAAAGTTCCACTGACCGCCGATGGGTTTTTTGCCGTCCATCAAGATGCCAGTTTTTTGACGCAACTCTCGGTAGAAAAATTCTTGGCGCAATTGTTTGCGGCCCTTGGCGTGTTCTGCAAAGTCACGTACGGTGCTGAAGAAGTGAGCGTCATCCCGAACGTCCAATGTCAAGCCATTATTTTTAGCAACGGCCCGCAAGCTTTGCAAAACGCGCCATTCCCCAGGCGCTGTCATGAGCAGTTTTTGCGGCTTTATTTTTTGAATGGCTTTGTCGAGTTCGCCGGCCAAGGTGCCCTTGTTGTCTGAGTCGTTTAGCTGGGTGTAGATGAGTGGCCAGTCTTTGGCTTTGAGGATTTCGGCAAAGTGGCGCATGGCACTGAGAAACAAAGTGCTACGCTGTTTGGAAGAAGCGACATGGGTTGACTCCTCCATCACTTCAGCCATCCAAATGATGTCTTGTGTAGGGTCAAAGTCAGCCAAGGCTGTTGAATCTAGGTTCAGTTGATCTCCCAAGATCAAGACCATGTGCCGCAGTGATTTAGCCATGTTGGATGCTTCCTTGAGGGCCTGCAGATTTTTTCTTTCTGCATGCTTCGGAGCAGTACAAAACCTGATCCCAATTTTTTGCCCAAGCCTTGCGCCAGGTCATGTCTCGCCCGCACACTGAGCAGGGCTTGCTGGGTAGGCTTTGTTTGTTGCCTTTGAAAGAGGTCTTCATGGGGCTATTGTGGCGGGAAGCCGCGGGTGTTTGCTGGCTTGTTCGATAATGTCCCTACCCCATAGATCTGACCCGTTTGGTTTTTCCATCATGCCCAAATCACTTGAAACGTCATTGAGCCTCAGCCCTGGAGATGTGTCCGCCGTGATTCAAATGGCATGGGAAGATCGCACCACCTTTGAGACGATCTTTGAAAGAACGGGCGTGACAGAACCCGGCGTGATCAAAATCATGCGTGCCGAACTCAGTTCGCGTTCTTTTAAAATGTGGCGCGCCAGAATGCGCGGCAGGGTGACCAAGCACCGTGAACTGCGCAGTCCCGACATGAGGTTCGATGACCGGGCCATTGCCGATCACAGGCGGGCGAATTGCTAATTGACTTCTGATCAGCGACCGAAAGATCGACCGCCGCCATTGCCGCCACCGTAGCCACCGCCACCGCCACCGCCACCACTTCGGCGGCCGCCACCGCCACCGCCAAATCCACCACCACCGCCACCACCATTGCGGCGCGGACCGCCGCGGCCACTGCCAGCCAAGCTGTCGATGCTGGTACGAGTTGGATCGGGTTGGCCACCACCGCCACCGCCACCGCTGTTGCGGCGAGGCGCGCCTTGACGTGCAAATTGATTGGTCATGAGCGGGTCGATGTGACGTGGCAACTCATCGCCACGGGGTCCGCGATCATGGTCTCTGTCCATGTTGCGGTCGTTGGGTCCATCATTGGGACGATCGGTGCGACGATCACCGCGTTCATTGAAACGGTCCGATGGGGGGCCATCAAATCTTCTTTCGCCGCGATCTTGGCGATCAGTGCGTGGACCCTGTGCAGGACCACCACGACGTGAAGGAGGGGGGCCATTGCGTGAGCGACCGGCGCCACCTTCTGGGCGGGCTTGGCCACCGCCATGTCCGCTAGGGCGTCCACCACGTCCGCCGCCACCGCCTTCACCGGCAGCACCTTTGGTTTCGCGAATGCGTTGCATCATGTCAGAGCGAGCTGCTTTGGCCGCAGCTTGCATCACATCACGGCTTGGTGGACGGCCTGCACCGCCCCACAAAGTTTGACGTCCCATGGCAATCGGCTCAGGCTTCTCGCCTGGCTCAGGTCCAAAGCCTTCCAAAATTTGGACTGGAATTTCTTGTTTGGTGAAGCGCTCGATTTCCATCATGAAGCCTTCCTCGTCCAAGCAAACCAAACTGACCGCCTCACCGCTGGCGCCGGCGCGACCGGTACGGCCGATGCGGTGCACATAATCTTCAGACACATTGGGAATTTCATAATTCACGACATGGGGCAAGTCTTCAATGTCAATGCCGCGGGCTGCAATGTCGGTAGCGACCAAAACGCGTATGTCGCCACTCTTGAATCCCGCCAAAGCTTGGGTGCGAGCTGTTTGGCTCTTGTTGCCATGCAATGCCATGGACTTGATGCCGTTTTTGGTCAGGTAGTCAGCCACGTTGTTGGCGCCAAACTTGGTGCGTGTGAAAACCAGAACTTGACTCCAGTTGTGCTGATTGATGATGTGCACCAGCACTTCTTTTTTCTTGCCACGCCCCACTGGGTGAATGACTTGAGAGATGCGTTGCACCGTGGTGTTGCTGGGCGTGACTTGAATGCTCTGTGGGTTCTTTAAAAGCGTGGCAGCCAGATCGCGAATTTCATCGCTGAAGGTGGCTGAGAACAACAAGCTTTGTTTGTCTTTGGGCACCAAAGCCAAGATTTTTTTCACGTCATGGATGAAGCCCATGTCAAGCATGCGGTCGGCTTCGTCCAAGACCAAAATTTCAATGCTGGCCAAATCGAGCAGGCCTTGGCCTTGCAAGTCGAGCAAGCGGCCTGGGGTGGCCACCAAGACATCGACGCCGCGCTTGACGCGATCCACTTGGGGTTTCATGCCAACGCCACCAAACACAACGGTCGACTGAAGGCTGAGGTATTTGCCGTAATCTTTGGCGGACTCTTCAATCTGGGCGGCCAATTCGCGTGTGGGCGTGAGCACCAACGCGCGAATGGCTTTGCCGCCAAACTTATTCCGACCGGCCTCTGACAAGCTCAGCTTGTGCAAGATGGGCAGCATGAAGGCGGCTGTTTTGCCGGTGCCAGTTTGTGCGCCCGCCAACAGGTCGTGACCTGCCAAGACGATGGGTATCGCTTGAGCCTGCACGGGCGTGGGAGTGTCGTAGCCTTGCTCTTGCACGGCCTGCAGAATGGCCGGAGCCAAATTCAATTCTTCAAATTTCATGATGGCGCGCCAAAAACGGCGCATGGCATCGGTTTGTCAGGCTGTTTGGAAACAGC
>Ga0214921_10004141_pt1 | contig 21635 bp, 19 predicted proteins | sample LL1505_MetaG_FD_177992 | JGI IMG/M metagenome (GOLD analysis project Ga0214921, IMG submission 177992) | Freshwater microbial communities from Lake Lanier, Atlanta, Georgia, United States - LL-1505 | ecosystem: Environmental > Aquatic > Freshwater > Lake | place: USA: Georgia | collected... | reverse complement strand
AAAGCTTGTGCGTTCCAATCGCCGGTGATGAGTACAAGAACTACTCCCGTGAAAAATCCAATTGCCTGAGTGGTGCCGAGCACTGCGATGGAAGGAAACCTCTTGCTCAACTTTCCAGCGTGATAATCAGCGCTTCCCCAGAGCCCACTCGATAAGAGCGCAAGGATGCTAGCCATGGCAAGGACTCTACAGGCTGACCCCCTCAGCCTCCCGTCTCAGAGCCCATTTAAACTTTAGAATTAACCAGTGAAATCGACATTTACTTTTGAAGAGATGGTCGAACTTCTTCGTACATTCACTCCACGCGATGAAATCACTTTGGAAGAAGTCCCCGCTCCTCAAAAGCTCGCAGCTTACTCATTTGCCTTCACTGCAGATATTTCAAATGGACAAAAGGGTGAAGCAGAAGATGAAGTAGCTTCGGGGCGATTTGTTATTTTGCATGAACCTGGTGGACAAGATACGTGGGAAGGCGATTTCCGCTGCGTTACTTTTATGCGCGCCGATGTCGACAGTGAAATGCAAGAAGATCCACTGCTACCTGAAGTCGGTTGGAATTGGCTCTTGGATTCTCTTGGTTCCACAGGTGCTCAATACAACGCTCCAAGTGGCACAGTTACTCGTGTTTCAAGTGCATCATTTGGGAAACTTTCTCCACGCAATGATGACTCCGAAATTGAAATTCGTGCTTCCTGGTCACCTGTCATCGATTCTGCGAACGACATATTTGCTCACGTGCAAGCATGGTGCAATCTCATGACTGAGGTTTCTGGCTTGCCACCTATTCCTGATGGCGTTGCATCCATCGGTTCAGCTCGTCGCCGTGCCTGAGAACGAAGAAGAGCCGCACGCTCCGGCGCCAACACCACTTTTGCACCCTGCAGGTGGAGTTCCCGATGTCATTGATACTGAATCGGCATTTGATGCTGCGTTAAGCCAACTCGCAGGTGGCACTGGCCCTTTCGCCTTCGATGCCGAACGCGCATCAGGCTATAAGTACAGCGCACGCGCATATTTGATTCAGATTAAGCGCACTGGTGGTGGGCTCCATCTGATTGATCCCATCCCCTTTGGCCCGGGCCATCATTGTTTTATCGCCCTCAATAAATTAATTCAGGATGTGGAAGTTATCTTGCATGCCAGCACACAAGATTTGCCGTGTTTACGTGAATTGGGAATAGAACCAAACACGCTCTTTGATACTGAATTAGGCGGCCGTATAGCTGGTCTCCCACGTGTAGGTCTAGGGCCACTCCTTGAAACACTTATGGGGGTCTCGCTTGCAAAGGAACATTCGGCAGTTGATTGGTCTACCCGCCCACTTCCTCAAGAATGGCTTAACTACGCAGCTCTCGATGTAGAACTCTTAGTGGAGTTGCGCGACAAGATCCATCAATTACTTGTCGATTCAAAAAAATGGAGTTGGGCAGAGGAAGATTTTGCAGCCATTATTTCTGCTCCACCACCACCTGCGCGCATTGATCCTTGGCGAAGAACTTCAGGTATGCATAAAGTGAAGAAGCGCAATCACATGGCGGTCGTCCGCGAATTGTGGCTTGCTCGCAATGAGTTGGCGCAAGAGTTAGATATTTCTCCCGGAAGACTTCTCTCAGATGCTGCCATCACTGAACTGGCACTTGCATCTGATAAGGAGCCAATTACCAATCGCAAACATCTAGAAAAAATACTTCGGCCACTTGGTCTGCGAGCGCGGTGGTTAGAAAATGCTGCGACCTGGATTAGCTGCATTACCGATGCAATTGCAATGCCACAAGATCAATGGCCAGAGACTCGTTCAAAGAGCGATGCGCTTCCGCCGATAAAGATGTGGCGTGAGAAATTTCCTGAAAAGTATGCGCCACTTACTCACGCCCGCTTTAATCTGCAGCTTCGCGCAGATGAACTCTCTATCCCCCTTGAAAATATGATTAGCCCCGAACTTGTCCGCCGCATCTGTTGGCAACCACCTGAAAGCTCGGTCAATGAGGCTCTCCTTGCCCTCGGTGCTAGGCGCTGGCAGGCAGAGATTGCCTCAGCTATCCTCGAGCAAGCACTGACCGAGCGCGAGCCGCTTGAAGTACCTGAGCCGGCCGCTGAACCTGCCCCAGAAGAGTGATGAATTACGCAACATAAGAGTTGCGTAAATAAGCGAGCTCAATTACGCTCTTGCCATGCTCAGTACCTTCATCATCGCCCTCCGCGAAGGCCTCGAAGCCTCCCTCATTGTAGGAATTCTCGTTGCTTACCTTGTTAAGACAGATCGCAGGCATCACCTGCGCCCATTGTGGGCCGGGGTAGCTCTAGCCATCGTCTTGAGCCTCGGACTTGGCGCCTTCCTCTCCTACACCTCTGCAGAGCTCTCCGATGAGGGCGAAATGGTTTTTGCTGGAACAACTGCGCTTACTGCGGTGGCGCTCGTAACGTGGATGGTCTTCTGGTTGAAGAGCGCTGCTGGTGGATTACGCGATGAACTCCACGGAAAAGCTGAGAATGCACTTATTGCTGGCCCAGTTGCCCTTGCAGTAGCAGCATTTGCAGCGGTGTCTCGTGAAGGATTGGAAACGTCGCTCTTTCTCTACACCAACTTTAAAACCGTTGGACCTTTCTCGGCTCCATCTATTGGATTGATCCTTGGTCTCTGTGCCGCAGTCGCTCTGGGTTACGGAATCTACAACCGATCTGTGAAGATTAATCTCAGTAAATTCTTCACCTATTCAGGTGTGGCCCTTCTCGTCGTTGCCGCGGGTGTGCTTTCACATGGAGTTGGAGAGTTTCTAGAACTTGGCTGGATCCCTGGCGGTGGTGAATATGCGTGGAAATTAGATTGGCTCCACGAGGATTCATTCCCTGCAGCGCTTTTGAATGGAACCATTGGCTTTAGCAACGAATTGCACTGGGTTCAACTCGTCATCTGGGCTAGTTACTTGGCCTTGACGTTAAGCGCCTATCTGACTCCCAAGAAGGCAAAAACTCTTCTCAACGCATAGCCAATTCTGTTACTGGCGAGTAACCTTTGAAACATACTCACCAGCGAAGGAAGTTCTATGTCTTCACAGATCCGCTCAGTTGTTCTCGTTGATGCTGTCCGCACCCCTTTTGGCAAGGCTGGCAGCATGTATGCAGGAACTCGCGCCGACGATTTAATGGTTCGTGCAATGCGCGGACTCCTCGAACGCAACCCCAAGGTAGATCCAGCATCGATTGATGATGTTGCTATCGCCGCTGCAACACAGACGGGTGATCAAGGAATGAATATCGGTCGCAGTGCATCGCTATTGGCAGGACTTCCGCAAACTGTTCCTGGATATTCCATCGACCGTTGGTGCGCAGGTGCCATGACTGCAACAACAACTGTTGCTGGTGCAATTGCAATGGGCGCAATTGATATCGCTATTGCTGGTGGAGTCGAACATATGGGCAATCACCCCATGGGCGAACTCATGGATCCCAACCCACGCTATTTAGCTGAGAAGTTAGTCGAACAAGATGCGCTCGCCATGGGAGCAACTGCAGAACGTCTCCATGATCGCTTTCCACAATTAACAAAAGAACGCGCCGACCGTTATGCACTCAATTCGCAGATGAAGACTGCGAAGGCATATGCGGACGGAAAAATTCAACGCGATTTAATTCCAACAGCAGCTCGCAACCCTGAACTCGGTTGGGGCATTGCAACTGTTGATGAGGCGCCACGTCCCACTACAACGATGGAAGGTCTGGCAGGGCTGAAGACTCCATTTCGCCCAGCAGGTCGAGTCACAGCAGGAAATTCTTCAGGTCTCAATGACGGTGCCACTGCAGCGCTTCTTGCAAGTGAAGATAAAGCAAAAGATCTTGGCCTGTCTATCAAAGCTCGCATGGTGACATTTGCATTTGCAGGAGTAGAACCAGAAGTCATGGGTTATGGCCCGGTGCCATCAACGATTAAGGCGTTAGAAAAAGCTGGCTTGAAGATTGACGATATTGGCGCCTTCGAAATCAATGAAGCTTTTGCAGTGCAAGTTCTTGCATTCCTTGATCACTTCGGAATCGCAGATGATGATCCGCGCGTCAATCCATATGGAGGCGCTATTGCTGTTGGCCATCCCCTTGCCTCATCTGGTGTTCGCCTCATGCTGAATTTGGCGCGTGCCTTTGAAGAGAAGCCTGATGTTCGATATGGCATCACAACGATGTGTATCGGACTCGGTATGGGTGGAACTGTCATCTGGGAGAACCCACATTTCACAGGAGGTAAGAAGTGATGGCTACTGCAATCGAACTTCCTGAAGGTGCTCCTGAAGAAGTCGTCACTCACGCACTTGTCCGCGATGTTGATTTAACTCCTTTTGGATTTCAGGGCTCACTAGCACTGATCACTTTAGATAACGGCCTCGATCACACTCGCCCTAATACATTCGGTCCGCAATCGCTCGTAGCCCTCGATGCCGCTATTACAGATGCAGTTTCGCGCAAGCCAGCTGCCATCGCAATTACAGGCAAGCCATTTATCTTTGCAGCAGGTGCGGATTTATCTGCACTCGCCTTTCTCAACAAGCGCGAACAAGCGGTAGCGATTGGAAAACTTGGCCATGATGTATTCCGTCACCTCGATGAAATCGGAATTCCCACATTTGCATTTATCAATGGTTTAGCGCTCGGTGGTGGACTTGAAGTTGGACTCCACTGCAACTACCGCACACTTTCAGCAACAGCATTTACTGCTCTCCCTGAAGTCTTTCTAGGACTTGTACCGGGTTGGGGTGGTGCAACCATCGTTCCTAAGTTGATTGGACCTGAGCGTGCAGTTCAAGTCATTATCGGTAATGCGTTAAATAACAACACCATGATGAAAGCTAAAGATGCGTTGGCTCTTGGGATTGTCGATGCAGTCTTTACACCTGCTGATTTCCTAGAAAAGTCGGTGGCGCTTGTAGCCGCTATCTTGAATGGGGCCACCAAGATTGAACGTAAGGACTATTCCAGCGATCCTGCATGGGATGCAGCGCTAGCTGCCGGTCGTGCGGCAGCACTCAAAAAATATGGTGGAGCAGAGATTGCATCCCCACTGAAGGCGCTCGAACTTATCGCTGCCGCAAAAACCAATACACGAGGGCAAGGTTTTGATGCTGAAGATGCAACCCTCGCCGATTTAACGATGTCAGATCCACTTCGTGCATCTCTCTATGCATTTAATCTCATCCAAAAGAAGCGCAAGAAGGTTGAAGGTGCTCCTAAGCCTGCCCTCGGTCGCAAAGTGGCACGTGTGGGAGTTGTTGGCGCAGGCTTAATGGCTTCACAACTGGCACTTCTTCTGCTGCGCAATCTCAAATGCCCAGTAGTGATGACAGATATCGATCAAGAACGTGCAGATAAAGGCGTTGCTTGGGTGAAGAACGAACTAGCAAAGCTGGTCGAAAAGAAACGCATGAGCGCTGAATCAGCTGGTCGGCTCTCGCTTCTCATAAGTGGCTCAGCAGATCAGCAAGTCTTTGCTGGCTGTGACTTTGTTATTGAAGCAATCTTCGAAGAGCTATCGCTCAAGCAAGAACTCTTTAAAAAGTTGGAGAAGATTGTTGGACCAGAGTGTGTCTTAGCGACCAACACATCTTCCTTATCTGTTGAACGTATGAGCGAAGGGCTCGAACATCCAGAGCGCGTCGTGGGCTTTCACTTCTTCAATCCTGTAGCTGTAATGCCACTTCTTGAGGTTGCCCGAACATCCAAGACAGATGATGCAACAACAGCGACTGCTGTCAATATCGGTAAAGAGTTGAAGAAGACGATGATCATCTGTAAAGATGCACCTGGTTTTGTTGTCAACAGATTGCTCACCCGCTTTATGGGTGAAATCACCGATGCTGTCGATGAAGGCACCGATCCCGCTATCGCAGATAATGCAATGCGCAGTATCGGATTCCCAATGTCACCATTTGAACTTCTTGGATTGGTAGGTCCGGGTGTTGCACTTCATGTGGCCGAAACTCTCAATGCCAATCTCGGTCCTCGATATCGCATCTCTCCCACTATGCAGGCGATGGTGAAGGAAGGTGTAAAAACTTTCTATATCAAAAATGAAGATGGAACATTTGCGCCGAACCCAGCTGCACTTGCCTTAGTTCATAAGGGTTCAACTCCATCTACTGCCGAGGAAGTTCGTTTACGAGCGCTGAAAGCATTGGCAGAAGAAGCGCGCATGATGCTCGATGAAGGCGTTGTCTCATCCCCTGCCGAGATTGATCTCTGTATGTTGATGGGGGCAGGGTGGCCAATGCATCTCGGCGGAATCTTGCCTTACCTAGATCGCGAAGGAATTAGCGAGTCTGTTTGCGGTCAGCGTTTTCATGCGCCGGGAATTGCATCTCTTCCACAGTAGAACTCCACTCGACAATGTCGCGTGAAATCTTCTGAGCTGTAATTCCTAAATCATCAAGGATTTCTGTACGTTTTGCGTGCTCAATAAATTCAAGTGGCACACCAATGCTATGGATAGCAACATTTAAGCCTGCATCGCGGAACGTCTCCGAAATTGAACTTGCGATACCTGCATGGCGAATTCCATCTTCGAGCACAACTACGCTCTTATAGCGTTGTGCCATAGTGACAAGTGATTGAGGTAGCGGCTTTACCCAACGTGGATCTATGACGGTGACGCCAACGCCTTCGCGATACGCCTGTGATGCAGCTTCGACTGCAATGGCAGCCATCGCCCCGATGCTGATGAGAAGCACATCCGCACTTTCTCCTCGATAGAGGACATCAATTCCGTCGCGACGTTCAAATGCTGGGATATCGCTCTGCACGGGCCCTTTCGGGAAACGTACTAATGATGGTGCATCTGAAATCTCAACAGCTTCGCGTAGCGTTTCGCGCAGACGAGCGCCATCACGTGGTGCTGCTACATGCATCGTTGGAACGATTCCGGTGATTGCTAAATCCCAGATTCCGTTGTGTGAAGGTCCGTCATCACCTGTGATTCCCGAGCGATCGAGAACAAATGTCACACCCGCTTTATGGAGCGCCACATCCATCAACATCTGATCAAATGCACGATTTAAGAATGTCGAATAAACGGCAATAACTGGGTGCATCCCTGCGAAGGCAAGCCCTGCAGCGCTGGTAACTGCATGTTGTTCTGCAATTCCCACATCGATGGTGCGATCAGGAAAGGCTGCTTCGAATTTATCCAGACCTGTGGGGCCGAGCATCGCTGCAGTAATCGCGACAATATCTTTTCGCTCGTGGCCAAGTGCAACAATTTCTTCTGAAAAAACCCTGGTCCAACTGGTGCCTGATTTGCCAAGTGGAGTTCCGGTTTCAGGATCCACAATGCCTACAGCGTGGAACTTCTCGGCTTCATCTTCAATTGCTGGCTTATGGCCCTTACCCTTTTCGGTAATCACATGAAGGAGTACAGGTTCGCCAAATACTTTTGCTTGAGCAAGTGCGCGCTCCATCGCAGCAACGTCGTGGCCGTCGATAGGACCGACATATTTCAACCCGAGATCTTCAAACATTCCTTGTGGAGCGACAATATCTTTAATGCCCTTCTTCATGCCGTGAAGAGTTTCGTAGATTGGATTGCCTACAACCGGAGTCTTAGAAAGAACTTCCTTACCCCAATCCAAGAAGCGCTCATATCCACGAGTAACGCGCAAAGTTGAAAGATATGTTGCGACGCCACCGATAGTTGGTGAATACGAACGTTCATTGTCGTTTACAACGATTATCAAATTGCGATCATTAGCTGCTGCAATGTTGTTGAGAGCTTCCCATGACATGCCACCAGTAAGTGCACCATCGCCAACTACTACAACTACATGGCGATCGGATTGGCCTGTGAGCGAAAATCCGCGGGAAATTCCGTCACCCCACGATAGCGCCGTTGATGCATGAGAATTCTCAATAACATCGTGCACGCTTTCGCTGCGATTTGGATATCCAGCAATCCCGCCACGTTGGCGCAACTTATCGAACTTATCAGCACGCCCTGTGAGAATTTTATGAACGTAAGACTGGTGACCAGTATCAAAGAGAATGACATCTTTAGGTGAGTCGAAGGTGCGATGAATTGCGATAGTAAGTTCAACCACACCGAGGTTGGGACCTAAATGGCCGCCAGTCTTGGAGACTTGAGTGATGAGAAATTGTCGAATCTCTTCAGAGAGTTGCGCTATCTGCTCAGGAGTTAAACCCTTGAGGTCGCTAGGACTCTTGATCGATTCAAGCATGGGTTCAGTCTAGATTAGCCGCGAAGCTGACGCAGTACGTACTGCATGATGCCACCGTGGCGGTAGTAATCCGCCTCTCCTGGTGTATCGATACGTACCTTGGCGATAAAGGTCTTATCCCCCGCAGTGACTGTAACTTCCTTTGGGATTTGCCCTTCGTTGAGCGCTGTCACTCCAGTGATTGAAAATGTTTCGTCACCCTTAAGTCCCAGTGATTGTGCATTCTCTCCATTGGTAAATTGCAACGGAAGCACGCCCATACCAATCAAGTTTGAACGATGGATGCGCTCGAAGCTTTCTGCAATGACTGCTCTAACTCCGAGAAGCGCAGTTCCTTTAGCAGCCCAGTCGCGTGAGGATCCAGAGCCATACTCTTTTCCAGCAAGAATAATCAGACCAATGCCCGCTGCTTGATAGGCAACTGATGCATCGTAAATGGTTGTCTGTTCTCCGTTATTAAGGAAATTCTTGGTAAAGCTTCCTTCAACTCCATCAAGGAGCAGGTTCTTTAAGCGAATGTTGGCGAAAGTTCCACGAATCATGACTTCGTGATTTCCACGTCGTGAACCGTATGAATTGAAGTCTTTGCGCTCGACTCCATGTCCTTCCAAGTACTTTCCCGCAGGCGAATCAGCTTTGATATTTCCTGCAGGTGAAATGTGATCTGTCGTCACTGAATCGCCAAGGATGGCAAGAACGCGTGCGCCGGTGATATCGGTGACTGGCTTTGGTTCAGCTGGCATTCCCTCGAAATACGGAGGTTTGCGAACATAGGTTGATTGAGGATCCCACTCAAATGTCTTTCCGGTTGGAGTATCGAGTGACTTCCAACGATGATCGCCATCAAAGACCGTTGCATAATCTTTCTTAAACATCTCTGAAGAGATAGATGAATCAATCACGTTTTGAATTTCTTGAGCAGATGGCCAGATATCTTTGAGAAGAACTGGATTTCCAGCTTTGTCATTGCCCAGAGAATCGCTTTCAAAATCATGATCCATGGTGCCAGCAAGTGCATATGCAACTACTAGCGGAGGTGAAGCAAGATAGTTCATCTTCACATCAGGGCTGATGCGACCTTCGAAGTTACGATTTCCTGAAAGAACTGCTGTGACCGCAAGATCGTTTTCGTTTACCGCTTTACTAATTTCGAGTGGAAGCGGCCCTGAGTTGCCAATACATGTAACACATCCATATCCAACGAGGTTGAAGCCGAGCGCTTCCATGTACTTAGTCAGATCTGCACGATCGTAGTAATCAGTGACAACCTTTGAACCAGGTGCAAGCGTTGTCTTCACCCAAGGCTTTGAAGTAAGCCCTTTTTCTACAGCCTTTTTAGCAAGGAGAGCTGCACCAATCATGACGGATGGATTTGAGGTATTTGTACAAGAAGTAATTGAAGCAATAACTACATCGCCATTTTTGATTGTCGTGGCCTTGGTGCCAACGGTTACAGGATAAGCCTGCTTACCTGTCTTATCGGAGAAATAGGTAGGCAGAATCTTTTCGAAGGAAGACTTTGAAGCAGTGAGTGAGATGCGATCTTGAGGGCGTTTAGGACCTGCGATAGATGAAACAACAGTCGAGAGATCGAGTTCGATATGTTCAGAGAATCGAGGAGAATCTGATGGGTCGTGCCACATGCCTTGAGCCTTTGCATACTGTTCAACCAACGTGACTTGATCATCGCTGCGACCTGTAAGTCGTAGGTAGCGCAGAGTTTCTTCATCGATAGGGAAGATGGCGCAGGTCGATCCATATTCAGGAGACATATTTCCAATAGTTGTTCGATTAGCCATCGGAACGGAGACAACTCCAGGACCGTAGAACTCGACAAACTTTCCAACAACTCCATGCTTGCGCAGCATTTCGGTAATTGTTAGCGCCATATCGGTTGCCGTTGTACCAACAGGAAGTTCACCCGATAATTTAAAACCAACTACTCGAGGAATGAGCATGGATACTGGCTGTCCGAGAAGCGCTGCTTCTGCCTCGATTCCACCTACACCCCAGCCGAGGACCCCTAATCCGTTAACCATCGTGGTGTGTGAATCGGTACCTACGACTGTATCTGGATATGCGCGAAGAACTCCGTTTACTGAACGAGTCATCACAACGCGAGCTAAATATTCAATATTTACTTGGTGAACAATTCCTGTTCCAGGTGGAACAACTTTAAATTCATCGAAGGCGCCTTGTCCCCAACGGAGGAAGCGATAACGTTCGCGATTGCGCTCGTATTCGATATCGGTATTCTGCTCAAAAGAATCCTTTGTACCAAAGACATCTGCAATGACCGAGTGATCGATCACAAGTTCAGCGGGTGCGAGTGGGTTGACCTTTGAGGGGTCTCCCCCGAGATCCACGATTGCCTCGCGCATCGTTGCTAAATCGACGACGCATGGAACACCTGTGAAGTCCTGCATCACAACCCGTGCTGGAGTGAATTGAATTTCAGTATCTGGTTCAGCGGCTGGATCCCACTGGGCAAGTGCCTTAATGTGTTCGGCAGTGATGTTGGCGCCGTCTTCTGTGCGCAGTAGATTTTCAAGAAGCACCTTGAGCGAGAAGGGAAGGTTGGTGGCGCCTGCTACCTGTGAGATATCAAAAATTTCATAATCTTTACCTGCAACTGTCAGGTTCTTCTTGGTTCCAAGTGAGTTCTTGCTCATCACGAATCTTCTTTCAAGGAGATATCTTGACGTCAAGATACCTTACTTGGGACAAATTTTGCAACTGTTTCAATGTGGTGAGTCATCGGAAAGAGATCAAACGCCCGCATTTCTTCGAGCTGGTAACCAGCGTCAATAAGGTAGGCGGTATCGCGCGCGAGGGCTGCTGGGTCGCAAGCCACATAGATAATCTTTCGTGGTCTAATCGTTGCACAATGCCAAATGACATCTTTGCCTGCGCCCTCGCGAGGCGGATCTAAGACAATGACATCGGCAGATGAGAAACGTGTAATCAGACGAGCAACATCGCCTGTATAGATATGCACATTTGAATTTCCAGCAAAGTTTCGTGATGCATCGGCAGTCGCGCTTTTACTTCCTTCGACAACATCGATCGAGCCGCTATCGCCTATAAGTTTTAAGAATCCAGCTGCAAATAACCCAACTCCCCCATAAAGGTCGAGAACATGATCGCCAGCTTGTGGTTGGGCAAATTGCAGAACTGCCTCAGTCAGGACCTGTGGCGCATCTTTATGGCTCTGCCAGAAAGATTTCTGACTCACTTCGAATATATTTTCACCAACCGTGTAGTGAGCTATCTCTGGGCCATCGCTTACTCGAAGCGGAGATTCATCTCGTGAAAATGCGGTGGCGATTGTTCGCTCACCAGTATTAGAGATTGAAATTTCGATCCGTTGATCACCCTTTGCTCCATGGTGAGCCAACTCGGCATAACGCATCTCGGGAACAAGAATTCGACAATGATCAACTGGAATTATCCTGTGGCTTCTTGCTTGATAGAAGCCAAGCGCCCCAGCTTTGGTAGTCACTGCTGAGCATCGTGTACGCCAGCCCAAAGGAGCGGCTACCTCTTCTACCTCGACATCAATATCCATCTTTGCAATGCGAGCAAATTGTTCTGTTATCACATCACTTTTAAGAGCGCGCTGACGCGGTACTGAGATATGTTGAAAATCGCACCCTCCGCAGCCATTGCGATGTGCGAAGCGACAAGGCGCACTTACTCGATCTGGAGATGGAGAGAGAACTTCAACTACATCTCCTCGATTAAATGAAGAACCTACGCTAGTAATTTCGACGTCGCACTCTTCGCCTGGAATTCCATGCCTCACAAAGATAACTGCACCTTCATAGCGGGCTATAAAGTGGCCACCGTGGGCCACTTTCTCGATCATCACCCTAATTATCTGCCCCACAGAAAGGGTAGTTCTCTGCTTGGATGACATATAGATAAGCGTAGTCGAGTTTGGTCTAATCGAGATTTTTGTCGGCAGCAGTAGTAAGTTAGTCCTGTGCACGTAGTGATTATGGGTTGCGGTCGAGTTGGTTCATCTTTAGCCATTGAACTTGAGGCTGCCGGCCACTCTGTTGCAATTATCGATCAAGCAAAGGAAGCCTTCCGTCGCTTAGGTCCTGACTTCAAAGGTCGTACAGTCGTTGGAGTCGGCTTTGATCGCGACACTTTGCTCGAAGCTGGCATTGAAGGCGCGCAAGCATTTGCTGCGGTAAGTAATGGTGATAATTCAAATATTTTGGCAGCCCGTGTTGCTCGTGAAAGTTATGGAGTCACAAATGTTGTTGCTCGTATCTACGATCCAGGCCGTGCAGAAATTTATCAACGTCTAGGTATTCCAACTGTTGCAACTGTCATTTGGGCAACGGATCAAATCCTTCGACGTATTGCTCCGGGAGGTGCACGTTCTGAATGGCGCGATGCAACCGGTACAGTTCAACTTCTTGAAGTACATCCACACCATGATTGGTATGGCCGTCCCATCTCTGAACTCGAAACTGCATCGCAAGCCCGCGTTGCATTTCTGACTCGACTCGGCGAAGGGCTCATTCCCGAACCGCATACAGTTCTTCAAGATGGCGACCTTGTTCATATGACCATTCGAGATGATGCAATGGCAACTGCAGAAGCTGCTCTCACCAAAGGACCAGGTGGCTAATCCATGAGAATTGCTATCGCCGGCGCAGGAAATGTAGGCCGCGCAATTGCGCGCGAACTTTTAGATAATGGCCATCAAGTTCTTCTTATCGACCGCGATCCCAAAGCGCTCAAAATTGATTCTGTCCCCGATGCGCAATGGCTGATGGCTGATGCTTGCGAAATCGCATCTCTTGATAATGCCGAACTGAATACCTGTCAGGTACTCGTTGCAGCAACCGGAGATGACAAGGTAAACCTGGTTGCATCTCTTCTGGGTAAGACTGAATATGGAGTTCCTCGCGTTGTTGCACGAATTAACCATCCAAAGAATGAGTGGCTCTTCGATCAATCATGGGGCGTTGATGTCGCTGTATCCACTCCACGCATTATTGCCGCTCTCGTTGAGGAAGCAGTCAGCGTAGGCGATGTTGTGCGGCTCTTCTCATTCCGAAAAGGACAAGCAAATCTTGTTGAACTTACCCTTCCTGATTCATCGACCTGCATCGGTAAAACAGTAGAAGAGGTAACTCTTCCTGATGATGCATCTCTTGCTGCGATTGTCCGTGATGGTCGAGTAATTTCACCAACACCGACTGATGTTTTTACAGCAGGAGATGAACTTCTATTTGTAGCATCAGCTGCTGCAGAAGACCTAATTAAGGGCTGCTTTATTGCTCAATAGGTAATCGTGGAGCGTTTTTAAGAACCAGCCACGAACCATATGCAGTCGCGATAAAGAGCGGGTATCCCATCGCTAAATTGACAGTTCCAAGTAGATTCACATTCCCGCTTCGGTAAATGGGGTACTGCACTGCAATGCGAGTAAAAAACATCGCCACCCATAACCAGCTTGCACGTGTATAGGCACGTTTTCTTTCAGGATGGTTTCTCCATGTGAGGTTTTCTCCCAAGATTGGCCCCAACATCAGACCAAGAATTGGCCACCCCGAAAGATTGCCAACGAGATAGAGAGTTCCATAACCAAGGTTGGTAAGCAGTTTTGGAATATAGAGATCACTTGCATTGCCTGTGCGATGTGCGAACCAAGCACAGATAAGCACACCGATAAATCCGCTCATTGCGTGTTGAACGGTATCTCTGCGGGCGAGCCTCACGATGGTAAGAACTGCCGAGATTGCGATTGCTGCAAAGAGTGCGTTACTGAGCTGATGTGTAATATTAAAAACTACGAGAAAAACCACCGAAGGAATGCCTGAATCAATCAGCCCCTTCTTGCCTCCAAATGCGGCTAAAACTTTTTCACGATCTTGGTGCTCTGTCATTGGCGCCCCGTAGATCCAAATCCACCTGTGCCACGGCCAGAACCAGGTAGTTCTTCCACTTCTACAAATTCTGCGCGCTCAACCTTTTGAAAGACCAGTTGTGCGATGCGGTCTCCACGTTTAAATGTCACACTTTCATGGGTGTCGTGATTAATCATGATGCATTGAAGTTCGCCTCGAAATCCTGCATCGACTGTTCCTGGAGCATTGACCATCGTCACACCATGCTTTATGGCAAGACCAGAACGTGGATGAACGAGTGCAACATAACCATCAGGAAGTGCAATCGATATTCCGGTAGGGACAAGAGCGCGTTCTCCAGGAGCCAAAGTGATATCGATGCGTGAGACGATATCGGCGCCAGCGTCTCCGCCTTTTGAATACTGAGGCAAGGGAAGATCAGGATCTAGACGCTTAATTAATACTCGAAAATCGCTCATGGATTGATATCAAATTCTGGATCAACAAATGAAAGCAATTCAGGGTTCTTACGGAGAGCCTCCATGTATTCAACTGGGGCATTTTCCAAGAAGTGCTTCATCGGAACGATGACGAAGAGTGATGCTGCACGTACTGCAATATCTCCATCTGGGCCCCCGATACGACCTTCCGCCTCTGAATACACCTTGCGATTGATCTGCCCCGTGATGCGCGCGCTGATGTGCAACTTTGTGCCAATGGGAACCGGCTTAAGAAAATCTGTCTCAAGTCGAGCTGTCACTGCAGGTGCGCGCAGTAACCACATCAATTTTCCGAGAGCCTCATCAAAAGCGAGTGAAAGCAAACCACCATGGGCCAATCCAGGAGCGCCTTGGTGATTTTCAGTAACGATAAATTCAGCGGTGATATCTGCGCCTTTTCCAACACGTGCAACTAAGTGAAGTCCAGTGGGATGCAACTCTCCACATCCAAAACAATGTTTAAAGTGTGAAGGAATTTGAGTACCTGTTGCTGGAGAAAGAGGGTGGCGTTCTGGAACCTGCGCTCCTTCAGGAGGCGTAGTACTTGCAACGCGACTCATGTGGCTAGGTTACTTGATGAATTGCACGATAACCTAGCGCTCGTGCAGTTTAGAGAAGTGATACGTCCCCCACTCTGGCTTCTGGCATTTATCTACTTCTTACTTCTCTCGCTCGTCATCGCTATCTGGGCAGCTTTTGATAATCAGGCAGCATTGGTCGCCTGGCTATGCGCGACTATGGCGATTATTGCCATCGCCCGTTCTTTCCAATCTGAAATCTCTATCGATCACAACGAACTTCGCATCGGTCGCGCTCACATTGAGTTGAAGTACATAGCGTCTGTGGAAGAACTGAGTACAGATCAAATGCGATTACTGCGGACTCGAGATGCCGACCCAGCAGCTTTTTTAGCGATCAAATTTTGGGTTTCAACAGGTGTGAAAATCATGCTCGACGATAAACGTGATTCCACTCCATATTGGTTAGTGAGTAGCAAAAAAACTGAAGAACTTAAGCGCACTCTTTACAAATTGCTTTAGCGCCTTCGCCTTTAGCAAGTTGTGTGATGTGATGAATCAAGAAACAACGTGAACAGGTAAATTCATCAACCTGAACTGGAACAACTCGTACAGCAAGCTGCTCGCCCGAGAGGTCAGCTCCTGGAAGTTCGAGATTCTCTGCAGCTTCTGCCTCATCAACATCAATCTGTCCTGATTGTGCATCAACGCGTTTGGCTTTGAGCTCTTCTAACGATTCTTCGTGAAGTTCCTCATCCGTCTTTCTGGGTGTGTCGTAATCTGTTGCCACTGCTATCACCTCACTTCCATATAACTCTTATGGGCGGGCGAACTTACCCGACATGCGCGAATAGTTGCGCATTCCCTGCTCTATAGCCGATACAACCCACGGCGTGTCGCCTTTATTCCTGGTTTGAGGTGGCTATTTCAATCGCTTTTGCGAGGCCTCCATCGACATAGGCATGTATCGCAGTTCCCTCTGCCAGATGTTCTTCGCTGAGGATTTCTCCTTGCTCGTGAATAGCGCTGACAAGATCGCCGCGGCTATAGGGGATGACAGTTGTTATTTCAACACTGGGATGAGGAAGAGATTTCTCGATGGCATGAACAAGTCCATCAATTCCAAATCCAGAACGCACTGAAAATGCGTAGCTATTTAGCTCCTTACGTAAAATATCCATAACAACATCTGGGCTAGCGATATCAACTTTATTAATAGCAATAATTTCAGGAATCTCCGCACCGCCGATCTCAGCAATGACCTGTCTAACAGCACGAATTTGTTCAAAAGGGTCTGGATGAGAACCATCAACAACATGCACTATCAAATCTGCACCAGAAACTTCTTCAAGGGTGGATTTGAAAGCATCGACTAATTGATGAGGAAGGTGGCGAACGAATCCCACCGTGTCAGAAAGGGTATACACGCGGCCATCTGAAGTTTCACATTTTCTGACTGTTGGGTCCAAAGTTGCAAAGAGCGCATTCTCAACCAGCACACCTGCTCCAGTGAGTGCATTTAGGAGTGATGATTTACCAGCATTTGTATAACCGGCTATTGCAACTGAAGGAATATTGAATCGCTTTCGCTCTTGACGCTTGGTGTCGCGAGAAACCTTCATCTCAGCAATTTCTCGGCGCAACTTTGCCATCTTGTCACGAATTCGACGACGATCCGTCTCAATCTTGGTTTCACCTGGACCACGACCACCGATACCGGCACCCCCGGCGGCGCGACCACCGACTTGGCGAGAGAGTGAATCACCCCAACCACGTAAGCGAGGTAATAGATATGCGATCTGAGCTAACTCGACCTGCGCCTTACCCTCTTTACTTTTGGCATGTTGAGCAAAGATATCGAGGATGAGTGCAACTCGGTCGACAACTTTTACCTTTAATTTATCTTCCAACGTCCGTAATTGCGCAGGAGAAAGTTCGCCGTCACAGACCACGGTATCGGCACCTGTTGAAACAACTATCTGTCGAAGCTCGACTAATTTTCCAGAACCTATATATGTTGCAGGATCGGGTCTATCGCGACGTTGAATCAGCGCCTCAAGAACTTCAGACCCTGCAGTCTCCGCAAGTGCCTTGAGTTCGGCCATCGAATTCTCTGCCATCTCAGCAGTTCCTTCAGTCCACACACCAACGAGTACAACTCGCTCAAGTTGGAGTTGGCGATATTCCGCCTCGGAAATATCTTGAAGTTCCGTTGAGAATCCTTTAATGCGCCGAAGTGCATTTCTGTCAGAGAGTTCTTGTTGCTCATTTTCTTGGAACTCACTCTCATCGTAATCAAAATCTGCAGCCACACGTGCGCTTTCGCGCAAGAGTTCGTCAAAGAGCTTGTCGTAACCGTCTTCAGCCATTATTGATAATGCCCCGTATATTGAAAATATCTAGCGTCATCAAGCCACATACTTTGAGAGATCATGGTCTTCGATAATGACAGCAGGTCCAGTCAAAGTTGCATTGGAATGGCCATCGATATCTACGATGAGGCGTCCTCCTGGTGGATAGATTGTCCATCTCGATGGAAGTTTTCCATTGCTCTTCAGCGTTGCTGCAAGTGCAACTGCGCATGTGCCCGTGCCGCATGAACGAGTTTCGCCACTACCTCGTTCATGCACTCGCATCTTTGCCTCAAACTGTGGGAGCAACTCTACAAATTCAACATTCACCCCTTCAGGGTATGACGAAGGCGGAGAAACTTGTGGCGCTTGCGATAGCGAACCCACCTGATCGATGGAATCTACAAAGACCACAGCATGAGGATTACCAACGCTGATATTGAAGCCGTTCCATGTATGCCCATTGTGTACAACTTTAATCTCTTCCATTTCATCGGTGACCTGTCCCATATTGACAGAGATGTCTCCTTCGAGCGGAACGCGAAGATGCTTAATCCCATCACGTGTATCTATCGAAAATATTCCTTCAGGTTGAATGCCGCGGGACACTAGATATTTAGCCATGACTCGAATTCCATTGCCGCACATTTCGGCGGTAGAACCGTCGGCATTGCTGTAATCCATAAACCATTTTCCTTCACGTTTGATGATACGGATTAAGCCATCTGCTCCGATTCCAGTTGTTCGATTACAGATTGCTGCTACCTGTGAGGGCGAAATAGAGATTGCATTATCTGGGTCATAGATAAGAACGAAGTCATTCTCTGTTCCGTGGCCGTAGGTTCCGATGATTGGGCTTGGCATGATGTTATGAGTTTATCTTCTGGAGGATAGTTTCAAGACGCGGTTGATGTTGGGCAACCCATTGAATTCTTGCATCTCGAGAGAACCAGGTTTCTTGGCGGCGGGCGTACTGTCGAGTGGCTCGCTTTGTATCCTCTTTTGCTTCTGTTTCAGTGATTGCGCCATCTCGCATCGCCAAAATTTGAGAATACCCAAGTGCTCTTTGCGCTGTCACGCCTTTTCGAATTCCTTGGGAGATGAGCTGGTCAACTTCTGCTACAAACCCTAGCTCCCACATTCGATCTACACGAAGGTCAATACGTTCTCGCAAATGTTCACGATCCATTACGAGTCCAAATTGCATCGCATCTGGGTATCTCGAACTATCTTCCCGAGGTAAGTTTGCAGTAAATGGTTGGCCGGTGATTTCAATAACTTCAAGAGCTCGAATTATGCGACGAGTATTTGCTCGGTCTATTGCGAGAGCGGCAGCAGGATCTAGCTCTTCAAGGCGGGCAAAGAGTGAAGCAGCACCAAACTCGTTCGCCTCTGCCTCAAGCTTTGCACGTATCTGTGGATCGGTGTCCGGGAAGTTAAGATCATCCAGAATTGCTTTGATATAAAGACCGGTACCGCCAACAATGACGACATCTTTTTCGCGCGCATGAATCTCTGAGATAGTTGCACGGGCGAGTTCTTGATACCAAGCGACTGTGGAGTCTTGATGTACATCAAGTACATCAAGCAGATGATGGGTGATTCCACCACGTTCGCCTGAAGGTAATTTTGCGGTACCGATATCCATCCCTCGATAAAGCTGCATTGAATCAGCATTGATAATCTCAGCATCAATCTCTTGAGCTATTTGAATTGCGATATCGCTCTTACCTGTGGCGGTTGCACCACAGATAACAATCACCTTTCTCATGCACGAACTTTCGGCATGCCGAGGGAGGTAGTAGCCGGCGCACTTCGAGCAGCGTGCGCATCTCCCCCACGTGTGCGATGTACGGCAACTGCATCTCCAATCAAGTAGTGGGCCGAGCTTTGCGAAATCCTCACATCGACAAAATCTCCTGGCCGAGCATCAGTTTCGCTACCGAAGTGGACCAAGCGGAAGTCCTCAGAGCGACCCGTCATTCGAGATTGCGCTTCATCACGGCGACCTTCTATTTCAGAGACCATCACTCGATGAGTCGTACCGATCGCTTCCGCATTCACTGATTGTGAAATCTTCTGCTGGTGTTCGTGAAGTCGTGTATATCGTTCGCCCACTACATCTTCAGCAACCTGGTTTGGCATCACGCCTGCGGGAGTGCCGGGGCGAATGGAATACTTATATGTGTAAGCGGCTGCAAAACGTGCCTGCGTGGCAATATCAAGAGTGCCTTGGAAATCTTCTTCGGTCTCTCCAGGGAAACCAACAATGATGTCGGTGGTGATCATTGCCTGTGGCATTGCTTGGCGAACTCGGTCGAGAATGCCAAGGTACTTATCGGTGCGATAAGAACGTCGCATCGACTGCAAAATTGAATCTGAACCTGATTGCAATGGCATATGCAGATGAGGCATCACGCTACGAGTTTCGGCCATCGCTTCAATGACATCATCAGTGAAATCACGAGGATGTGGTGACATAAAGCGGATACGTTCTAGCCCATCGATCTTTCCAGCTTCGCGTAATAATTTAGCAAAGGCGCCACGATCACCGAACTCGACACCATAGGCATTTACATTCTGTCCGAGCAAAGTAATCTCGATGACCCCTTGATCGACGAGAGCTCGCATTTCGGTAAGTACATCTGCAGCAGGTCGATCCTTTTCTACTCCACGTAACGTCGGAACGATGCAGAAAGTGCAGGTGTTATTGCACCCGACTGATATCGAGACCCAGGAGGTAAAAGCTGAGAAACGTCGCGCCGGCAGAGTTGAAGGGAAATGCTCGAGCGCCTCGAGGATCTCGATTTGGGATTCTTCTTCTACTCGTGCACGCTCAAGTAATACTGGAAGTGAACCGACGTTGTGGGTACCAAATACAACATCCACATACGGAGCTTTCTTAAGAATGATTGATTGGTCTTTCTGAGCGAGGCAACCACCAACTGCAATCTGCATTGCGGGATTTGCCTTCTTAATGGGAGCTAAGAAACTTAAATTTCCATAGAGTTTGTTATCGGCATTTTCACGAACTGCACAGGTGTTAAACACGACGATATCTGCTTGTTGGCCTTCAGGAACTGGAAGATATCCAGCTTCATCCAGTAGGCCCGCGATTCGCTCTGAATCGTGCACATTCATCTGACACCCGTAGGTCTCAACCAGATAAGTGCGCGACATAGCGCTATCTTATTTGAGGTCTAGTTGGTGATGCGAATTGGTTCAATACCACGAGCAATTTGACGCTCGAAATGAACTTCACGCTTATCGTTAAAAGTGGCAGCCGCTTTATATGTAGCATCCATAAATGTCTTGAGTTCATCGCGCGCCTTCAGGCCATCACCAGACAAGTCGTTGCGCTCAAAGACATTCCACGCGCGAAGTACAGGAGCCACAACATCATCGAGATGCTGTTGGAGATCGTAGATGCCGGCGAGAGCAATTTGAACTGCCTTGCGACCAAAGCCCGGCATATTCGCACCCGGCATATCAAAGTTGGTTACAACATCTGCAATGGCTCGCATTGCTGCATTGGGTTCCATCTCAAGTGCTGCAGATAGCGTATTGCGATAGAAGAGCATATGGAGATTTTCATCCAAGGAAATGCGCTGCATCATGCCTTCTGCAATGGGATCGTTAGACAGTTTTCCAGTATTTCTGTGAGAAATACGAGTAGCCAATTCTTGAAATGAAACATAAGCAATTGTGTGCAACATATCGTTTTCATAGGGAGTTTGATATCCAAGTGACATGTGCGCCATACGTAGATCTTCAAGTTCGTATGGATCTACGCCACGAGTTGCCATCAAGTAATCACGAATAACAATCGAGTGTCGCGCTTCTTCAGCAGTCCATCGTTCAATCCAGTTGCCCCATGCACCATCGCGGCCCATCGAAATTGCAATTTCAGTGTGATAGCTAGGCAAGTTATCTTCAGTGAGCAGATTGAGAACGAGTGAGTCCTGCGCAACTGGTGTAAGTCGTGAATCTTTTGCTTCCCAAGCATCACCGTTGAGCGGACCTGCATAATCGCGGCCTTCAGACCATGGGACATACTCGTGTGGATACCAGTTCTTTTGAACAGAGAGATGGCGTTCGAGTTCTACAGCAACGACAGGTTCGAGATCACGAATGAGGCGTGACTGAATACGTGCTGACTCTTCGCTCATGGGAGTAACAGTACGGC
>Ga0214921_10004140_pt1 | contig 21636 bp, 21 predicted proteins | sample LL1505_MetaG_FD_177992 | JGI IMG/M metagenome (GOLD analysis project Ga0214921, IMG submission 177992) | Freshwater microbial communities from Lake Lanier, Atlanta, Georgia, United States - LL-1505 | ecosystem: Environmental > Aquatic > Freshwater > Lake | place: USA: Georgia | collected... | reverse complement strand
CAATTTGGCTTTAGGGTTAACTTTTAAAGTTTGAATGCCAAAACAATCCGATTTTACATCGTATTTTTCTACCAATCGAGAAACAAATTTTTGGAGATGATTTTCTTCGGCATTTTTAGGAATGAGGATGTATCGTTTATTTAAAAATGGCTGTAATTTCTTGCCTTCTAAATTCTTGGCAAAGGAATACAAATTGTTATTGACCAATAGCCAAGCGGGATAGAGACCTACCAAAACAGCCCCTTTGTACATGAATTCTATTTTTTCTGATTGGTATTTGATAGTAGGATAATAGCGAATACCATCTTCATTTTGCTTGAAATGAAACAGCACTTGTGCAGGTTCTTCAGCAATCAATATTTTTTGCGAGATGGGGTTGTTGTCATTGCCAGTTTTGTAAATATGTTTCCCTTTCAATCGTTCAAAAACCTTGTTCATTTTGGCTTGCACATAAGGTTTGATTTTTTCTTCGAGTAATTGAGGTGTACATACTTTATTGAAAAACTCCGCAGTTCTTATTTTTTTCTTGGTCTCCGTATTGAATTTTCGGAATAAAAAATCATCATCTACCTCATCTAAAAGTTGAATGATTTCAAGTTCTTCTTCAGCAATATTTTTTGAAAAATAATCGGCAGTTTTTGAAAAAACCCTTTGGTGTGTAAGCGTAAACATGCCTTTGTGGTTCTGTTGAACTACATGAGGCTCAAGCATTAATCCCAATTGGGCATGCTCCACCAAAGTAAATACCAAAGCAAAGGGTTGTGTGTTAACTACAATCAAAAACTACTTACATTAAGGTAGCTAAGGTAAGTAAGATATTAAATTAAAAAAAGTATAAATTAATAAACGCCTTGGTACACAAATTTTGCTGGGCCTTCCAGCCATACGTCTTGAAATTGACCAGTTTCTGTTCTCTCAAAAGTTACACGTAAGGCCCCACCCGGAGTACCCAATCTAAGTGTAAAATTGGGCAAGATTCTATTTTGCATTGAGGCAAATGCAATGGCTGATGCGGTAACCCCTGTTCCACAACTGTAAGTCTCGTCTTCCACCCCCCTTTCATAAGTTCTAACTGCCAAACTTTGATCAGGCATGACTTGCACAAAATTCACATTGATTCCTTCTTTTTTAAAGCGTTCAGAATACCTTATTTCTCTTGCCATTTGAACAATGTCAATTTGGGCAATGTCTTTTTCTATGAATTTAACATAATGAGGAGAGCCTGTATTCAAGATAAAAACAGCCCCTTGCTCTTCAAATACCTCCTCCACATTTTTCATTTGCAATGCCACCAAATCATTGGCATTGATATGACTCTCATGAAAACCATCAACTGCCCTGAATTTTAGACGATCAGAAACAATATTTAAATCATGGGCAAACTTTGCAATGCACCTCCCCCCATTCCCACACATGGTACTTTCAGAACCGTCACTGTTAAAATATTGCATATAAAAATCTGACTGCTCATCTGTTTGCAATAAAATCAAACCATCTGCACCAATGCCAAATCTTCTGTGACATAATTGTGCAATGAGTTGTTTATCTGAAGCTGGAAATTTTAAATCTCTGTCATCAATTAGGATAAAATCGTTTCCAGTTCCTTGGTATTTGTAAAATAGTTGACTCACTGTATTTGTATGCTGTGTATGTGGTTGTCGTTAATTAATGGAAAAAGTTGTTGTTTACTGAGGATATAATAGTTCAATGGATTTTCATTGTTGAGGATATAAAAATTGGCGGAAGGAGAAATCCCATATAAGCTTATTTTGTTGCCATCAAACTTGTAGGCACTTGTTGGATTTGCGCCTTGCCAATATTCAACCATGATGGTTGGCAATTTGTTTTGTTTCTTTTTGACCAGCAATTGAGTTGATTTCTTCACTATCAAGGAATCAGAGAGAATGGAATCAGTTTCATAAGAGATAGACTCTAAAATAGCCCTCCAAGTATTTAACTGATAACACTCAAACAAGCTATCAGATTGAAAGAGCTCCTCTATTTCCTGAATTTGGTTTTCAGCCTGCGCTATTGCACTTATAACTTCATTAGAATCAATTCCTTTGGATTCAGCAATCAAACTTGAATCGCCAAGTGCTTTGGAAACACTTTCAATTTGCTCATTTTTGAGCTTTGTGTTTTTTTCGGACTTATTTGATTTTTTATTGAATTTGAAAAAGCCAATAGATTTATTGATGAAGTTTTTAGGGTGTTCCAAAGGATTGTCTTGTTTATCACTGGCATAATAATCAATAACCAATACAAGGCCAATGATAGAAACCAACAAATACAACCAATTGATGCTTTTACTTTTGGGTGCGCTTAAAATGGGTTCCTCATATTCTTCTAATTCTCTTTTCAGAATTTCAGCTCTATGTGATTTGTAGTATTCAAAGGCAGATTTAAACTCAGTGTCTGTACCTAGCTTTTCTTCAAGCAATTCCAATTCTGTTTCACCCAATTCATTTCTTAGGTATTTCTCGAAGATATATTGGTATTTTTCTGGATCAAGATGCACAGATTCAAATTTGCTAAAATTATCCTGATTTTAAAAGAATTTTAATCTGAAACAAATTTTCTAGAAATGAGTGTAATTTTTGAAACAAATTAAACGTTTAAGTACTTATCAAATTTGGAATAATATTTGAAAGCAAAAATTTAAACATCCTATTATGAATACAAAAAAAATCTTGACACTTGCTTTAGTTGCATGCCTTGGAGGCCTAGCAGCAATTGGTATTGGGAAGCTTTTTGAACAAAAATCAGAAAAAGCATTTACTGAATCTTACATGGCAAAATATGCCAGCCTTTCAGTTGGAACTGACAGACCTGACTTTGTTGCAGTTGCAGAATTGGTGACCCCTACCGTCGTTCATATTTTGACCACTGTTGAAGCAGCTAAAAATGACAATGCACAATTGAACGACCCTTACGGATTTTTCAAAGATTTTGGATTTAAAATAGACCCGCAACAGATGATTCCAAGAGGTGGTTCAGGCTCAGGTGTCATTATTTCACCAGATGGCTATATTGTAACCAATAACCACGTGGTGGATGGTGCCTCAAAAATCAAAGTGGTTTTGAACGACAAAAGAGAATACTCAGCAGAACTCATTGGTAAAGATAGAAACACGGATTTGGCCTTGTTAAAAATTGAAGAAAAGAACTTGCCTTTTGCTTTGCAAGGAAATTCTGACGAGGTAAAAGTGGGCCAATGGGTATTGGCAGTAGGCAATCCATTTAATTTAACTTCTACAGTAACCGCAGGAATTGTAAGCGCAAAAGGAAGGGGCTTGAATTTACTCAGAGACCCTCGTAACCCTGAAACACAATATGCCATTGAAGCTTTTATACAAACAGATGCTGCTGTGAACCCAGGCAACAGTGGTGGCGCATTGGTAGCTGCCGATGGCAAACTTATTGGCATCAATGCTGCTATAGCCAGTGAAACTGGACAATATGCAGGCTATTCTTTTGCCATACCTGTAAACTTGATGAAAAAAGTAATTGATGATTTGTTAAAATATGGAGAGGTACAAAGAGGTTTATTGGGCGTACAAATTCAAGATGTGACAAGTGAACTTGCAGACAAAGAAGGTTTAAAAGAAGTGAAAGGTGTTTTCATTGCAAAAGTGAATGAAAAATCTGCAGCAGATGATGCAGGAATTAAGGACAAAGATGTCATCGTTTCAGTTGATGGTGAAAACGTCAATACCTCGAATGAATTACAAGAGAAAGTGGGAAAAAGAAGCCCAGGAGAAAAGGTGAAAGTAGGCATTTTACGTAACAACAAAGCTTTGGAATTTGAGGTAACCCTTAAAAATAAAGATGGAAAAACTGGTATAGTTAAATCTGAAAAAATTGAAAGCAACAAGGTTTTAGACTGCGAGTTTGAAACCATTGCAAGAGAGGAGCGATTGAAATTGAAAATTTCAAACGGGGTAAAAGTTAAAAAGATTGGCGATAAAAGTCCTTTGAAAAAGGCAGGGGTACCCCTCGGATTTGTAATTACACAAATTGACAAAACAGCGGTGGCCAATAGTTCGGAAGTTAAAAACGCATTGGATGGCAGAAAAGGCGGTGTACTTTTAGAAGGCATCAACCCTGATGGTTCTAAAGGGTATTATGGATTTGGAATCAATTAAACAATCGACGCATAACAAGAAAGGCGGGCCTTCGGCCCGCCTTTCTTGTTGCAAATAAATCTCATTTATGCTTGACCCATAGATCCCCCAAAATTCATAGGGAAAGGAGGCGTTTGTTCATTGATTTGAATAGTTCCATTGTGCTCTTCAAACTTTCTGATATTGTCATTGAGAGCATACATCAATCTTTTGGCATGGTCTGGGGTTAAGACTATTCTAGACTTCACTTTGGCCTTGGGTACACCAGGCATTACCCTGATGAAATCTAATACAAATTCAGAATTAGAATGCGTGATGATTGCCAAATTAGAATAAGTTCCTTCTGCCATCTCTTCGGTTAGTTCAATATTGAGTTGGTTGTTCTCTGTTTCTTTGTTTTCCATGCTTTTTTTTTATTACGAATGTAAAGTCTAGCTATAGGCTAATCAAATAAATTACTGATTTTTTACACTACACTTAAAAATATAACAAATTACTGAAATACTAAACATGGGTTAAAATAAAAGCAATTAATATTGTAATTGATGCCTCAGCCAATCTACATCAAAAATATGGTCAGCAAACGCTGTATTCAAATTGTAACTACAATTTTGAATGAGTTGGGCATTGCATATTCTAGAGTAAACTTAGGAAGTGTAGAACTGAAAAGCCCTATTGAAAACCAATTAAATCAAGCTTTAAAAAATGCTTTGGCATTCAATGGTTTTGATGTTTTAGTAGACAAAGAACAGCAGCTCATTGAGCAAGTTAAATTGGCCGTTTTGGAGATGATTTATTTTGGAAACAACTTGAATTCCATTATCAGAAATTCTGATTATTTGAGCGATAAAATTGGTAAATCTTATGCCTACATCAGCAAACACTTCAGCGATTTTACAGGCCATACCCTAGAAAAATACATTATATTGGTAAAAATTGAGCGCGTAAAAGAATTGTTGAGTTACAATGAAATGACCTTGAGTGAGATTTCCTATCAAATGGGATACAGCAGCGTTCAACACCTTTCCAATCAATTTAGACAAGTAACAGGAATGAGCGTAAGCGACTATAAAACCTTAAAAATAAAACCTAGAACACCATTAGACGAATTGATTTAAACAAATCCAATCAAAGAGTAAAATGGTATTTTGAATACAATTGACATTATGAAAATTAAAAAAAACATCGCCATCAGTGAATCCGGGTTTATTTTCAACCCAACTACTGGTGATTCATTCTCAACCAATCCAATTGGATTTGAAATTATCCATTTGCTCAAAGAAGAAAAAAGCAAAGAAGAAATCAAAGAAAGCATCTTGAACCGATATGCTGTAGATGAATCTACTTTTGAAAAAGACTTCTATGATTTCTCGAATTTGCTTCAAAATGCATTAATAGCTGAGGAATAAACATGACTAGCAAAAAACCGATTACAATTGCTGTATCTGGACTCAACAATATTGACAGTCCAGGCCCGGGAATACCCGTCATTCGCGCATTGAAAGAAAGTGATTTCTTTGATGTTAGAATTATTGGTTTGTCTTACGAAGCATTAGAACCTGGATTGTACATGCACGATTTGATAGATAAGTCTTATCAAATTCCATTTCCAACTGCTGGTATTGATGCGCTCGTTGAAAGACTCAGTTATATTCACCATCAAGAAAGCATTGATGTCATTATCCCTAATTTTGATGCAGAATTGAGCAATTTCATGAAACTTGAACAGAGATTGCTTTCAGAATTTGGCATCAAAATGTTTTTACCTACTCAAGACCAATTTGATGAAAGACACAAATCAAATTTGTATGATTTTGGGTTAAAGCATGGCATTAAAGTACCATATAGTAAAATGATCTTTAGTACTGCTGAAATTCCAGCTTTGTTAAATGAATTCACTTTTCCGATTGTAGTAAAAGGCAAGTATTACGAAGCCTATATAGCCTATAATATTGAACAAATCCACTCCTACTTCAATAAATTGACTGCCAAATGGGGATTGCCCATCATTATTCAACAATATGTATTTGGAAGTGAAGTAAACGTAACGGCCATTGGCGATGGAAAAGGAACGGCCATTGGTGCAGTGCCTATGCGCAAATTATACATAACCGATAAAGGAAAAGCTTGGGCTGGAATTTCTTTAGATGATGAGCATTTGGTACAAATTGCCAATCGTTTGATCTCCTCTTCAAAATGGAGAGGTGGTATGGAATTGGAGTTTATCAAAACTGCAGAAAACGAATATTATTTATTAGAAATCAATCCTCGTTTTCCAGCATGGGTTTACTTGGCAAAAGGTTGTGGACAGAACCACCCAGAGGCCTTGGTAAGAATGGCTTTAGGAGAATCTTTAACTCCGTTTCCATCTTATGAAATTGGAAAAATGTTTGTGCGTTATTCGTACGATTTGGTTGTTGATTTAAAAGAATTTGAACAAATCTCTACAATGGGAGAATTATAATTTAAACTTATGGAAAAACTTAGATATGAAAGACCGGTTGTAAAAAAATTGAACACCGGCATGATGAATAAATTTGGTACACGTACAGAATACAACCCTGTTACGCATTTGGATGGTGTTTCTGTTAAAGAATTGATAAAGAATTACGGGTCTCCGGTTTTTGTCATTTCTGAAAGAACTATTCGTCAAACTTACCAAGATTGCAAAAGAGCCTTCACCAACAGATACCCGCGTGTACAGATGGCTTGGAGTTATAAAACCAATTATATCAACGCGGTTTGTAATGTGTTTCATCAAGAAGGGGCATGGGCTGAGGTTGTGTCTGGATTTGAATACAACAAAGCATTGCAAAATGGCGTGCCTGGAAATAAAATTATTTTCAACGGACCAGATAAAACTGATGAGGATTTAAAATTGGCCATCGAAAACAATTCACTCATTCATATAGACCATTTAGATGAATTGTACCGTTTGATGGAAATTACCAAGGAAATCAACAAAAGACCAAGGGTCGCCATTCGTGTAAACATGGACACAGGCGTTTACCCTATGTGGGATAGATTTGGGTTCAATTATGAAACGGGACAAGCTTGGGATGCCATCAATAAAATCATTTTGAACGACCAAATGGATTTGGTGGGCTTGCATTGTCATATTGGCACATTCATGCTAACCGCAAACGCTTATGCAATTGCAGCGTCTAAATTGGCTGATTTGGCTTACCATATTCATGCTAAATTCAACAAAAAAATCACTTATATAGATTTGGGTGGAGGCTTCGCTTCTAAAAACACCTTGAGAGGTTCTTACCTTCAAGGAAACGTAAGTTCGCCAAGCTTTGACGATTATGCAGAAGCTATTTGTAGTGCCTTATTGAATGCTGAATACAGCAAACAAGAATTGCCTTTGTTGATTTTAGAAACAGGAAGGGCCTTGATTGACGATGCCGGTTCTTTATGCGGAACTGTACTGGCAAACAAAAGACTCAGCGATGGCAGAAGAGCTACCATCATGGATTTTGGGGTGAATATTTTATTTACTTCTTTTTGGTATGAACATAAACTTTCGCCAGCTCAAGAGTTTAGCCATTATACAGAAGATGGTGTAGTTTATGGTCCTTTATGCATGAACATTGATGTCATCAGAGAAAATATTACCTTGCCGCCAATGAAGAAAGGTGACAATGTGGTAGTTCATTCAGTTGGAGCTTACAACATGACACAGTGGATGCAATTCATTGCCATGAGACCCAATGTGGTAATGATTGATATGGATGGAAAAGTTCACTTAATTAGAAACAAAGAAAGTTTGGATTATATCAACAATATTGAAGAAATGCCAAGCTATTTAAAAGAATTCAAAATTTAAAAAATGATTCAAAGTAGTAAGCAAATAACAAAACTGTCATTCCAAGGTTTGGCAAACAGTTATGCGCAGTTATTTCTTTCTACAAACCCCATCACCGGATTGTTCATTGTCATTGCTAGTTTCATAGACCCTGTAGCAGGGAGTTGTGGACTTGCAATGACATTGTTAACCAATGCCATTGCCTATTTATTTCATTTAAACCAATCAAAAATTCAATCGGGAAGTATTGGATACAATGCCTTATTAACAGGATTGTTCATTGGACATACATTCACTTGGAGCCCCTATCTTATGCTAATCATCTTAACTGGTAGCATTCTAAGTTTGATGCTAACTGTAAGTATTGAAAATTGGCTTTCAAAAAAATCCTTACCCTTTTTAAGTCTTCCATTTTTGTTAAATGTTTGGCTATTGAAATTAGCCACAGCAGGCTTAAGTAGTTTAGACCCCAATTTAAATGAATTGTATGTTTTCAATCATTTGTATAGAGTGGGTGGAGAACATTTACTCAATACGTATTTGAGCATAGAACAAATTCCAATACCTACACTCCTTATGGTTTATTTTAAATCATTGGGAGCAGTACTGTTTCAACATAGTTTATTGGCTGGCATATTGGTATCAATTGGAATCCTTATTCATTCTAGAATTGCATTTACCTTGTCATTCTTCAGTTTTTTATCAGGGTATTTTTTCTACCAGATTATTGGGGCAAACATGAACGACCTCAATTATAGCTTCATCGGTTTCAATTTTATTTTGAGTGGAATGGCTTTGGGAGGATTCTTCTTGATTCCGAATATTTGGTCTTATGTACTTGCCCTGTTAATTGCGCCAAGCATTGCCATCATTGGCATAGGCACAGAAAAAATATTGTCGGTATTTCAATTGCCTTTGTTGTCTTTGCCATTCAATTTATTTGTGATCTTGTTTCTGTTCTTTTTATACTTTAGAGAAAAGGCAAAATTTTTGCATCTGACAACAGTACAGTTTGCATCACCAGAAAAAAACTTATACAGTTATCAAAACAAATCAAAGCGATTTGCACAATATGCCTCCTTTAAAATTCGACTCCCCATTTTTGGAAGCATGAGAATTTCTCAAGGACATGAAGGCAAAATCACTCATTTATCTGATTGGAAATATGCTTGGGATTTTGATGCTACAGATGCTGAAAACAGAACATATCGCTTACCTGGAATTTTAGTTGACGATTATTACTGTTATAATTTACCAGTCATTGCCCCTGCATCAGGTACTGTTGTAAAAGTTGTTGACCATGTGAAGGACAATGCCATTAACCAAGTGAACCTAAGCGAAAATTGGGGGAATACAGTCATCATTCAACATGCTCCCTATTTGTTTAGCAAGCTATCACATTTGAAACAAGGCAGTATTAAAGTGTCTGAAGGAGAATGGGTTGAAAAAGGACGAACCATTGGAGCCATTGGAAATTCAGGCCGTTCACCTGAACCACATTTGCATTTTCAATTACAGAGCACCCCTTATATCGGCTCTAAAACTTTGAATTTCCCCATCAGTAATTTTATACAAATTGATGACAAAGAATTTCATTTTAAGAAAAATGGAATTCCAAAAGAAGGATGTTGGGTAGAAAATCCTGTACCTAATAAATTATTGGCAGAAGCCATGTCATTTACCCCAGGAAAAAAATACACCTGGCAATTATCCGAAAACCAAGAATGTGAAATTTGGGAATCCCATACAGATGCCTACAACAACCGGTACATATACGATACCAATTCTCAATCTTATTTGTATTTTTCGAATGACAATGAATTGTTTGAATCACTTTCATTCTATGGGAATAAAAATACGTTGTTGTTTCATTTTTATTTGGCAACACAACAAATTCTTTTAAGTTTTTACCAAAATCTTTGCATTGAAAATCATTTGGACATCAGTGAAATATACAGTCCAACACAGCGTTTCTTTCAAGATTGGATTGCCCCATTTTATTTGTACTTACAAGCTAAATCAAAATTAAAATACACCTTTTTTGATGACGATATACAGTCTCCAAAAATAGGTTTAGAAGGAATTGTGGAACCCAATCTTTTAATGATGAAAAAAACTTTATTCGCATTTAAACTTGAATTCAAACAAGCTCAAATTGCCGCATTCACTTATACCAAAAACAACAAAACTATTTCGGCTTCATGTTCAGGCAATTAATTAAAATTCTTTTTTTACTTTTCTGTTTAATATTTGAAAAAGAAGCATCGGCTCAAACCCAAGGTACATTTAAGCGGTTGAATGATGCACTCAGTGCATTAGATTCAAATAACAAGGCCATCATTGCCCTTGGCAAATTGGCAATTTCAAAACAGGTAGATTACTATTATTTAAGAATGAAAATTGGAGAAGCCTATTTCAAATTAGGGAAAACCCAACAAGCATTTTACCAATTTCATAAAGCTTATTTGTTTGACCCTTCCTCTCAATATGCCATCAATGGTATGCAATATTGCGCCATGCTCAATGGACAAAATGCAGTATCAAATTATTTGAAACCACGCCTTGGAATACCAAACAAACCTATTCAAAAAATATATATTGAAACAGGCACTAAACTAAGTAACAGAACTGATTCAATACAAAATACGTATATCGCACATGCAGGAATTTTACTAAATTTAAGTAGATACCTAGAAACCTATCAAGCTTATACCTATTGCAGCCAAAAAAGTAGTTTGTATGATGTTATTCAGCATCAATACATGGGATTGGCCAACCTTCAACTCAATACCAGTACACAATTAAAATTTGGCTTCTCTTATTTATATGCTGAGGTGGACGATCATTTGTTAAACGAGTCTCAGCGTATAAATAACTTTACTGAAGCTATGTCAATCAACAAACAAATATCAAATTTCAATATTGGCTTGAATGCAGCCATCGGACGTTTAAATAAAAAAGAGCAATGGCAATTGGGTGCCATTTTAAATTATACAGTAACTGGTAATGATAAATTGTCCATTCAATTCAATCCTATTTTACAAAATCAAAACGATGAATTCAAACTCATTTACAATCCAGCTGTGACATTCAAAGCATTTCGAAATTTATGGATTATCACAAACTACACCTACGCCAATACCACCAATTACATAGAACAAGAAGGATTTATTGTAAACAACAATTACGACCTAACAAAAGATAAATACTCAGTTCTATTCAATTACAAAACAGCCAAAAACAAAGATCTGTACCTTTGTTACCAATTTGAAAACAAACAAAGACAATTTGGCTTCCCAGAAATTAATCAAAATTATACATTCAATACAATCCTATTAGGTTATACTTTAAAAAATTAAACATGAACAAGATTATTTTAATGGTACTTATTGTATCAGCAATTAGTTTCAAAATTAAAGCTCAAAACACCAATCTTATCAATGCTTTCAACAATAGTTATGCGCTTGAAAAGAAGGGAGATTTTAGCGATGCACGCAAAGAATTACAAACTGTTTATAATGAAAAAAGTTATGAGATAAATCTACGCATGGGCTGGTTACTATACAATGAAGGTGAGATGATGAATTCAGTTAAATTTTATGAAAAAGCGATTGCTTTGATGCCCTATGCCATTGAAGCAAAATTAGGCTTGGTCTATCCACTTTCAAGCCTAGGCAATTGGGAAGCAGTATTAGAAACCTATCTTAAAATACTCAAAACAGACCCAAACAATACATTGGTTAATTACAGAACTGGTTTGATATATTATAACAGAAAAGAATACGCTAAAGCAAATTCCTATTTGCAAAAGAATATCAATTTGTATCCATTCAATTATGAGAACTTAATTTTATCTGCTTGGTCTTATTTAAACTTGGGTCAACAAACAGAGGCAAAAGTATTGTTTGAAAAATGTTTGCTCATCAATGCTGAAGATGAGTCTGCAAAAGCCGGATTAAAATTAATCAAATAAGCCTTGAAACTAAAACTAGATTTCACTTTCGAATCTCTTCAGCAACCTATTTCATACCATTCCAAAATGGTATTTACAGGTTCTTGTTTTGCCCATCATATCCATTCAAAATTAAGTGAATTAAAATTTGACGCTCATTTTTTAGGCAATGGCATTGTATTTCATCCCATTCCAATGGCTGTGTATCTTCAAGTTTGTATAGATGAAACTCCATTTCCTGAAAAGTATATTTTTGAACACAACGGAATTTGGCATTCATGGCTTCACCATGGGTCGGTATGGGCTATGAATAAAGAAGATTTACTTACAACTGTAAATAGCCAATTAAAAAAGGACATTGAATGTATTAAAGAAGCAGCTATTTTTGTCTTCACATTTGGAACGAGTTTTGGATATGAGTATCTAGAAGAGGCTTTGCATGTAGCCAATTGTCATAAGGTTCCTGCTACCAATTTTAGTAAAACCCTAAGCTCATTTTCAGACATGCAAACTGTTTGGAACAAGACAATTGAACAGCTAAAAAATTTCAATTCAAAAGCACAATTTATATTTTCTGTAAGTCCAGTTAAATATTTAAAAGATGGCATTCATCAAAACAATATCAGCAAAGCCAATTTGCTGCTATTGGTAGATGAGCTTTGTAAAAAATACCAATCATTTTATTTTCCTGCTTTTGAAATTTTGCAAGATGAATTGAGAGATTATCGATTTTATGATGAAGACTTTTCGCATCCAAACCAGCAAGCCATTGCTTATATTTTTGAGCAATTTAAATTGTGCTGTGTTGATGCAACTTCACTGTCAATTTGTAAAGAAATTGAAAACTTAAACAGTTTACTCAATCACCGAGTTTTGCATGAGAACAGTCCTGCTCACCTGCAATTAGAGGCTAACAAAAGCCAATTGAAAAATGCCTTGAAGTTAAAATATCCGTATTTAAAGTGGTAAAGTTTGAGCCTTTTTAGGCATCAAGTAAACATGATAAATTGCACTGATTGCATGCATGGGTAAAACCAAAATTGGAAAATTGATTGGCATTGGCGACCCATCTGGCAATACTGCTTCAAATGCTGGGAAATTACTCAATACAAAAAAGGATATTCCTAAAAAATAATACAAAAAATTGCCTCTTGTAAAAAACTTATTCAACAAGAAAAAAGCATTCGCTGCAAAAATTGCCACTAAAAAAGTAGACAAAACAACTGCAACCATAAAGCCTTTAGGTAAGCCTGAAATTGCAAATAGTTTAACTGCTAAAAGACCCCAAATACAATTGATCACAGCAACCCAAATTGCCAGTTTTAAATTCAGTTTTAAAATTTCAACAAAGCGACTTCCCTGCTTTTGCATCTCTAAATATGCTTTTCTGCATGATAAGAACTTCTTACCAATGCGCCTGATTCAACATATTTGAAACCCTTACTCAAACCAGCTTCTTTGTAAAATACGAATTGTTCAGGGGTAATGAATTCTTCTACATTCAAATGCATTTTGGTAGGCTGTAAATATTGACCCAATGTCAATACATCACAACCATTGGCAACCAAATCATCCATAATTTCCAATACTTCTTGTTCGGTTTCTCCCAATCCCAACATGATGCCACTTTTGGTTCTTCTGCCTCTTTCTTTTGTCAATCGAATTTGCTCTAAACTTCGCTCATATTTGGCTTGTGGACGAACTTTTCGGTACAATCTTTTCACGGTTTCCATGTTATGAGAAACAACTTCAGGTTTTTCATCAATCACTTGGTATAGCAAGTCCCATTTGGTCATGAAATCTGGAATTAAGGTTTCCATGGTGGTATCTGGACATTCTTGTTTGATCAAACGAATGGTATCTGCCCATACTTTAGCGCCTTTGTCGGGCAATTCATCTCTGTTTACGGAAGTAATGACAGCATGTTTTACTTTCATTAATTTTACCGCTTCTGCCACCCTTTTAGGCTCTTCGGTATCATATCCCATTGCCCTACCAGTTGCAACTGCACAAAATGAACAAGAACGTGTACATGTATTTCCAAGAATCATGAACGTTGCTGTTCCTTCCCCCCAACATTCACCCATATTAGGGCAATTTCCACTTTCACAAATGGTATGTAATTGGTAATGATCTACCAATTGTCTTACTTTTTTGTAGTTCTCTCCTGTAGGTAATTTTACTTTTAACCAAGCTGGTTTTTTAGTTTTTTCTTCTCCTAAAACTGGTAATGCTATCATTGTTATTTTTTATAACCCAAATTAAAAGCCAAATACAAACCAATAAATTTGGACTCATAGGGCAAATGAGCCATCATTGGAATTCCTGAAATAAATGTATCAAATGTAATGCCTGCTTCTATGCTTTTTGTTTCGTCAGGAAATTGTCCCCATTCGGCTTCAATCCCCGCTCTTCCATAAGCCCCAAGCTGCGCATCAATCTCATTCATCCCTACAAAGAACGATGAATTTCCATAAATTTTATAAATATCAGTATGTTTATTCGGATCATATTTTTCAGAAACCAAATATCCACTTGGCGACCCATTCGAATAAGGATAAAAAATATCTAAAAATACAGGCTTTAACAATGCAATGTTCAGGCCAGCTGCATAATTAAATCTTAATGAAACAGCATTTTTGTATGGCCTTTCCGTCAATAAAATAGTTTGACCAAATCCATTTCTTAGAAAGAAAACAGTATTTAATTTTCCATATGAATATTGATTGGGCTGTTCTGTAATGGCCCCATTTCTTCTGATTTCTTTTGGGTGTTTGATTCTACAAATTTCTGATTCAAAAAAATTAGATTTCAAGGCATTTTGATGCCAATTATACCTGAATTGAATGCCTCCCAAACCAAATGTATTCAAATTAAATCCAAACTGGTAATGTTTGTCATACACCATCTCTGGCTCATTGATTGGCATATTTTGTGCATTTGCGGTTCCAAACAATGCGCAAAAAAACAAGAGCAATAAACGGTGTAAGTGTTTCAATTTCTTAAATTTGCTAAAACAATAAGCGAATGTACACATCTGAGTTGATTTATCAAGGCAATTTAAGAGCAAATGCTACCCATCTCCAATCAGGGACTGTGATAGAAACAGATGCCCCAATTGACAACAATGGGAAAGGGGAAAAATTCTCTCCTACCGATTTAATGGCAACTTCATTGGGAAGCTGTGCTTTAACTGTAATGGCAATAGAAGCCAACAGGTTGGGCGTAAACATAGATGGAACCAAAGTTCAGGTAAAAAAAATAATGGGTATCAATCCTAGACGAGTTGTTGGCATTGAAGTAAACATGCATGTGATACATTCGGGGTGTTCACAAACTCAACAAGATAAATTAATTGAAACGGGTTTGAACTGCCCTGTTTCTAAGAGCCTTCATCCTGATTTGGTTCAGGATTTCAAATTCAATTTTACAGAACGCGCTCTATAAGCGAATTCAATTGAAATTTTGGACAAGAGCCTTTACAAGCGCTAAGGCTTAACATTGCCAATAAACTTAAACCTAATACAATTTTTTTCATGTCTGTCAATTTAAACGATGAGCATTTTGACTTCAAAACTATTGAGGAATTTGATTTAAAGCTGTTTTTAACAGAAAATAAAAATCAAAGCCCCGAAGCGTTTTTGTTGCACAGCAAATATAACACAAAGAATTTAAATTGGTTTTTAGCTGAACAACTCAAAACATATCCTAAAGCCGTTTACAAATTACCCACTTTTGTTGCAAGTCATTGTTGGTTTACAGGCAAAAGTTATGAACAATCAAGCAGTGAGTCGTCTGCTTTATTCAAATCTAGTTTGTTTTCAGGGAATCGTTTGTTAGACCTATCTGGAGGCTTAGGCATAGATGATTGGGCCTTATCAAAAAGCTTCAAAGCGGTAATTTCTTTAGATCCTGACCACAAGTTAAATGAACTGGTAAGGTTAAACTGGAAAAAAGTAGGTACTCAAAATTGTGTCCGAATTGATTCAAAAGCGGAAGATTTTTTGGGAAATGCGACTCATGAAACCTATGACCTTGTTTATCTTGATGCAGACAGAAGAGACAAAGAAAACAGAAAACAAGGAATAGCTGAAGGCTCTCCAAATTTCTTTGCCATAAAGGAGCTTTTATTTAAACAAACCAATCAAGTGCTATTGAAGCTATCGCCAATGATAGACATCAACTATTGCTTGAAAGAATTGCCTCATATTCAAAACATTTGGATAGTCAGCATTGAACATGAAATAAAGGAGATACTTTGTCTTTTAGATCAAACCAAAAATCTACCTGTTCAAATTCAAACAATAGAAATTGATAAAAATGGCGAACAATTTCAGTTGAGCGCTGATGAAAACTGCTTACATTCAACAGAAACAATCAACCCAAAACCTGAAAATTTATACTTTTTTGAACCTGCTGCTGCACTCATAAAAAGTGGATTAAGTACTCATTTCATGAACCAGTTTCAATTCCAAGCACTGGGCAAAAATACTTATTACTTTACAGGAAATACAGTCCCCTACCCGCTTGTAAAGCAAGGTCGTATTTTTCAAATAATCACGCAATCGCATTTCGCTAAAAGTACATTTCTGCACTACTTAAAATCAATATCAGCAGAGAGAATCAACATCAGTGCAAGAAACTTCGGATTGGATGCAGCAACAATTGAAAAAAACTTCAAGCTCAAAACCGGAGGGGATGATTACTTCTTTTTTTGTAAGAATCAACTGGATGAAAAACTATTTTTCCATTGTAGAAAAATAAGCGACTAAGCCTTTTCTGTTCTAATTAAAATGGTTTGTCCTTTGTTGATGCGGTTGTGTTTGATTTTGCCCCTGTTCCACTTTTTAATTTGAGCAATACTCACATCATATTTTTGAGCCAATTGCGCTAAGTTCTCGCCCGCTTTTACTTTGTGTTTTAACTTCGTTCTGATGCCAGATGAACTTCTGGCCTCATTGATTTCATTGCTCAATTGCGCCAATGCTTGTTGTGAAGATTCATTGTAAGCAGAATCATTGGTCAATTCAACCAATTTAACCAAATGGTGGTAAGGCAAATTCAATACCACTTTGTTGGGTGAAAACGGGATATATCCTTTTTTGAAAGAAGGATTCCAAGTTTTTAAATCTGAAGGCGAAACCTGTAAACCCAATGCCAATTGCTCTATTGACATTCTGTTGTCTACCAAAATGGTATCTAAATAAGGATTGATTTCAATGTCTGCAGGATAAATATTGTGCTCTGATGCATAATTTACAACATAAGCTGCTGCAATAAATGCAGGCACATATCCTCTGGTTTCTCTTGGCAAATAGGGCATGATCTCCCAGAAATTTCTTTTACCACCAGAGCGTTTGATGGCTTTGTTCACATTCCCAGGCCCACAGTTGTATGAGGCAATCACCAGCAACCAATCTCCGTATATTTTATATGAATTTTTGAAGTATTTAACAGCCGCTTCTGTTGAGCGGATTAAATCACGTCTTTCATCCAGCGCATGGTCTGTTCTTAAACCAAATATTCTACCAGTTGGCGCCATGAACTGCCACATACCAGTAGCACCAACAGGAGAAACCGCATTTTGATTCAAAGCAGATTCAATGACTGCCAAATATTTCATTTCTAAAGGAATATTTTCTCTGTCGAAAATCTCTTCAAAAACAGGAAAATAATGTCTTGATTGTGCGAGTACTTTACTTACTAGTTTTCGTCTTCTGAATGCATACAAATCAATGTAAGATTTCACATATTCATTGTATTCTAAAGGAACCTCAGTTTCTAACAAAGACAATCTATAAGCATAAGCGCTGTCAGAAAAAACAGGAACATCTTCTTCGTTGTACCCATAAATATTCAAATCACCTTGGTTCACAACAGGGAAAAGCCTGTTGTTTCTGAGCTTTACAGTGGCCGTATCAATTTGTGCAATTCTGGCCGAAAGCTCATTGTCTGATTTTGTCATCAGAGATTGCCCATTCAGCGTGTAAACTGCTGATAAACAAACAAAAAACAGAAGATATATATACCTATACATTACTTTTATATCAAGCTTAAAAAACAAATATATCCAATTACCTTCACAAATGCTTTCAAAAATGGTTCCAAAAATCACCAATATCCACATTGCATGAAAAATTGTCTAAAAATTTAGTCAAGCCAGAAAAAAATACCAATTAATTGGCATAGAGCTTTACTTTTGAAATCATGAAAATTCCAGCTATCGTTCAGGTTTTAGCTTTTCCGCTCTCTATTTTATACCAATTGGTTTTGAGAATCAGAAATTCCATGTTTACGCTAGGTATTTTAAAAGAGACCCGATTTGATATCCCTACCATTTCAGTTGGCAATTTGGCATTTGGAGGAACTGGCAAAACCCCTCATATTGAATATTTGATAAGATTCATAAGCAAGCATTACAAAACAGCAGTATTGAGCAGAGGTTACAAAAGAAAAACCAAATCTTATGTATTTGCAAATGCCAATTCAACAGCTGAACAAATTGGGGACGAACCTCAACAAATAAAAGTGAAATTCCCTGAAACGGCTGTGGCTGTTAGTGAAGACCGGGTATTGGGTTTGCCTATGCTTTTACAAGATGCACCTGAAACGCAAATTGTTCTATTAGACGATTGCTACCAACACCGATATTTGAAACCTGGATTGAATATTTTATTGACTGATTACAGCAAGCTTTATTGTGAGGATTTCTTGTTTCCAGTTGGAACTTTAAGAGAATATGCGGCAGCCTCAAATCGAGCAGATATGGTTGTAGTGACAAAATGCCCACAAGAACTACCTGCTTCAGCCCAAGAAAAGATTGTAAAAAAACTAAAGCTACAAAAACACCAACAAGTGTTTTTTTCAAGCTTAAAATACGATTCAATTTGTTTGTACGACAACTCTACCGTTGAATTAAAAAAGAAGGTTTTATTTTTTGCAGGCATTGCCAATATTGACCCAGTATTTCACTATTTAAAAACGCTTTATCAAGAAATTGAAATTGTACATTTCAATGACCATCACGCTTACAAAAAAGAAGAATTGAGAAATTTAGAAACTCATTTCAAGCAACTTGGAGATGAATGGCAAATACTCACTACCGAAAAAGATTTGAGCAAACTCAATACAGAAGAAAACCTGGATTTCTTAGCAGAGCATCAAGTATGTATTTTACCCATTCAAGTTGTGTTCATAGAAAATGAAAACAGCGGCAATTTCAATCAAACAATTTTAGACTATGTTGGAAAAAATCAATCAAACCCTTGATTACTTAAAAAAATACGCAGAAAATAGTCCCGAAATTGGCATTGTATTGGGTACTGGGCTTGGCGCTTTGGTGAATGATATCCAAATTCGACATAAAATTTCTTATGCCGATATTCCCCATTTTGCGCTGAGTACAGTTGAAAGTCACCAAGGATATTTGTTGTTTGGAACTCTTGCCAACAAAGAAGTAGTAGTAATGCAAGGACGTTTTCATTATTATGAAGGCTATAGCATGGAGCAAATCACCTATCCAATTAGGGTAATGATTTTATTAGGAATCAAACAACTGTTTATCAGCAATGCAGCAGGTGGTTTGAATCCTGATTTTGAAATTGGCGAATTGATGCTGATCAATGACCATATCAATTTGTTCCCTGAACATCCGCTAAGAGGTAAAAACAATGCTGAATTTGGGCCAAGATTCCCAGACATGAGCCAGCCCTATCATTTGAAAAGCAACCAAAAGGCAAAAGTCATTGCTCTGAAAGAAAATTTCAAATTGCATGAAGGCGTATATGTGGGTGTACAGGGACCTTGTTTGGAAACCAGAGCAGAATACAGATTTCTCAGAACAATTGGGGCAGATGCCGTTGGCATGAGTTCAATTCCAGAAAATATTGTAGCCCGACACATGGGCATTAAAGTATTTGCTGTTTCTGTTATAACCGACAAATGTGACCCCAATTCTTTGAAGGTTTTGAGTTTAGAAGAGGTAATTGCAGCAGCTAAAAAAGCAGAGCCACAACTGAGCACTTTGTTTTATAAAATGATTGAGTGGAACGATTGATTATTCAAAACGTAAGTGTTTAACTGATTCGCCTGAATCTCTTAATTCAATTAAGGCATCAATGCCAATTTCTAAGTGTTTTTTCACATAGTTTGACGTAACCGACTGGTCACTTTTTGATGTTTTAACCCCTTCTGGCGTCATTGGATTGTCTGAAACCAAAAGCAATGCTCCTTTTGGAATTTGATTCACAAAACCTACAATAAAAATAGTAGCGGTTTCCATGTCAATGCCCATGGCTCGGGTTTTCCTTAAATAGTTTTTGAACTCTTCATCATGCTCCCAAACCCTTCTGTTGGTGGTATAAACCGTGCCAGTCCAATAATCCATGTCATGTGCCACAATGGCTGCAGAAACAGCCTTTTGTAACCTAAAAGATGGCAAGGCTGGAATTTCTTGCATGATGTAATCGTTGCTGGTTCCCTCTCCCCTAATTGCAGCAATTGGAAGAATTAAATCGCCCAATTGCGTATTCTTTTTTAAGCCTCCGCATTTGCCTAAAAACAATGCTGCTTTTGGCGAAATGGCAGACAACAAGTCCATACAAGTAGCTGCCATTGCACTGCCCATGCCAAAATTGATGATGGTAATGTTTTCAGCGGTTGCTGTTTGCATGGGTTTGTCTTTGCCCATTATTTCCACGTTGAAACGTTCTGCAAAAAGCTCTACATAATTGATAAAATTGGTGAGTAAAATATATTCTCCAAAACTATCTAAACTTCTTCCTGTATACCTGGGTAACCAGTCTTGAACTATTTCATCTTTTGTTTTCATCTTATCAAAATTAGTAAAACAAGATACTTAAAAGTTGGCAGATTTATTTTTTTATGTTTTGTCGATTTGATTTTTTAGAAATATACAAACAATTACATTTGTCTAAATCAGAACCACCAATCAAATGAAAGCAAAATCAAGCCTACTCTTTTTGGCATTCATCACCAATTTGTTTTTTAGTTTACATGCTCAAAACAATCAAATCAAAATTGCCTTTTACAACATGGAGAATTTATTTGATACCATTGATACGCCAGACAAAAAAGATGAAGAGTATTTGCCCTCAGCTAAAATCAATTGGAACTCCGAAAAGTACTTCAATAAATTAGCAAATATGAGCCAATCAATCTTGGCCATCAACAATGGTAAAGGACCTGATGTTTTAGGCATGTGTGAAGTAGAAACAGAAATTGCCTTGAAAGATTTATGCAAAGAATTGGCAAAATCAGGACAAACATACAAGTATGTTTTTTATGAAGGTTTAGATGAAAGAGGAATTGATGTGGCCTTGATTTATAAATCCTCAGCTTTAAAACTAAAAAAGGGACATAGCTATATGATAGACCCTGCAAGCATTGGAGGTGACCATACCAGAAATATTTTATTGGCAAGCTTAACTACTCCAAAAGGAGAAAGTTTACATGTGATTGTGAACCATTTCCCTAGCAGAAGAGAAGGTCAAACTGAATCTGAATTCAAAAGAATTGCAGTTGCCAGTAAACTAAAAAATATTTGTGACAGCATCAATTCGGCTTCTTACAATGCCAATATTGTTCTTATGGGAGATTTCAACGACCATCCCAATGACAAAAGCATGGCAGAAACTTTATCAGGCAAACAAAGCATAGAAGAAACAACAGTTAAAGACTTTTACAATCCATTTTGGAAACTGCATGTGAATGGCATTGGCTCTCATAAA
>Ga0214921_10004139_pt1 | contig 21641 bp, 21 predicted proteins | sample LL1505_MetaG_FD_177992 | JGI IMG/M metagenome (GOLD analysis project Ga0214921, IMG submission 177992) | Freshwater microbial communities from Lake Lanier, Atlanta, Georgia, United States - LL-1505 | ecosystem: Environmental > Aquatic > Freshwater > Lake | place: USA: Georgia | collected... | reverse complement strand
AATGTTGCTATTGGATATTTCTCGTTATATCAAAATAATGCTGATGGGAATGTTGCTGTTGGCTCAAAAGCTTTATATAGTAATACATCTGGTGGCTCTAATACAGCGATTGGTTCAGGGTCTTTATATCAAAATACAACTGGTGGTAATAATACAGCGATTGGTTCAAATGCGCTCAAAGAAAATACTACTGGTTCACGAAACATAGCAATTGGAGTTTCAGCAGCAAACAGTAGCACAGCTACGTCTGATATTGTTGCTATTGGTCATCAAGCATTACAAAAGAATACAACCGATAATAATGTAGCGGTTGGTTCAGACGCACTTAAAGAAAATACTACTGGGTCACATAACACAGCATTAGGTTTTAATGCGCTGAAAGAAAATACAATTGGTGGCTCTAATACAGCGATTGGTTCAAATGCACTTTTATCAAATGTTAATGGTGACTCTAATACAGCGATTGGTCCAGGGTCTTTATCTGCAAATACAATTGGTATCTATAATACAGCGATTGGTTCAAATGCACTTTTTTCAAATGTTATTGGTCGCTCTAATACAGCGATTGGTCCAGGGTCTTTATTTGAAAATACTAGTGGTGACTATAATACAGTAATTGGTTCATATGTACATGAAAAAAATACTACTGGTTCACGAAACATAGCAATTGGAGTTTCAGCAGCAAACAGTAGCACAGTTAGTTCTGATATTGTTGCTATTGGTTATGAAGCATTAAAAAATAATACAGCCGAAAAGAATGTTGCGGTTGGTTCAGGCGCACTTAAAGAAAATATTGACGGACAATTTAACACCGCTATTGGTTATAATGCATTGACTGCAAATAATGACAATTCAGCTGGTAATAATACCGCAGTTGGACACGAAGCTCTTAAAGATAATACATCTGGTAACGCTAATACAGCGATTGGTTCAGGGTCTTTATCTGTAAATACTATTGGTTCCTCTAATACAGCGATTGGTTCAGGGTCTTTATCTGTAAATACTATTGGTTCCTCTAATATAGCGATTGGTCCAGGGTCTTTACTTGCAAATACTACTGGTTCACAAAACATAGCAATTGGAGTTTCAGCAGCAAACAGTAGCACAGTTAGTTCTGATATTGTTGCTATTGGTTATGAAGCATTAAAAAATAATACAGCCGAAAAGAATGTTGCGGTTGGTTCAGGCGCACTTAAAGAAAATATTAACGGACAATTTAACACCGCCGTTGGTTTTAATACATTACTAAATAATAATCCAACTGATGTTGGTGAATCTATTAATAATACCGCAGTTGGATACCAAGCTCTCAAAGCCAATACAACTGGTACATCTAATACAGCATTTGGCAGTTCTTCTTTAGTTAAAAATACAACTGGTGGTTTTAATACAGCGATTGGTTATTTTTCTTTATATCAAAATACAACTGGTGGTTTTAATACAGCGATTGGTGACGGGTCTTTAGGTTCAAATACTACTGGTGCCAATAATACAGCAATTGGTTCAGATTCACTTAATCAAAATATTACTGGTCAAAGAAACACCGCTTTTGGATATCAAGCAGCTCAAAGTAACACAGATAGTTCTGATATTGTTGCTATTGGTCATCATGCATTAAAAAATAATACAGTTGCTCAGAATGTAGCGGTTGGGTCAAATGCGCTCAAAGCAAATACTACTGGGTTGCGTAACACCGCTATTGGTTTTAATGCATTACTAAATAATAATCCAACTGATGCAAATACCGGCAACGACAACACTGCAGTTGGTTGTGAAGCTCTTAAAGAAAATATTAGCGGTGTCAGTAATGTGGCATTTGGAATTAATGCACTTTACTTTAGCCAAAGTAGTAATTATAATGTAGCAATTGGAAAAGACTCTTTATATAAACACAGTTATGTAGGTCCGGGACAGAATGTAGCTGTCGGTTATAATACATTAACATTTAATACAACTGGTTATAATAATGTAGCTATTGGAAGTGGCGCTTTATTAGGGAATTATGAAGATAATTTGGAATATACATACACTAGTATTAATAACACCGCCGTTGGTTCAAATGCTTTATCCAAATGCACATCAGAGATGGGTTCTAATACAGCATTAGGTTTTAATGCTGGTTTAAATTTAATATCAGGTTCTAATAATATCATCATAGGAAATAATGCAAATGCATCGTCTACTACCGTTTCAAACGAAATTACTTTAGGTAATTCATCTATAACTACTTTTAGATGTCAAGTAGAGTTAACGGTCTTAAGTGACGCGCGTGATAAAAAAGATATCGTTTCGTTAGATAAAGGATTAGAGTTTGTTTCTAAATTAAATCCAGTTTCATTCGTATGGAACATGAGAGATGGTGGAAAAGTAGATATACCTTCTCATGGATTTATCGCACAAGAATTAAAACAAATTCAGCTAGATACTGGAATAATTATCCCCAATCTAGTTTATGAATCAAATCCTGATAAATTAGAAGCAAGTTATGGTACTCTTTTACCTATTATGGTAAAATCAATTCAAGAATTAAAAGCCGAGATTGATTCTTTGAAATCCGAGCTTGCTTTGTTGAAAAATAAATAAAAACAATATAAAATATAAATAAAAAACAATATAAAATAAAAATAAATAAAAAACAATATAAAATAAAAATAAATAAAAAACAATATAAAATAAAAATAAATAAAAAAATAAAAATATGACAAAACAAATAACAGCATAAACATAATATGATGTTATTTACTCGTTTTTTATAATAGTACATGTATACGGTATATCATAAGTTGTCGCACACCATCTACTAAATCCACTGCCATGTTCATAACAAGAAAAACTAATAATTTCATTTGAATTCGCCATTAAATAAAAATCCAACAGAGTATTTTTAATTTTTTCATCATTTACAACCAAATTTACACCTTCACCTATATGTGTGATTTTGTTATTTATAGTTATAATGTTTGGAAACCGTTTGTTTATATAATCTTTTATTTTAACACTGTCTGAAATTAATAGATATTTACAATTTAATGCTTTATTTGATGACATATATATCTTATTTATCTCAGTTTGAATTGTTTTTAAAAAATCTTCATTCAAATGCTCGTCATTAATTAATATATTATCACCATTTCTTATTTGAATTACTTTATAATTATTTGATATTAAGTTGTTATTAATCAAAGCATTATTCAATATTTGTTTTATTTCATTCGTTGGTTCTAATATTTCTTTCATTTTATTTTGTTGTTTATCTGTTATTTCTTGAAAAGGAAAACTGATAGTATAAATTTTAACACTTCTGTTATTAATTTTTTGCTCTTTTAAATAGCACGAAAAATCATAAATCATTTCTATTTTTTTATCAATTAATTCGTCATCTGAGTTTACATTATTAAATATATTAAAATTATCTGGTTCAAAAAAATATATATCCTCATCAGAAGTAAATTTTTTTGTTTCTTCGTATGGTATATTTTTTTCATAGTGTTCATCTAGTTTATTCTTTTTAGAATAAAAACTTAAATAATTTTTAATCGCATGATTTATTTTAATTTCATATTCTAATTTAAATTTCTCGCAAAACTGTATAATGAAATATGAACCTCTAATAAAATCTCCAAACCCGGTCGCGCGTCTATTTTTATATTCAGGTTGATAAACGTTTATTATTTTGAATATATTTTTTTTTATATAAACAATATTATTAAAAATATATTTATTAACTACATAGTTCTTCTGTTTTTTATTACATTTATCATAAAATTCGTCAACCGAATTGTTTTTTAACGCAATCATATATTCATTAAAATCGGAATTTTCATTTAATTCGTTTAATTTTACGTTCAAATTTAATGTTGGATTACAATAATTTACATTAGAAACACCACCAAAAGAATTAAATAGCAATTGCTTTCTTTTTTGTTTTTTTAATATTTTTTGTTTGTTAATAATATCATTTATTTTTGAAAAATTCATATTATGTTTTAATTATAATATAAATAACTAAATTTTATAAAATTATTAAACTAATATTTACAATTAGAACCAATCTCGTTCAGTTTAGGTATCTCAGAATAAGGACAACAACCATATTTAGTTCCAGAGCATCCACCAATCGCATGATGCGGGGTTGGTTTACAATTTGAACCTTTATAATCTATTTTAGCTATTTTAGTATTAGGACAGCATCCATACTGAGTTCCACCACAACCACCTATCATTGGTTTTTTTGGGCAATTTGAACCGACTTTATCTATTTTTGCAATATCACAATCAGGACAGCACCCATATTGTGTTCCAGCACAACCACCAATCACTGGTTTTTTTTGAATTCCTGTTAATAATACAAATAATATTATAATCGCCATAAAACCTATTAATATTTCTGTACCAGATAACGAAAACGCCATTCGTATATATTATATATATTTTATATATTTTATATATTTTATAACAATTATAACAACAAAAAAAATAACAAAATAACAAAATAACAAAATAAATGAAATAAATGAAATAAATAAAACAAATGAATATTAAATGAATATTAAATGAATATTAAATAAATATATATAATAATAATAAGAAAACAGAATGAAACTTACTAAACATAGTGAATTATTAATGTCTTTTTTTTTAGAAAAGAAATGCATTAAACATGTTAAACAAAATTCAAAGACCAAATATATTTTAAAACGTTTATTCAAAGATATTTCAGACGCAGATTCTTTTGTTAAATCAAAAAAACTACAAAAAGAATCAATCGGTGAAAGTTTTTATAAATTAAATATTACCAAAATAATGAATGTTTCACAAATACCAAAACCAAAATCATTTAATCCAAGTAGTTTTCCTGATGAAATCAGATATCATATTGATAATACTATGTTACATAATTTATCGTATACTTTTTCTCTCTTTGATAGAGAAATCAAGATACATTTTATATTAGAGGATAATGATATTTCTCCAGAGAATCAGATTGAACTATATAATGAATATGTAGAAAAGGTTCTTACTTGGTTATATATAACAAACGAATATGCTTCTAAAAAATGTTCAAAAACACTCATCATTTATTTGTATTTCACTTCTCTCAAGAAAGAACTACCAAAAAGTAAAATCAGTATTTTGAATCAAAATAATGTAAACACAGCATTCACTTATACTTGTCCTGTTGATTCAGAGATTGTCATTTTTAGAAAAGAAGAATGGTTTAAAGTATTGATGCATGAAACTTTTCATAATTTTGCGCTAGACTTTTCACATATGAACACTGATGAAAGTACACGTTCTATTCTATCTATTTTTAAAGTAAAATCAGAAGTAAATTTATTTGAAGCATATACTGAGTTTTGGGCTGAAATAATGAATGCAGTATTTTGTAGTTTTTACTTAGCTAAAGACAATTCTATTAATTATTTTGACTCTGGGATTGAATATAAAGAGAGAAAAAGTTTTTTTAGTGAGTTTTTAATAAATTTTGATTTTTTTATAAATTTTGAAAGAACATATAAATTTTTCCAAATGGTAAAAACATTAGAATTTATGGGACTAACCTATGAAAATATTATTTCATCAGATACAACATCTGTTTCATTAAGAGAAACTTTATATAAAGAAAAATCTAACGTTCTCTCTTATTATGTTATAACCACAGTTCTTATGAATAATTATCAAGGATTTTTATCTTGGTGTGATAAGAATAATATGTCATTACTTCAGTTTAAAAATACCACAACGAATGTTAAAGAATTTTGTAAATTTATTTATAAAAATTATAAAACAAATTCATTTTTAGACTCAGTTGAATGTATGCAACAATTTTTTATATTAGTTAAAAAAAAGAAGAACAAAAATAAAGTGTTTGATTATGTTCTTAAAAATATGCGAATGACTATAAGTGAACTTGGTTAACTGTTAGGGTTAGGATTGTGGTTCATTTTTTATCATTTTGGTTTTTATCACTTTGGGTTTTGCCATTTGATTTATCTCGTTTATTCATCATATTTTCTTTCAGACGGATTGTTTTTTGATTATAAACTCCTTTTCCTTCTTTATTTTTATTTCCTTTTTTTTCTTGTCTCGTTTTTGGTTCTTTATAGTCCATTTATTATTAACTTTTATTAATTTATATTCAAAATAAAAAAATTCAATTTTTTCTTGTTTTTCTTGTTTTTCTTGTTTTTCTTGTTTTTCTTGTTTTTCTTGTTTTTCTTGTTTTTCTTTTTTTTGATTTTCTTAAAATTCCACCACTAAATCCTGTGTCATAAACATCCCAATCATTTTTTTCACCTTTTCCAAGTAAACCAATTCCAGACTCTTTGATTGAATTATGGGGAACTAGATTGGGGTCATAAGGGTTATATTCTTCCTCTGGTATTTCATTTATATTTGGAGGAATTCTGTATTGTGTGACTGTATTTCTTTGACCTCTTGGATAATTGATTAAATGTGGGTTTCTTCTATGCCATTCCATCATCACATCTTTCTCATCTTTTTTTCTTTGTTCTCTTCTTTGTTCTCTATTTAAGCGTTGATTATATTCTATATCAGCGTTTTTTTCTGCATTTTCTTGTTCTTTAAATAGGTTTTTTCTAAATTGTTGTTCTTCTAGTTTCTTTTTAACATTTTGTTCTATATTATATTTTGGTAATTCACCACTCTCCATCGCATCTATTTCAGAATTATACATTTTATTCTTATTTTATTCTTATATATTATGAATAGAACAAAATTTGCAACCAGTCATAGGATTTTTCCTGCATTTTTTCCCATTCGTCCTTATCGCTTCGCAAATATATTTATAGCAACCACTACCTATTGATTTTTTGTTTTGTTTCCATGCTTCACTTGCTTCATCAAAATCTATATTTACTTCGTATTCCTTATAGGCATTTTCTCTCTTTGTCATACTACGTGTTTTCATTATTGAATGCATATTTTGATAATGTTACTAAAATAACTACTAAAATTAGAATCAATTTTTATTTATTTTATGTATTTTATGTATTTTATGTATTTTATGTATTTTATGTATTTTATTTATTTTAAAAGAAAAATTGACCTTTAAAATCGCTCAATATTAAAGAGTAAACAAACATAACGTAAATATAAAAATATTCGTTTATGGGAATTAAACATTTGAATATTTTCCTGAAAGACAACTGTTCAGAAGCAATCAAATGTGTTTCAATCGCCGATTTATCTGGGAAAAAAATTGCTGTGGATATAAGTATTTACCTATACAAATATATTGGAGATGATAATTTGATTGAAAATATTTATTTAATGATATCCATGTTTAGATATTATAATATTATACCCATTTTTATATTTGATGGTAAACCGCCTGCTGAAAAAAAGGAACTATTGATACAGCGTAGAAAAGATAAGATTTTTGCAGAGAATGAATATAATCGTTTAAAAAAACAATTAGATTCTATTAGTATTAACGTAAACGTAAACGTAAACGAAGATGAATTAGAAAAGCAAGAAATAATTTCAAATATGGATAGTTTGAAAAAAAGATTTATTTATGTCAGTAAAAATCAGATTGAAAAAGTAAAAGAATTAATTACTAGTTACGGAGTTACATACTATGATGCACCAGGAGAAGCTGATGAATTATGCGCCATGCTTGTTATAAAAAAAAAAGTATGGGGTTGTATGAGCGAAGATATGGATTTATTTGCATATGGTTGTCCTCGCGTCCTGAGATATTTCAGTTTAATTAATCGCACGGTCGTTGTATATACTATGAAACATATTTTGAATAAATTAGATATCACTCAAAAAGAATTTCGTCAAATTTGTATTCTTTCTGGTACTGATTATAATTCAAATTCAGAAAATAAATGTGAATTAAAGAAGACCATTAAGTTATTTAAAAAATATAAAAAGTCTAATGAAATGGGAGATTTTTATGAATGGATTTATAATAAATTTCCAGAACATATTGACGATTTGGATTTATTGCAAAATACTTATAATATGTTTGATTTATCGGACAACCATATTCATTTAAAAAATTGCGATAATATTAGTATTGTGAATAGACCTATAATGAAAGAAAAAATGTATTCAATATTGGAAGAAGATGGTTTCGTTTTTGGAAATTACACATGTGATTAGTTTTTACAAAATATAAATTTTATTTAAAATTTATATTTATTTGATTTTTATTATTTGTTATGGTTTTATTATATTTGATTTGTTATTTTTTATTATGTTTTATTATTTTTTATTATTTTTTATTATATTTTTATTTAATTTATTTTTTGTTTATTTTGTTTAATTTTATTATGTTTTATTATATTTTTATTTAATTTATTTGTTTTTTATTATGTTTTATTTATTTAATTTATTTATTATGTTTTTAAGCAGAGGCAGTCTCAGCCTTCACAGACTTTGCGAAGTGAGGGCTCATGAAACGTTGGAGGTTGAAATAGGTGAGGGTATCATCCTTTTGAAGCTTGAGAAGGGCAGCAAGCTTGGTGTCAGGGTTAATCTTGCGACCATTCTTATCATCTTGAAGCTTGTTGGTTCTGATGTAAGCGTTAATATCACGAGTGACAGCTGTGCGAGCCATCTCTGTGCCCTTCTCCTTTCCAAGGAAAGCAGCTAGCTCGTCACTAATGCGAGTGGGCTTAACAAAACCGGAGGGTTGTCTGTTTCCAGACTTTCTCTTGCGCTTGGAGTTCTGCTTGTTAGCAGACTTGAGCTCGCGTTGCCACTTCTTCTCAAGAGACTTATACTCAGACTTGAGAGTTGCGATAACAGATGCAAGCTGTTGAAGCTTGGCATTAAACTCAGTTGATTGCTCTAGAAGAGATGACTCTAGAGAATCACCCTCAACTGCAGGAGTGGTCTCAACAGCGGGGGTAGAAACAGGAGCAGAGGTCTCAACAGGAGCCTTAGTCTCCTTAGGCTTCTTAGCCTTTGTTGCCTTGACTGCAGGTGTAGCAGAGGCGGTATTATCAACAACAGGGGCGGGGGCAGATGCAGCGTCAGCTGTCTTCGTAGTCTTGGTCGTTCTAGCCATTATTATACTATATCTAAATGACTACCTTTTAAGTTGATTTCAGGTCTTAAATATATATTTTATTTTATATATAAAATACGTTATCGGTTTTCGTAAGAAAATATACGATATATTATACATAATGTGCAACCGATTGATAAAGCCACGGAAGAGATGTAGCCGCGTTTTCATTTACCAAAGTTAATGAACCAAGTACGTAATATGCTCCTAAAGATTTATGGTCGTCGTCTATGCCATTATAAACGAATTTTTCTAATATAGTAATAACCGTTTTTTTTATATTATCTATATTCTCTTCATTATAAACATAACTAAAATGAAACCCTCTGAATGGATCTCCATTTGGTGGACATATCTTACGTTTAGTGTCAGGTGTTATCTGTGCTCTATACGACCATATATCAATTAGTTCTCTTAAAAATTTTATTATTTTCGTCCTATTCAACGATGTAAACCAAGAAGCTTCTGTATAATTTCCTAAAGAATCCATCTTTTGAAATAAATCTAGTATTCGCATTTCTAATGACTTCTCATCTGAAAATGTATCTTCTTTGATATTAATATTAATTGGCGTGCCTAAAAATTTACTCATTCTTATCAAAGTTCGCATATTTTGTATAACATTTTTTGATATATCATTACGATTGTATGGATTTTTTATTGTTTTTCCAGACTTTAAAATTAAATTATAGAGAGAAACTAAATCAAAACCATAAATAAAACCATCATCATCTTTGTAGCTAAAAAATTGTAAATATTCCATATCTTTTACACTATCACCTGTCAAAAAATCACTATCATTCGTGCATAAATTTCTATTTTTAAACGCAGGTCCGCGTAACAAATTTATTTTTTTTTGCAAATATCCTCTAAAAATTTTTTGTATTTTAATAATGAATCCAGATAATTTTAAAAACACATATATTCTATTAAAAAGTTCTTTTTTATTTCCAGAAACTTTTAGTATATCAAAATGATTTATAATTTGTTTTAATTGTTGAACATTATAATTATTCTCAAATAAAATATTTATATTTGAATATGACGGCATTACCATTTCATCGTTTGTTAGTTTTTTGTTATTTTTATTGTTTTGCTTAGGCATGTTTTTCGTGCATTCTGAATGTAAATAATCATCATATTCTTCCACACCTAAAAATTTTACCATGCTTTTATATGTACGCTTAACCATCGTCAAGTATTAATATATATATATAGAGAAATCTTTTTGAGCTGTTTTAAATATTATACATATAATTTATTTTATATAATTGTTAATACTCTTGTTACGTATTATCATGCGAATACTTATGATTTATATTTTAATTTTATTATTAAAAAAATTGATTTAAAGATAACCCCGATATATAAAGTATCATAGATAAGATGGCAGAGACAATCGTTGACGGTACCCAATTTAGCTCTAAGATTATTCGTTATTCCACACCAAAGGCTAATGCCTCCGGTGGAAAGAGTGTCAATATTCTAAATTCACAAACAAATTCTGGTGTAAGACTTTCAACACCACTCATGCTCACTTGGGGAGCATCCGAATTTGAGGGAAATGGTAAGTTTGAAATGGCTTTGCAATTCCCTAATGGTGAATATTCTAATGATGACACTCGTGCATTTTTGAAAAATATGCAAGAGTTTGAGGCAAAGATAAAGTCAGATGCTCTAACTTATTCTAAGGACTGGTTCGGTAAGGTTCATTCTAGTCCGGAAGTTATTGATGCCCTCTATACCCCCATGTTGAAGTATAGTAAGGATAAGTTTACCGGTAACCCGGATTATTCTAAGCCTCCCGTTTTGCGAGTTAAGATTCCTCTTTGGGAAGGTGTTTGGAAGGTTCTAATCTGTGATGAAGATGGTAATAAGCTTTTCCCAGGCGAGCCTAATAAGACACCTCTTGACTTTATTAAGAAGGGCATTAATGTTGCAGTAATCATACAGTGTGGCGGTCTTTGGTTTGCGAATGGTAAGTTTGGTGTTACTTGGAAGCTTGCACAGGCTGTTGTTCAGAAGCCAAAGACTTCACTAACTGAGGAATGCTTTATCAAGTTGAAGCCTTCTGATAAGGCAAAGTTAAAGTCTACGCCTGCCCCCGATGTAGATGACGACGAGGATGTTGTGTCTAGCACGATTGTCGCGGATTCTGACGCAGAAGATGATGACGATTCTGTTCAAACTCCGGTGCCTGTTGCAGTTGCACCTCCTCCACCACCTGTTGAGGTAAAGCAAGAAGTTGCTAGTGCTTTGGCTGAAGAGCCTAAGAAGAAGAAGGTTGTGAAGAAGAAGATTGTTGAAGCCGCTTAAATATATAAAAAACGCAAAAAGAATAAGAAAATAAAAACGCAAAAAAAATAAGAAAATAAAAACGCAAAAAGAATAAGAAAATAAAAAAAACGAAAATTAAATATAATAATTTTTTATTGTATTTAATATTTTTTAATTTTATTTAATAATTTGTTCAATTACTAATATAATACATTTTTACCAAATCATAACCCACATTTGTTTTGTTCTTACTAGAACGCCATGCTTTTTGGCTATTTTCATTTTTTCTTTCAATTACTAATTTATTTATACATTGTGCAAATGCTTGCCTTTCTAAACTATTTTGTTTTATTTTATCGGTGACAGGTATGTAATATCTCGTCAACGTTTCGTGAATCATTAATGGATAAATCCATTCATCTGTTTTGAAATAAGTAATCACATAAGGTGATATATTCATTTCTTGTCTAATATATTCACCATAAAATTTTATCGTATTATTAATATGATATTGATAATACTCCAATAAATATTTTTCACCAACCACTAAATCTTCTAATTTCACTTCATTCTTTTCCAATATTTTATTTACTGGGCCTTTACAAGGTTGAATCATTGTCAGAGTTTGTTGTTATTTTTAAGGTTATATTTTTTTTCAATTTTTACTCAAATATAACCTTTATTATTATATCGGCTTTATCTTCTATCTTATAAATATCATCCTCTATTATTCTTGATATTCCTTGTTTTTTCAAAGTAAATGTCTGAAAACGTTTTATAAATAACTGGTCCATTGGTAGTTCAAACGAATAATTACCTATTTTTATGACTCTCACTTTCTCATCAAAGAGAGAAAAAGTTAACGAAATTCTTTCCGTAATAATTAAATTATTATCTTCGTCTATTTCAACATTTGACGGTAACTCAGGATTGCATTTCACTACAATATCAGAATCAAAATACAATTCACTATGCCATAATGGAACAAAATAAATTTTACCATCTATGTCTAATTTATAAACATTATTTTGAAATAAATCATTCAGACTTGGATTTAATAAATATATTTGTATGTCTTTGAATTTTTTTAATATTATTTCCCTAACCTTTATAATTATTTCGTCACTCAGACGAAGTAACTGTTTATATTTTATAATAAAATCATATATTGTTAGCGATTGCTCTTTAGTCATATCATCAAATAATTTTAATGAAATATCCTCTACATAACCACCTACTATTTTTTTTATAATATTTTTAATAATATCATTGTATTTTCCCTTCAATATTCCATCTACGAATGAATGCAATATTGTAACATAACTAGATAAATTATCTGTATTTGTTGACATATCTTCATTTAAAATACTAATTTCTCTCTTTAATAATTCGTAGGCTTCTTGAATTCTTTGGAATTTTTGGGTTGATTCTATTGTATTACCATTTTTATCAGGATGATTTTGTAACGCTAATTTATAATATTGTTTCTTTAAGTATTCTAAATTTATATTATTTAACGGTATATCAATTTCTAATGTATTGAGTGCTTCTTTTAAATCCATCTTAGTATTATATTTTTGTATTATATTGTTGTATTTGGATTTGTTTTATAAAATACTAATAATGCGTCTAAGTTAAAACCCATGAATAATAGTTGTCAAATAAAATAAATAATTTTCTAAATGATAAATCGGTCTGTAATTATTGTTATAATATTGAAAAAAATTATACGTTTTTATTAATACTTCAGAAATGCATTCTGATTTTATTTTATTTCGTTGTATTAATTCTGTCATAATATACCAAATGCATTCTGTAATATCCCAATTATAAATAAAAATGTCATACAATAAATCTCTGAATTTTAAAAATTTTATTTCGTTCACATTAATGATTGTATCTATTATTTTATCACATATTACTTTGTGTGGCACCATTAACAAATCAATTGAACTATTAATATTTTTTATGTTTGTTATATTTTCTAATTTCACCGAATTAGGTAATTTATTTTTTATACATTTAACATAAGCATTTTTTGTAGGTCTGGACACATTTATAATTTCACAACAATTCAATATATTGTCCGGTATAAAACTAATATGTTCACTTATTAAAATGAACTTTAAATCAACTGATACCGAATTATTTTTTTGCATATAACTATAGAAATTTTCTAATAATTCACTGTGAATTTCATGAAAATATTTACATAAAATAATTCCAGATTTTTCATTTTTTGCAGATACAATATCTATTATTTGTAAATAAATTTCATGCCATAATAACTTAGAATTGCACCCTAATAGTGACATATCTATCTCATAATGAATATCACTTATTTTTAAAAAAAATGGTTGTTTATTGAATGTTACACTTATTTTTTTTTCATATTTTAATTCTGTTGGACTATATTTTTTTATAACTTTTAGTACTTGTGTATATTTTCCAACACCACTCGGTCCAAAAAATATTAAATTACGTAATTTTTTTATTTTATTAGGAAATTTATCAAATATTTTATTTAATTTGGGATGTAAATCATTTTTTTGATTTGAAATTAAATAATCTTCGTAATGAGTTTCTTGAAATTTCATATTATTATCGTTTTTTATATAATTATAAATATTCTTTATTTAATTATATAACTAATGAATATTTTGGCACGTTGTATATAATTTGGATATAATAATTTGGATATGTTGATATTAATATACATAACTTAAATACATTTTGAATATGTTTAATATATTATATAATTATACATAAATGAATCTTGTTAAAAGCATAGAACAATATGATGAAAATAATATTTATTTTTGCGAACCTATTAAAAATAACGTAATGAACGATGGGTTATTTATTCGTATATTATATTCAACCCCTTTGTTCGTATTGAATGGCATTAATCTTTTAATTTTATTAAATGATATATCTGTTGAAAAATATTATAATAAATACAAATGTAATTTCAACCCAATCAACCACAAGGATTTGATTGAAAATATTAAATCAATTGAAGAAACTATTTTAAAAAATGTAAACATAAAAAATAAAGTGTCACAATTTAAAATTTACGAACAGCTTAAGAACGGAAATATTAAAATATTTTTTGAAAATATAGAAAATATTAATAATGGACTATTTATGTTAAAAATATCAGGCATCTGGGAAACTGAATTTCATTTTGGAATTACTTATAAATTTGTTAAAATTAACCATCTGTAGAAAAATACTTTAATATAATTCCTAAAGTTGCTACTATTATTGTACTAAATATCTCTAATAAATAAATTGTCAAACCAGTTACTTTATTTATTTCACCAGTCAACTTAAAATTTTTATCTGCCATTCCATTTGAAAATGCAATAAATTCTACTATTAACAATACTATAAATAAATTCATGAAAGTATAATAACTACCTGAAATACGCCCTTTAGTTATTCTACTGTAATAATAACTAAGAAGGTATACCATATAAATTAATATTCCTATAAGAACTATGAATGGTCCAAATGTTATAATATTTGCAATCATATTTGAGCTATTCATGTTACTCATCAAAAATCCCGTCATTAACAACGTGCCTGTAATTATAAATGTATAACCTATGATAGCACCCGTTACGCTACTTGGTGTATTAAACCAAGATGTGCATAAAGCAATTATAACTCCAACAATCAATAATGAATTATATATTATAGAATACCATTTATTTTCCATATTTGTCTATAAATATAGAGTATATTATTTCTCTGACATATTGTTTTGTTGTTATTTATTCTTTAATAAGTCTATTTGATGCTGAAGGTCCTTAATTTTTAATAATAAAAGGGGAATAAATTCTAAACAGTTTAATGATTTTACAGTTATTTCTTCTTCATTCATACTTGTTGATATGGTATTAACTAAATTTGGAAAATATTGTTCAACTTCTTGAGCAATAAATCCAAAATGCAATTTTTTATTTTTATCATCTTTATAATTGAACTGTATAGGTTCAATTTTCATTAAATCTTCTTTTAATCCACCCGATAAAGATAATGTTTCTATATTATTTTTTAAATATAAATCTGAAGGAATTATTACATTTGGCGTAATAACGCCCGAAGCTGTTATATTTCCATCTACTCTTACGTTTCCATTTACATAAAGTTTTATAGTGGCGTCTGTCGTTTTTCCACCTACAAACAAATTGGTGGATATATTCACTATAGCATTTGAATTAACGGGATTTAAGAACAACTGACTTATACCACTTGCACTTGATGTTTTGTAATTCCATAACAATGTATCACCATAATGAAACATTTTTTGATAAGCACTCAAAGGTAATGATTTTTCTCCATAATTTGCTATTGACATTATATTTATTTTAGATAGATATTATTTTTTTAGATATTATTTTATTTTAGATATTATTTTATTTTAGATATTATTTTATTTTAGATATAGACACATTTAAATATAAATATAAATATTATTATTAAATAAATAGTATTATAATAATTTATATGAGTCGGTTCAATATTTCAGAAAATCACCCTTTAATACCTAATGCGAATGATTACACACATGAAAAACAATTTATTTCTATACACTCGGAAGATAGAAATGTAGTTAAATATCCTAATGCTAGTGAATTTGAAATTGAATTACCACAAGATTATTGTAATGTTGTAGGCGTTAGACTTGACAATTGGTGTTTCCCTTCTAATTATAATGTTTTTTCACCCGCTCAAAATAATGTGTCGCTAGTTTTTCAAATAATACAACCATTCAACCCAGTAGATTATAATATCACTGACCCATTAATGATTATAATTAGTGAAGCGCTTTATTCTAATTATCAAAAACAATATGTCGCTACAATTCAAGAAGGATTTTATAATCCATTTCAAATGGTTACTGAACTTACTAATAAAATGAATGATATTGTTAGTAGATTTATTGCAACTTATATCGCTACAAATAACCCAAGTTTAATGGCACAATTTGATGCAATAGGTGGCTACACACAATTTGTTGTTGTATATAACACAGTATCTCAAAAAATATGGTTTGGAAATAAAAGCTCTCAATTTGTTATTTCTAATAGCTCTTCCTTATATATTTTTAGTGAATATAACAATTTAAACCAATTTAATAATTGCATTAAATCACAACAATATCCCGACTTTTCTAACTGGGGTTTACCAAGTCATTTAGGTTTTAATAGATGTGACGCTACATCTATTACGTCAAGTTTTGGTGCTTATCCTAGATTTTATTATGGCGACGTGAATACACCCGGTGACAACGGATATTGGTTAGTTCCAGACCCTGCATATCTTGGAACAAACGCAACAATTCCAGTATATTTTTTAGAAGCACCTTATAAAATAAACATCATGGGTCCTTCACATTTTTATATTGAAGTTGAAGGAATGAATGTGATTGATGAAACAATTCCATTTGCCGTTAATGAATTTACAACTACTACTAATATTACGAATGGTGTTGTAAAATCTGCTTTTGCAAAAATTCCAGTTACAACAACACCTATTTCTCAATGGTATGATAATTATCAGTTAGCTACAAAAATATATAATCCACCTGCTGAAAGAATTAGAAAAATGAAAATAAAAGTTCGTTATCATAATGGATGTCTTGTTCAATTTGGAAATACTGATTATACATTATTATTTGAATTTACAATTTTGAGACCTATGAATAATAGAGAATATAAGCGATACAATCCAGAACCATATATCGGCCATGGGTAAATAATTTATTTTGATTATTTATTGTTATTTGGGTTTTACTTGTATATTATGTTCTGTTTTCAACCATTCCAAGAATGACGCTATCGTACATGTTTTATAATCACCTTTAAAATCACACAACTTTATAAACATCGGTTTTTTCATCTTTGATGTTTTATAAAAAACATATTCACCATATTTACCATTTCTTATACTTATATCATTTGTTATAATTCTAATAATAGATGATGTCTTATTATCTGTATTCGTTTCAGATTCAATCTCCGACTTTTGTAATATTTCCAAAACATCTTCCAACGTCACATTCTCAATCGGTCTATTACCAAAACAAGAAAGAGACTTTGAATTATCACCCCAAGTTACATATAATCCATATTTCCCTTTTTTTAGAATTAGAGGGAATGTTTTATATAATCCTAATTCTATTTGGTTTGACTTTGGATTTGCTAATATATCCTCTAATTTATAATCACCTCTCTCTAACTTGTTAATATCTATTCCTTCTTTTACAGTTAAAAATTCTATTTTGTTTTTATCTTTGTCTGTATCTTTGTCTTTATTTTTGTCCAACGATTTTACTGTTCGTTTAATAACAGGTCCATGTTTTCCTATAATATAAAAATGCTCATCATCTATTTTTATTTCACATTTATTCTCATCTTTTAATTTAATACATTCGTTATCTATTTCTTCTAGACAAACTTTACATAATTCATACCAATTTTTTTCACCTTTACTTATTTTATCTAATTCATCTTCCATCTTTTTCGTATATTCATAATTAAATATATTTTCAAAATGTTTATTTAAAAATTCCATAACTATTACACCGAGTGGTTGAATTATCAATTTATTTTTTTCATTTCCAAATTCTCTCGCATTATTTATTTCAGTTAAAATATCATCTTCTAATTCAAAATCTTTACATACAATTTGTTGTCCTTTTACGTCTTCCTTTTTGACATAACCACGTTCTTGAATTTTATCAACGAGAGAAGAAAAAGTTGAAGGCCTGCCTATTCCATTATCTTCTAATAACTGCACTAATTTCGCTTCTGTGTAATGTTGTTTTGAGTTTTTTATTGTTATCTTCGCTGTTATTTTTTTATATTCAAAACTTTGATTTTGTTTGGTCTGTAATAAAAAATGGTAAAATTTATCAAGCTGTTCTTTGTTTTTTATGATTTTCCAACCTAAAAAATCTAATAATTCACTTGTATAACTATATTTTACATTATCCAGATGAGTTGATATATTGCTTTTGAATGAAAAATACTCTGCAGGAGCCATACAACTTTCCAAACTAGTCTCCCATATTATTTTATATAACTTTTTCTCTCTTGGATTCATTCCATCAGGTAGATTTTGAATAGAAATCTTGGTTGGTCTTATGGCTTCATGTGCTTCTTGAGGTGGTGGCGTAGACGATACTTTTTTAATTGTTTTTTTTATAGGTTTTTCGCTTTTATTTGTATTCGTATTTGTATTTGTCTTTGTATTTGACAAGTGGTCTACTTTTTCATGAATATATTTTTCATCATTATATGTTTGCAATAAATATCTTTTTACATCTTCTAAAAATTCTGAACTATATTTTTTACTATCTGTTCTCATATAAGTAATATATCCTTCTTCGTATAATGTTTGACAAATTTTCATCGTTTCTTTTGGAGATATATGCATTTCATTACTAGCTAACTGTTGTATTCTAGAAGTGGTAAGTGGTTCAGGTTGTTGTTTAAATACTTTTTCAGGATTTGTTCTAGTAAACATATGTTCGTTATTTACCGATTCTTCTAAAAAACCTGTAATTTCATTTTCATTATCAAATTGTTTATTTAATTCAAATGGAATAAAATGACTTGTAAAATGACCAGTCGTGTTATATACAGTTTTTGGAGGAGAGTTATCTATTTCCAGTTGATTTTCATAAACTAATTTTAAGGCAGGTGTTTGACACCTACCAGCACTGAGTCCTCCACTCCCTGCTTTTTTTGTAATAAGTTTCCATAACATCGGAGATATTTTATAACCAACCAATAAATCCATAACTTGTCTTGCAATCTGTGAATTTACTTTTTTCATATCAATTGTTTTTGGATGCGTAATAGCTGATTGAATTGCTTTCTCTGTAATTTCATGAAATATAATTCGTTTGGTAGTTTCAACTGGTAATTTAAAAAGGTCACATATATGCCACGCAATTGCTTCTCCTTCACGGTCGTCGTCTGTTGCTAATATAACCTCATATGAACTTGAAATTTTTTTACGAAGAAAATCAATATGTTTTTTCTTTTTATCATCATCAACAATTTCAAACTTAGGTTTAAAATTATTTTCAATATCAATACAAGATAAACTTTTTAATTGCCTTAAATGACCAAAACTCGCAACGCACTCATATCCGGAACCTAAATAAGACTCTATTTTTTTACACTTTGCTGGAGATTCTACTATTACTAAAATTGGATTCAAATTAGTAATACTATATATTTTTGACATGATACAAAATACAATATAATAGAATAATATTGAATTATGTTTAAATGATTATCGTTTTGCATGTTTTCTTCTATGTTTTCTTGTTTTTCTAGATTTTCCATACTTTCTAGTTTTTCGTTTATGTCTACCACCCATTTCACGTCTTGTTGCACCATAAAATAATGTATTTTTTGATAATCCTTCGGCAGCCTTTTGTCTTTGAGCTTCTTCATAAGCATAAGCTCGTTCTTGCAACTCCTTACGTTTGGCGTTTAAATCTTGATACGTTTGTCTTGCATTGCTTGAAATGTTGAGGGCATCTAACCTTTTCATATAGTACGGTTCAGTATCCATTATATATTACATTTATATAATTCCCATCAACTAAATATAATATTTTTGGGTTTTATCAATGTAACAAAGAGAGAAAAAGTTTTTAATATTTTTCTTTATCAATCACTGCTTCCTTTGCAACATTCCTAATTATTTTATTGAAATTCTTATCATCTTCTTCCACTGTTGAACCACCAGTTGCATTTATAATAATATTATGATATTCCATGTGTTTCTTAGAGTCATAATCATCCGAATCAGGATGTTCTTCTTTCCATTCATTCAACTGTTTTAGATTCTTAGCTGCAATAAATTTGATCGCAGTTTTCATTTTCTTTTTATCATCATTATCTTTTTCCCAAGAATCCTGGTCTTTTACATATAAAGTTTCTCTCTTTAAATCACTACAGTGCACTGGTCTTTTAAATACATCAAGCTCTTTCAAACCTCTAATAAATATCTTTGATATTCCTTCTGTGTAGCCGATTCGTCCTACCATGTCTAAATCTGTTAGTTTAACTTGGAGTTGATTAATAAAATCCATAATATTGAGGGCGTCTTTGCATTTTTCATTCAAAAAGAATTGTAAATTAAAATTATTAGTGTTATTGTTAGTTGTGTTATTGATAGTATTTCCAACCTTTCCAGCCAATTCCATAATATGTTTGTTTTGTTCTATAATGAGCTCTTTGAATTCCTGATTTTGTTTAAGTAATTCAATCATTACATTCTGATTAGGTTGTTCGAAAGACACTGTTGTTGTGTTTTTTTTTTCTAAACATTTTTGTCTATGTTTCCATAATCCGTTTCTAGAAATATATTCTTTGTTACAACTTTCGCATTTAAAATAATGATTTGGGGTTTTTTGGGTAAAATCCGTCACCAAATCTTCATTTTTTGTCACCAGCGTTCTTTTTTTGTGTTTTATGGTAAGCATATGTTTATCATAGTCTTTTTTATTGCACGATGAGAAGTCACATATATTGCAAAAATATTTTGGGGTTTTTTGGGGTTTTTTTGTCACCGACATGTCACTAAAGTAGTGACAGAAAAAACCCCTAAATCCTTTTTCTAAAAATATATAAAAAATTATCGTAACAAAATTTTCGCCGAAAAAATCGCAATTCAAAGCATTCCAGTAACAAGGGCTAAAAAAAAGGGCATTTTCGCTGAAAAAAAGGCACTATGGCAATTTTGGACATTATTTTTGTCCATTTTTGAAATCCACGAACACTTTTGACCATCGATTTCTGGATATTTTCTTTAAGCCCTTTTTGGAAATATATATATTAATACTTTTCTTTATCAATCAAAGATTCTTTCGCAACATTTTTAATTATTTTATTGAAGTTCTTATCATCTTCTTCTGAGGTTGAACCACCTGTTGCGTTTATTATAATATTATGATATTCCATATGTTTCTTAGAGTCATAATCATCTGATTCTGGGTTTTCTTCTTTCCATTCAGTAAGTTGTTTTACACCTTTTCTCATTTAAAACGCCCATTTTATAGGACAAAAAATAAAGAAAGGATAATTGCGAATTTCACGCCTTAACATACTTACCTTCCCGAAGGAGTATCGCAGTTAATTATAGTTGGTTGGTCTTCTTCCTTAGAAGAAGGTAAGAAACATTCAGGACGCTTTTTTCCCGCCTTTTGTAATTTCAATAAATATAGAATGTTCTTTGAAGCATTGATGTCTCTATCCATACAGCATAATTTACACTCGTTGAGATT
>Ga0214921_10004138_pt1 | contig 21642 bp, 29 predicted proteins | sample LL1505_MetaG_FD_177992 | JGI IMG/M metagenome (GOLD analysis project Ga0214921, IMG submission 177992) | Freshwater microbial communities from Lake Lanier, Atlanta, Georgia, United States - LL-1505 | ecosystem: Environmental > Aquatic > Freshwater > Lake | place: USA: Georgia | collected... | reverse complement strand
GCAGGATAGTCGCTACGCATCGTGGCGGGATATACCTCAATCCAAAGAAAGCCCTGGCACTAAGATCGCGGAGAAGAACAGGCAGGCCATGCAATCGCGCAAGGTGGGCATTCGCAAGCCATGACGCCGCACGTTATGAGTCCAGAACATGAGCTCCATCTAAAAGCCATCCTAGAGACGTTTTCAAAGGATTTCAGCACCAAGTACCGCCGGGGCCAGGAGGAGCATGGCGGATCCCTATGGCTGCGGCCGTGCTGGTCGGATGCCATGCAAGAGGTCGTGGATCTAGTGGCCTATGTTTATACGCACCGAATCCAGCTTGGAGCCATTGCGGATCTGGCCATGGCCGGGTGCACGGATGATTCTCTGGCGGCAAGCCTAGCAAGAGAGAATTGTCGCAAGATCCTCCACATCCTCCAAGGAATGCCCACGGGTTTCGATAAGCGCTGACACGAGGCAAGGGGCAAGTGAACGTCGTCCGCAAATGGCGTCGGTGGTTTGCCGTAGGGTGCACGCACGCCGCCCATATTGACCGCAAAAGCTGGGACACCGTGCTGGATTTCAAGCGCCGGTGGAAACCAGAGACCACAATCCATCTGGGCGATTTTCTGGACACGGCCGCCTGGCGAGCCGGTGCACGCAACTCCCCGGACGATCCGGATAAGACGGTGAGCTTTTCTGACGATTACCTAGTCGGCATGAGCCATCTGAAAGAACTTTCCCCGTCAGTAGTGCTGCTTGGTAATCACGAAGCGAGGCTCTGGGGTATGCTGCGCAGCTCATCTGCTGTCGTGGCCTATGCGGCGGAGCAGGGAACGCAGGCCATTGAGCAGGCCGTGAAGAAATTGAAGGCCCGGCTGCTGCCATACGACATTGATGATGGCCTTTTCCTGCTAGGCGATACCGTATTCTTGCACGGATTCCAGTGCGGCGAGGCGGCCGTCAGGGATACCGTGGAGAGCCTTGGCTGTCCCATCGTCATGGCGCATCTGCACCGGCCGGAGATCACCAGGGGCCGGGTGAGGGGATCCCCGGTAGGCATCTGCACCGGCACATTGGCGAACATTCCCTCCATGGGATACGCCAGGCATCGGCGAGCCACGTACCGCTGGGGGCACGGCTTTGCCTATGGTGAGTATTGTGCTGACGCTTGCGTGGCGTGGCTTGCCACACCGGTAAAAGATGAGTGGAGATTCCCTCTATGAGTAATGATTGGGCAGAGGTATTGCAGGATGCTTTTAGCCGCAAGGCGGACGTGATTCCTCCGGGCTACAAAAGCGTCAAAGAGATCGCCAAAGAACAAAACATGTCCAAGGAGCACGTCAGCCGCATCGTGACCAAACTGGTAAAATCGGGTAAGTTAGAAATGAAAAAGTTTCGGTCGGGGGTGAGTGGGGTGGATAATGGGAACGTGAGGCGCCGGCCTTATTTCCGGCTGCACCCATATTATCGGATCATCAAGAATCAGAATCAGAGGAAGTCTTAAGAGCTTTGGCCAGCAGAGCGTTGGTTTTTTTAATTTCCACCACGGCTTGAGCCAGTTTGGCAGACTGGCCGTCCAAAAGCGCAAGGCTGCCTTCCATGCGACGCACTGATTGCATGATTTTGTAAGTGCGAGACGAGATCATCAGCACGGCAAATGGAAGCATGAAAAGAGCAATCCCAGCAATAATGACAATAAAAAGAGAAGTGCCGGCAAATGCTTGCACAACTATATCCCTTTTGGGCTAGTTTTTCCCCGTGACCGAGCGGGAGCATACAATGCAGGGCTCTCGGCAGTAAAACCCTGATCGCGAGCCGCCTCCTTCAAAATCAGCTGTGCTACGTAGGTGGAAAGACTCATTCCGGCTTTCTTGGCCAAATCAATGCCTTTGGCTTTTACCTGCTTTGGCAGGGTAAGGTTAGTGGCCTCTTTGCTCATTTGCGTAGTTTATGCGTAATAACTGCGCAGGTCAAATCTGCCCTAAAAAATAATTTGAGAAAAAAATAAGATTCTTGTTGACGCACGCATACAATGCGCATAAGACACGCACATGGCACGTGCAGTCTCCTCGAAAAACAGCTCGGCAGAAGTCACAAATTTGTATCTTCCGGTGCGCATAAAAAAGCTGGGCCGGGAGATTGCTGAAAAAAAGAATCTTTCGCTTTCCCAGCTTGTGGCGCAGTTGATTGATGAAACGGCTCAAGATGGAATGGAGGCCGTTCGATGAGTTTGGCGTCGTATCAAAATGAAGCCTTGAAAAAACGAGGGCTTAACCAAGCTCTAAATATGCGGGAGCTGTCGGCCGCGTATTCGATTTCATACGGGAAGGTGAGGCGGATGGCTTTTGAGCATGGTTTTCCCATGAGCCACGGAATTGTCTTTCCGACTGATTTTGAGAAGTGGATGGCAAAAGCCCGGCGTCCACGTGCTTGCGCAAGTCCTCAACAAAGTGCCGCTGGTACAGTTCGTGCACGAGGGTTGAGGAGTGGTTCACCAGCCGCATTGCGACGGATTGCGGAATCCCTGACTTCCGAAGGTTTGTTACCCGAGTGGCCCGCAGGGAATGGAATGTATGTTTGAACAGGCCGCACAAATTAAACAGCACCCGCCAATGATGGCTGATTTTTGTTCCGTGTCCCGGCCAATCGAAGGCGTACCTGCGGCCGGACGCTTTCAGGCGGGACAAAAGGGGCACAATGGTCGATGGAATTGGGATGGTGTAGGCGCGGGTTACTCCTCCTTTAGGCTCCGGAAAGGTGATTGTGCCAGCATGCAGATCGACCAGGCGGAGATCCAGCCGGGTTTCGCGCAGTCGGCATCCCGTGGTGTAACCAATCTCAAAGGAAATAAACATCCATTCAAAGCCAGGATCCACTTCCGCGCTGTGGCAAATAAATTTTCTTACACGGGTGATTTCGTCATCTGTGAATACGGGGCGCTTGCTGGGAGGGCTTTTTTTAGCGCGGTAGTCAATCATTGCCACGGAGTGAACAAGACCGCGAAGCCGACCCTGCCGGTGGATCCATTTAAGAGCTTTTACGTCGTCCACAGCCATATTTCTGCAAACGGGCTTGCCATTGGTGCGCGGATGAGCAATGCGCCAGGTAATGTATTGATCCGCATGGATGGGGGAAAATTCTTCCAGGGTTATGCCATGCTCATCAATAAATCTGGAAAGATGCCGCCAGCTGTTGAGGTAGTGCCTTTTGCTGGATGGGCAGACCGGGTGCGACTCAATCATCGCCGAGACCCATCCGTGGTCCGATTTGATCGTCCGCTCTCCAACGGAGAGCTTGGCGGCCTCCTCTTGAGCCTTTGCCCTGTGAAGCGTGTTGTCGGTTCTGTATCTAGTCGCTTTTGCGCTCCACTTACCATTGGCGGTTTTGTAGCGCAACCAGAACCATTGGCTGTCTTTTCTGCGGTAAATAGCGGCCACGTAACAACCGTATCAAATTACTCAAAAACAAACAACAATTAAGAGTAATATATGCTAACTAATAATACGAAAACACACTGTTTGGCTAAATCGTGGGTTCAAATCCCACCGCTCCGACCCTTTCCCGACAAAGACTTACAAAGGGAATGTAACACAGACGTAACAAGCCGCAATCCGGCTAAAGTATTTTCTGGATCTGGGGCAGCCAAGTCTGGCGCATGCGCCTCTGGATTTGTTTGGCACCCCGTTGCCGCCGTTAATCGCGCCTGGGCCCGACAGGCCGTGGATCTGGGGTGGGTCAAATGAGCTGGGATTTCATTAAAGCTCTATGGGAGCTGATCCAAACGCTTTCCATTTATGTCGTTTTGGCTGCATGGGGGGTTACCGGGATCGCCGTGGCCGTGGCCATTGTCTGCTGGGTCATTGACTTCATCCGAAAGGAGCTGGGCCGATGAGCGTCCGCGACCTTGAGCAAGAGGGAGTGCTGCCGGCACCGGCCACGAGCTACGGATCCGCCGAATTTTCGATCCTGACCTCCATCGTCGATATGCAGAGCCGGATCAAGCGGTTGGAGGAAGTGGTGGCAAGCCTGTGCGCCAAGCAGACAACACAGGCACCAGAGGCCAAGGGCTTTTATATAAAAGAGGAATTTCGGACGCCATGAGCCACGCCGACATAAGAGAAGGCTGGGCAGTCGCAGGGGGCAGTGGGGCTATTATCCCGACCCCAACCCAGCTATGGCGTCCGAATAATTTTGGAGGGTTGCTGTGAGCCGCCTAGCGCATCAATTCGAGCGCTTGTGGGCGATCCATAAGGGGCCGGCGCTGACCAAGGAAGTCACGTTCTATCCCGGCCGCCGGTTCAGGTTTGATTACGCTCACATGGCGGCCAAGGCAGCCATCGAGCTGGACGGAGGAGTGTTTATCCGGGGCCGGCACAGCGGAGGCATGGGACAGGTGAAGGATGCGGAGAAAGGCCGGCTGGCAATCATGGAAGGTTGGAACGTGATCCATTTCACGACCAAATGCCTAACCAGCGAGAACGTGCTGATGGTGGTGAACTGGCTTAAGGCGTTGATCACCCGGAAGGTCAAATGAGCGACTGCACCAAATTTCGCCTAATTGAAAACATTGAGGTGATGGCTTGCCGCAATTCCGCTGAGCGTGTGGTCAATGCCGTAGCCAAGGGTCAATGGGACACGGCCAAGGATTTGGCCAGAAAACACAAAATTGCGTGGCACTTGGCGGATCAGGAATTTGTCGATCTTAACCCCGCACACACAAGCAACGACTTCGTCGATGACGAATAACCAAAAAGGAGAAAAACAAAACCAGCCATGAAAACAATAGTAGAAAAAATAACACCTAAAATAGCAGAAGAATACTTAAAAAAGGTAAAGGCAGGCAATCAGCGGAAGCTGATTATGTCTAGGGCTGAATCATACGCCAGAGAGATGAGGGCAGGACATTGGTTCTTAAATCATCAAGGGATTGCGTTTGATGAAAACGATTGCCTTATTGATGGTCAGCACAGATTGCAGGCAATTATTTTGAGTGGCATTGCTATATGCCTACTTGTCACGCGTGGAATTGCAGCGGAAATGGTTAATGGAGTTCGTTTGTATGCCATAGACACAATCGACAATGGTTACAAAAGGCAAACTGGAGAGCAGTTGGCATTGCGTCATGGAGTTGAAAACGCCAACAGGGTGGCGGCCGCTACTAGAGCCATATTGAATTGGGCAACAGGACTACATAAAAACACGACGCCTGTGGCCTTTCAAATACTTGGCATATATCCAAGCATAAAAAAACTATCGTCAGGTAATAAAACTAAAATACTTACTGGGCCCATTATTGGCTGCTTTGCGGTTGCGATAAAATCGTTCCCAACCCTTGCGACTGAATTTGTAGATCCATTTATTAGCGGGGCCGGACTTGAGCAGGGCAGCCCTGCCTTGTTGCTGAGAAACCTGCTCTTAAATAGCGCAAGCCCGTGTGGCGGCAGCAATCTTTTAAATCGGCACACCTGCTGGGCATTTAACGCATTAAAAGCTGCAGCCCTCAAGGAAAACATTAAACGACTTACCACGAGCAACAGTGGATGGCTGTTTTTTGCGGAACAGCAAAAAGGAAACGTCAGAAAAATCAGCGCAGCTGCGGGACTAACAGAAACAACAATACAGGAGGAAAAATAACATGCCAATAGTAGCAAGCAGAGGAAACGGAGGAACGTACACACCGGCACCGGAAGGCACTTTCGATGCGGTGTGCTGTGACGTGGTGGATCTGGGGATTCAGGACACGCAGTACGGAAAGAAACACCAGATCCGGTTGGTCTGGCAACTCAGCGAAAAGATGGAGGACGGCCGCCCGTTCACCATTGGCCGGCGCTACGGCCTGTCACTGAATGAAAAGAGCTCTCTTTTCAAAGACGTGAAGAGCTGGTTCGGCAAGGCGCCACCGCAGGAGTTGGACGTGGAAAAGCTGATCGGGTCGAACTGCCAGATCGTTGTCCAGCACAACGAGCGGGACGGATCCACCTACGCCAACGTGATTGCCGTGCTTAAGGCCGGCAAAGCCAAGCTGACGGTGACCAAGGATTACACGCGAGCCAAGGACAGGGCTCCGAAAGAGCAGCCTGTCGCAGTCAACTACAGCCCGGAAGGCAGCAACGTCCCCTTCTAATTTGCCAGGAGGAAAAACAAAACCAAGCGGGGCCGTCGCCGGTGTCCCCCCGGATCCGGCGGCGGTCAGCGCAAGAAAGGTAAATATGGAAACACTTGAAATGATCGTTCGCATCGGATTCCCCATGCTGGTGGCTTACGTGGCCGTCTCGACGTGGAAGATCCTGATCAACTGGAACGCCTGACGTGCCACAGTTAATCGCAACCGCACAGGCGGAAAATTCGCACTATTACACCCGAATGGGTGAGCCGGTACATGGCAACCTCCGGGACGCCCGCAAGGTCAGCGCCTATCCCAGCGTTACAAATTGTTTGGGAGTCGTGGCCAAACCTGGCTTAGACAACTGGAAGCAAGAGACCGCCATCCTGCAATCCTTGACGCTGCCAAGAGTCGATGGTGAGGCGGATCCGGACTTTGCCAAGAGAGTGGTGGCGGCCAGCAAAGGAGAGCTGGAGGCAGCAGCGGACCGCGGAACATACGTCCACAGCTTGGCGGAGATTATTGGCGTGGATGGGCCAAGGCCAGCCGACCTGCGGGCTGGGTTTGAGCCGCATTGGGAAAACCTGACGGCTTGGTTCAAGAAGGTGCACAAGACGCACGCGGCGGAGCAGGTGCTGGTGAATGAGGATGTGGGCTATGCCGGCCGGGTGGATTTGATTGCGGAGATTGTAGCTACAGACGGGCCACGTGTTGAGGTGATCGATTTTAAAACCCGCAAGTTTAAGAAGGACAAGGCGGATTCATACAGCACCGATCTCTATCAGCTATCCGCTTACTGCTTCGCCCACTTTGAGGAGCCGACCTGGTGCCGGAACGTTTATATCGATCCGGCCACTGGCGCCATCAGCGAAAAGGAGTGGAGTCCGGAGGAGGTGGAGGCGGCGTTTGAGGTCTTTCAAGCTATCTGCGTGATCTGGCGGGCAGAGAAAAAATACGATCCGAGGGCGGTGCAGAATGATTGAGATTCTACCGGAGCAATCCACCTACCAGCAGCTACTGGATCGCGTTCGATCGTTAGCCAGGCAACTTGCGGAAGCGCGAGCAGCTTTGGCTGCAAGTGAAGCGCGTGAGAATGACCTGATCGATCGCATGAGGGAAGGGCTGTGAGATCGTTGTGTTACATCGCCGCGATCCTAGGCATTACGTCCGGCAAGGCCGCCAACGTCATGATCGACATGCGCCCGCAGAAAGAGGCCAAGCGCATAAAGGTGCGCATCACCGGCTATTGGCCCGGCGAGGATGAGTGGAGCAGTCGCTATCAATCCAGCACTGGCACCAAGCTACGTGCCGGCCGCCATTGTGCCGTGGATCCCGACATCATTCCACTGTGGAGCAAGATCCGCGTGATGGGTGGAAAGCGGGAATGGGTGGCCGTTGATACCGGCACGGCCGTAAAGAGCAAGAAGGCCAGCAAGGGCCGGATGCCGGTGGTGGACGTGTTTGCCGCCAGTGAGGCGCAGTTTAACGCGATGCGGTTGCCAAAGGTGGCGACGGTGGAGGTGACCAGGTGAGAACGGCCAAGGCCACAATCATGAGCCGGCGCAAGCGGGCGTTAAGGAACGGGGATACTAGGCCAACGTTGCGGCGCCTGGGCGTGATTGCCACTAAGCTGAGGCATGATCTGTGCCTTCCGGGCACACACAAGCTGGGGGTAGAGCTGGAATGTAGCTACAAGACGATTGCCAGGGATTTGGATCTGTTGCGGGATTTTTTTGGGTACCCGCTGGAATACGACCGCAGCAATTACGTGTGGAAGATCACGGGGCCGCTGCCAGAGGCGGTGTTGTGAAAACTGTAAAAGGATATTTTTTTACTAACGATCCTAATAAATGGGATCCGCGATTAGGCGAAAACGCTCCACACGGTGACGATTGGGCAAACGTACATACTTGGTTTGATAACGACCTATATCATTGGACAAGCAGAATATCGTGTGGGTTGCCGGGCAAAAGGATTGGCGTCTTGGAAGTAGACGCACAATCAGAACAAGAGGCGACAGAGGCGGCAATTGCGTGTGCCGGAAATTTAGAATGACCCTTGCCCAACTAATTAAGCTATTCGATGCCCGCATCATCGGCACCTGGTCGATGGAGGAGTGGGCGGATGTCGTGGCAAAAATCAGAGCAAACCGTGGGCGGTTTGGGATTGGGCAGTGGTGATGAACGGAACGCAATTAGAATATTTTAGAAAAAAGAAAATTGCATATGACAATTTTGACTCATATGAGCTTTCTATTTATGACGCTACTGAAAAACTTAATAATAAAACTGGGGACTATAAACCATCATTGTTGAAGTATGTTGAGAAAGCATTTTGTTATAGCATATGCTGCCATTGTGGAAGGACAAATCCTGGCTCAGATCATTACTCAAACCTAAGCACGCCCTTTAGGTTCTGTTCCTCAAGGTGCGCAAGCCTTTCAGTAAAAAGGCATAAAGCTCATGCAAGAAGGGTAAATACGCAAACTCATTATATTACAAATTTAGAATTATATCTTAAAGATGGCGGCAAATGCGGTGTGTGCGATCAGCCGGTAGAAATGTCTAACGCATCTATTGATCATATTGTGGCGATTTCAAAAGGGGGAACTCATACATGGGATAATGTTCAGCTCGCACATTATAAGTGCAACATTTTGAAGGGAGCAGATGAAATGAAAGATATAACTGGGCCGGCAAGGCTAATTCAAGGTGCATATTTGCACAGCATGCAAAAAGAAGAATACGAAGCCGAAACTGAGGCTATTGAAGAATGTCCGTAAAACGCATCCGCTGCACTGACGACGTCCAGAAGCGTGGCATTGCCAGGCTGAGGGAGGCCATGAAAGACCCAAACATGGCCATCGGTCTGCACTGGAAGCTGCAAAAGGCGCTGGAATGTTTTGAGCTTGGGCACGTTGTAATTAAGGAATTGCTTAAGCGAGCCGAGGCATATCAGAAACGCGACATGGAGGCCAAGAAGTGATCCCCGTACTGCCACCGGCTGTTGAGGCCATCTATCACAACGGAGCTCCGGAAGGGGAACGCAACACGCAGTTGTTTAAGCTGTGCTGCCAGATGCGGGATCAAGGGCTGTCGCAGTTTGATGCTGAGACTGAGGCAGAGGCGTGGGGCATGAAGGTGGGGATTACACAGCGGGAGGCGGTGGCGGCCGTCAAGAGCGCTTACAGCAAGCCAGCTAGGGAGCCGTGGAGGCCGAAGTCAGCTTACAAGATGCAGGGGCTGACCATCGTCAAGGAGACGCATATCCCGACGATGCCCATCAGCGTGGAAAGCGGGCCGGTTGAGAAGTTTCTGACGACTGCCTTTGAGGTGGGCGATTACATTAACATTACGCGATCAATTAATGACGGGGATCGTGAGCGCCCGGATGGAGCTGGAGAGAATCGCACCCGTGAGGAATGGCTAGAGCTGTTCAAGGGCGACGGGCTGAAGGAATGGCAAGGGGATGCGGTGGGCGTGTATGTGTCGATTAACCCGAACAACCGCAAGGGGCGGAAGGCGGAAAACATTGTAAAATTCAAGCATGCCCTGATTGAGTTTGATGAAAGCACCATCGCTGAGCAGTGGGCGATCATTAAGCGCTCCGGCTTGCCCACCAAGGCAATCATCAAGAGCGGTGCTCGCAGTCTGCATGCTTGGGTGACTGTAGATGCGTCCGGGGAGCAGGAGTTCAAGGATCGGGTTGAGTTCATCTATAAGCACCTAGAGCATTCCAAGCCGGATCCGGCCAACAAGGATGCAGGGCGTTTGTCCAGGTTGCCCGGAGCGATGCGTACGGCCACGGGACAGCAGCAGGAGCTGGTGGAGTGCGGTAAGCCGGCGATAAGCTTCTTGCAGTGGCAGGAGCGCATTATCTATGGGGATATCCCAGAGCCTTACACTTGGGAGCAGTTGACCAATTTTAAGGAGGATGCCGATCCAACTCAGTTGCTGGGCAGGCGTTGGCTGTGCAGGGGCGGATCGGCACTTTGGGTAGGATCCAGCGGGTTGGGTAAGAGCGTGCTTTGCCTACAGGCTGCGATTACCTGGGCGGCCGGGCGTGAGTTGTTTGGCATCAGTTCGCATGGCAAGGGGCTGAAATCGCTTATCGTGCAGGCCGAGAATGACGAAGGGGACGTGGCAGAGGCATTGCAGGGAATTCTCAAGGCCATGGATCTAACGCCAGAAGAGCTTGAGTTAGTAAAAAAGAATCTGATTATCACCCGCGATTGCACGTCCACAGGAGAGAAGTTTGTGGATCGTATGCGCCGGCTGGCCGACAAATATAAGCCGGATCTGGCATGGGTGGATCCGCTGCTGGCTTTTATAGGTGGCGACCTGAGCAATCAGGAGACTGCAAGTGTGTTTTTACGCAACATGCTCAATCCGTTGGCCTTGGCGGCAGGATTTTGTTGGATGCTGATTCATCATACGCCAAAGCCGTCACGTGAGGGCAGTGGGTATCAGGGGCACGACAAGGCGTATAGCGGGTTTGGATCAAGTGAGCTTACAAATTGGGCAAGAACGGTCATAAACCTATCGCCTTGCGGTCAGGATGAGTCTGGTGCGTACGTTTATAAGCTGGAGGTAACCAAGCGCGGAAAGCGGTCAGGATTGCGTCCTAGCCATTCTGCGAAGGATTTAATCGCTTCCAATGTTCACCCGGCCGTCCACCTAAAGCATGCCGACAAGGGTATGGCATGGATTGAGGTTGGGGCGCCAGAAAAGACGGTGGGGCGCAAGGCATCCGCGATCGATTGGGGCAAGTTACCCGAAAGGGCTAAATACAGCAAAGTGGTGGAGTTTGTAATGGAAGCAACCGGGCTACAGGAACGGCAGGCCAAAACACGGATTAGGCAGGCAAAAGAGGACGGTTTTATCGAAGAATCCAGCGATGGTTTATTCAGCAAAAAGGTGACAAATGAGCCTTTCTAGGGTTGGTGCAATAACCCTAATTGCACTAGTGCAATATTGGGGAGCATGTAGGTGCAGTAATAATGGGCCTTTAGGCCCAATTATTGCACTAATGCACTGCCCTATTTCATTACTGCACCAACCATTGCACAAAGCGGGTTTAATTTAATATGATAGATCAGGAAATATTAGCAAAGATGCCGGGGCAAAACACGCATCCGGCGATGATGATTGATAGCCTGCGGGATCTGGTCTCTGAGGCTTACGCCACGATCACGGTTAGCACTTGCGGGATATCCAACACGGTCATGGTCATTGAGTACCTCATGGCGAAGGCGCCTGAGCATCCGGCCATGCAGAACATGACGGATACGCTGGATCACAGCGTGCTGGCCATTGTGCTGAACCGCTCCACCGAATCGATGACCAGCGTGGCCAAGCGGTTCAACATCACCAAGCAGGCCGTAAGCAAGAAGGCGCTGAATATGGCAGATCGGCTGGGGATGAGGTTCAGAGCCGGCAAGAGCGAATCAGCCAGAAAGTCTTATGAAGCAAGGGCAAGGCGTCATCACGACAAGCGCCGTCGTGAAACGGCTAAATACAACACCGGCGCTTTAATGAAAGGAATGAAAGGAATAAAATGAAAGCAACAAAACTAGAAAGCGAACTGAAACAGATTGTTAAGGAACTAAACAAACGCAGGGAGGAAACGCTTCAAGCGGTTGGTGAGGTAATTGGATTGGCAGCTAAGGCAGGCAATGTAATTGGACAGGCCCGGGGGGATGGTGAAGATATTGGAAAACTTTTGGAATCCGTTGGGCTGACTGACGAGCAAGGCAAGCGGCTTGAGCGGGTGGCTGCGCACCAACACAAACTGGCAGGCGGTGAGCCAGGAGTGGTGAGGCAGATCATGCTGTGGGCCGAGATGCTGCCGGATCCCATTGCGACCAGCACACCTACTGAGCCTAAGCCATTCTTGTGGCCGGTGATTAAGGTCAGCCAATGGCTATCTAACAAAGGCATGCGCTATGTAAAGCAAGACGCTGATCTTAAGGAGCAATTCTTAAGAGAGGCACAGCCTATCGTGCGAGCCTATAAGGAGCTGGGCGGCCATGCGTAAGGAATCTTTTAAGCGGAGGCAGATCGCGGTGGCGACGACTCGCGTTGATTTCTTGAGTGTGGCCTTGGGGTCTTAGCGTATCATGGGAAGGGAACCCAACCACCGGGTGCGGGCGGCCATGAAGGCCACCGGCAAATCCCGTGCTCAGACCTACCGCGACCTGGCGGCCGGATCCGGCCCGCAGGCCAAGCCGTTGATTAAGGCCAAGGGTGGTGGGCTGGACGTGGAGATCCAGCGGCTTGAGGATCTGGCGGCGAGCCTTGGGGAAAGCGCAAAGGACGACACAAGGGAGGATCGATCTGAGTTAATCAGTAACTACACAAAGCTGGTCGAGGCGTTACGCAGAATGAAGGGCGATCGCCCAGACATTGATCAAGCGGAAGGCAAAATGGTGCCGGTAGACGAGGCCGACAAGGTGCTGGCCGCAAGGGATAACGCACTTGTGCCGCTGCTTAAAGGCATGGCAAAGCGGTTGGCTCCAATCTGCGCTAACCGGCCAGCGGTTGAAGTGGAGGCAGAGGTGGAGAACGAGGTGGGGCAGATCATGCGGCAGGTAGAGGCTGCGCTGTGACCAAGGCACAGGCGGAGCTGCACCGCCGGGCACGGATCCGCTGGCACTACGAAAAGCCGCCAGGGGTGATTGAGTGGGCGGAAAAGAACATTCAACTGGATAGCCGGCTGACCGCTCGCCCTGGTCTTTACAGCACAACGTGGACGCCTTACGTGCGGGGGGTTTTGGAAGCACTGGCGGATCCGGGCGTCCACACCGTGACGCTTTGCTGGGGATCCCAAACAGGAAAGACGCTGACGCTGGCCGTGTGGCTTGCGTACAGGATTGCGAACGATCCGGCGCCGGCACTGCTCGTCATGCCTAACGCGGATCTGGCTCGGTCGTACAGCGAGACGCGGCTGGCTCCGCTGTTCCAAAAGTGTAAGCCGGTCAAGGCATTGTTTCCGGCCGACATGGACGACTTCAAGATTTTGGAAATGCAGTTTGCAACCATGACGCTTTCTCTGGTCGGATCTAATAGTCCGGCAAACCTTAGCTCGCGTCCAATCTGCGTGGCCGTTTTGGACGAATTGGACTCTTTTGCTCCGCCATCCGAAAAAGATGCGGCCGCCTACTCGCTGGCCTTGGAGCGCACCAAATCTTTTCCGCAGCGTAAGCACGTCCTGACCAGCACGCCAACGCTGAACACCGGCGACATCTGGATCAACTATCAGGCCGGATCCCAGGAAACATTCCACGTGCCATGCCATGCTTGCGGCGAGTATCAGGCCATGGAGTTTGGTCAGATCAAATGGGACGAAGGCGCAAGGTCTGAGGATGGCAAGTGGGACATGAAGCGGGTGACGGAAACGGCCGCCTACCATTGCACAAAATGCGAGGCCAAATGGACGGAGATCCACAGGCGAAAGGCCATTGAGCAGGGGAGATGGGTGGCGGCCAACACGAATGCCGAGACGGGTCGCAGATCCTTCCGCCTTCCGTCATGGTATTCCAGCACCTTGGGGTTTGCGGACGCGGCCAGAAAGTTTCTAACCGAAAAGCATTATCTTCACGGCTTACAAGGATTCGTGAACGGGTGGAGCGCCATGCCTTGGGAGGATCAGTTTGATGATGATGAACTGAACAGCATCCCGCCCGGAGCGTTTGCAAAGAAGCAGGAATGGGAAACCGATCACATTAAACTGGCCGCGATTGATCGGCAGATTGATGGGTACTGGTTTGTGGTGCGGGCTTTTGCCAGAGATGGATCTAGCCGATTGATTGAAGAGGGGCACCGGCGAACAATCGAGGATGTTGGTCAAACACTTCATGACCTTGGCGTAAAACCACGGCACACATGTATCGACTCAGGATACGAAACCCAAGACACCTACCGCATTGCCGCAAGATATGGGTGGATGGCCATCAAAGGCGAGGAGCGGCCGCACTATCTGATTGAAAGCGGTGGGACGCGGATCAAGAGCGTGCACAGCTCCGAACAGCCAACAGATGCCGGCTGCCGCCTGCTGCTTCTCAGCTCGCCGGCATGCCAGGATCTTCTGGCTTGGTTGCGGCGAGGGCAGGGGCCGCTGTGGGAGGTAGCTCACGATGTAAGCCCAAACTACCGCGAACACATGGCCAGCCATCGCAAAGCGCATCGAATCAACCGAAAGACCGGGAAAGATGTTTATGAATGGATCCGAATTAAAAGCCGGCAAGACCATCTTTACGACTGCGAAACCTATTTGGCAGGCTTTGCGGTTTACGGGCGGGTGATTGCGGCCGAAGCCGCACTGGCACAGGCATGATTGACACGATTTTTGGTTCGTGGAGCGAGGGCTTATTTTTTCCCTTTGGATTCAATCGTCGAAAGATCCGGTTGCGACCCGACTTGCCCTTGAGGCCATTGCCGCCAATCAGTATTCCAGTTTTAACAACGGAGGACGCGTGATGGTATCCGCTTCCGTGGCCGGCAAATCGTTTAGCTATCAGTTACAGCCCGGCATCAACCCGGCCAACATTGCCCACATGGCTTATGAGCTGTGGAGCCGCGTCAAGGATTTCACCACGCCATCCGAAATGGAAAATTATCTGGTCAAGGGCAACGGCCAGACCAGCTACCCCAACTTTGGCATTATGCAGCCAATCAATCCATGAGCTTGGGATCTTGGTTTGGACGTATTGTTCGGGCTGGTGCGCAGGACTACACCAAGCGCCAGCACATTTACGTTACTCCGCAGGACACTCGAACCGACGTAACCAATCAAAGCCGTAAACAGGTTCTGGGGCTTGCCCGCTACTGGTTCTACAATTCGCCCGTCGTTCGTGGGGCGATTGATTCAATGGTGAGAAATTCAATAGGCGGTGGTATCAAAATGCAATCGCGCACCAGCGATGAGGGATGGAACCGGGCGACTGAGGATTGGTTAGCCACGTGGTCACTGGCTTGCGATGTCAGGGGATTGTTGGATTTTAACACGCTTCAACAAGTCGCAACTCGCACCATGCTGCGCGACAATGAACTCTTTATTTTACTTACCGACAACGGAGACGGCTGGCCGATGCTTCAAATGGTTGAAGCTCACCGCTGTGAGACGCCAGACTATCTGCAAGGCGAAAAGCGGGTCATTGACGGAGTTCGCGTCAATGCCCAAGGCCGTCCGCTTTCCTACTACATCAACCTCGGCCAAGACGACAAATTTTCAGAAGTTCAATCACCTGATTTGATCGTGTTGGCGGAGCGAGATCGGGCAGACGAGCTACGCAGCCTATCCCGCTTGGTCACCTGCTTAAATCTCATCCAGGATCGGGAAGAGATTTTGAGCAACACCATGGTCAGCGTGAAGCGCGCCTCGGCTATTGGTTTGGCCTTAGAGGGTGAGGGCACTGCAGGATTTTTTGGTAACGATACAACCAATACTGACGGCATTACAACCGACAGGATCTACGGCGGAGGCGCCATTTGGAATGTTCCAAATGGCAGAAAGTTGGTTCAGCTAAAGGATGACCGTCCTGGCCCAAACGTTCTTGAAATGATGAAACAATTTAAGAGAGATGTGGCTTATGGGCTTGGTGTTCCATTGGCCTATATCGACGATTCCGATCTTTCCGGGCCGTCTCAAAGATTTGCTCTTGCCCAAGCCCAGCGTCGGTTTGATGAAATCAGCCAGGCCATCATCACTCAGCTAGTTTCCCGCGTGCGCCTGTGGGCGCTGGCCAAAGCCATCAAGCGTGGAGACCTAACTCCGCCCAGGGGAATGGATCGGTGGTGGCAGGCCACATATCACACGCCCCGCCAGACCACGATTGATGCCGGCAGGGATAGCGCGGCCGACCGCGAGGATCTTAAACTTGGCCTCACAACCTACGCCGACATCTACGCCAGCAGAGGCGAGGATTGGCAGGATGCGATTGACCAGAAAATTGCCGAACAGGTTTATATCAGACAAAAGTGCGAAGCGGCCGGCATCCCCGTTGGAGAGGTTCAGTTTATTCCTAATCAACCCGCTCCGACCGCTCAAACGCCTCCATCTGAACCGCCAGCCGAAACTCCTGTTCCAACAACCGAAGCGCCTCAACCTCAAATGAGCGCATCAACAGAAACGGCGACCATGCAGGCGGAGGTCAAGATTGCAGAGCCGGCCGCACAGGTGACCGAGGCTTTTACCATGAGGGACGACCCTGATTTCAATCTGTCCACCAAGGAGCTTAACATGGTGGCCAAGGCCGTTGGATTCGTAGAAGCAAGCCACGCAAAAAGAAGAGCTGATTGTTTGACACGCTCGGCCAGCACATGGCCGAAAAGAAATTCAAGGGCATTTCCGTAATCACCGCCGGCCCCGCCCTGGGCCATGGAATGGTAATCGACGCAGAAACGCTTTTACAGGTAGTCGAAAAAGGTAACGAGGCCGGTCAGGTTAAGGTGTTGTCAGACCATAGTGCTTCCGTCAGCAACATCATCGGTTATCTAGAAAACTTTAGCCTAGATGGCGGACGTGTCCGAGCCGACCTAACTCTTTTTGAAAGCCACGACGGCTTTTTTTATTTCAGCGAACTAATCAGCACTCTGCCTGGTCAAATCGGGTTTTCCATCAGCTTTTCTGGCATTCCTCGCGAAGCAGAGGACGGCACCAGGCTGGCGGACGTTCAGACGCTTTACAGCGTTGATCTTGTTCTTACGCCAGCGGCCAACCCTACCGGGATTTTTCACGCACGGGTTGACAGCAAACAAAACGCCGTGACCAAAACATCACAGGTTGAAGAAACCAAATTAGAGACGCCCGCCACGGAAGCGGCGCCCGTCGCGCCGGCGGCCCCGGCAGCAGAGCCGGTCAAGCTGGCTGAACCTACCCTGTCCGACATTAACGCCAAGCTGGATGCCATCATGGCGATGCTTACGGCTGATGCTGTGAGCGATGTGGTTGAAGAACCCATGGCTGCCAAGGTCGGGGAAAAGAAACTCGAAGCTGCCGTGGTTGAAGAGCCCAAGGTTGAGGCCGCTCCGGAGCCCGTGGCCGTCGAGGCCAAGGCCGAGGAAATCAAAACCGAGGAGCCGGTGGCCAATGAAACTGCGGCTTTAAAAGCTGAACTTTCCGCCAAGGTCATTGAGCTTGAAGCGTCCCGTGGCATCAAGCCCATTGAAGTCGAATCTTCCAAACAACTTTCTCGCGGAGAGCTGCTGGCGCAGTTCAACGCAGAAAAGAATCCCCGTCGTGCGGCGGAGATTTTTAAACAAATCAAGTTCGCACGATAACCCTAACAGGAGACACTAAACATGGCTAACACACTCGGCTCGGTCTCGAACGGCAAGGCCATTGCGCAACGCGCACTGACCACGCTGGTCGATTCCCTGCCTTTCCTCACCAAAGCGGTAACGGACTTCTCAGACGTCCCGGCCCGCATGAACGACACCATCACCACCCACCTCGTGACCGTAGGCACCGCCGGTGCGTACAGCACCACGGCCGGCTACGTTGCCCAAGATCGCACTCAGACTGATGCCACCATCAGCTTGAGCAACCTGATCCACAGCACCTACGCCATCCGCGATGACGAGAAGTTCAGCTCCTCCATCGACCTGATCAACCGCTTTGCCTCCTCGGCAGCTTATGCCTTGGGTAAGAGCATGACGGATAGCCTGCTCGGTCTCGTGACCAGCACCTATGCCAGCACTCTCACGGTTGCGGCCGGTGCGTTGAGCTACCGCGGCGTCGTCAGCTTGGGATACAGCTTGGACAATAACAAAGTTCCGTCGAATGATCGTTACGCGATCATCTCCCCGGATAACAAAGCCAGCCTCCTCAACGACAGCAGCATCGTTGCCAACGCTCAGATCCAAGGTGATACGGTGAAAACCGGCTCCATTGGAATGGTCAACGGCATTGAGGTGTTCTCCTACACCGCGCTTCCCTCGGCAGTGTCCAAGGGTTTTGCGGCACAGAAAGAAGCCCTCATCGTCGCGGCTCGCGTACCCGAAGCTCTCGACAACTATCCTGGCAGCCAGGACGTAGTGACCGATCCTTCCAGCGGCCTTTCCTTGGCCGTCAGGGAGTTCGTGAATCCTACCCTCGGAACCACCAATCGCAGCTACATCCTGCTGTTTGGCGTGGGACGCGGATCGACCAGCTCGCTGGTTCGCTTGGTCTAAAGACTAAGATTATCGGTGGGCCGGTCGCATCGGGGGGTGCGGCCGGCCACCACCCTAAAGATGACCACCCCCACTGTCTCAATCGCCCTCATCGCCGGCCCCGGCGAGGGGGCGATTTTGCGTCGACTTATCGAATCCTCTCGTGGCCTATGGGATCAGGTCGTAGTCGTTCCGGCAGTTGGCGCAAACAATGCGCACGATGTACGCCAATGCGCTCAGGAGGCCGCTGGTGAGGCTTTAGTGTGCGAGGAGTATCAGAACAGCCCCGAACACAAGGATTGGCCTCATATCGACAATTTTGCAGCCGCTAGGAACAAGGCTTTCAGCCTAGCCACAGGCAAGTATGTGATCTGGGCAGATTGCGACGACATATTTGAGCCAGGGCAGGCGGACGCTCATCGGCAAGCCATCATGGATCGGGAGGCCGGAAAGACTGAGTGGGACATCCTAGTCACCATTTACGACGTCCAAAACTCCGGCATGCGCAACAACAAGCGGGAACGAATATTCCGCCGGATGGACGATGGCAAGCTGCCGGCTCATTGGGAGCGCCAGATCCACGAAAGAGTGACGCCCGCAAAGGACACCAAGATTGGCGTGGCAGAGCACTTAAAAATCCTCCATGCCCCAAATGGGCCAAAGACAAGCAGCGCGGAACGCAACAAGAGAATCATCGCCAGCCGGATCAACGGCATCGGCATGGAGTGGTACTACTTGGCGCAAGAGCATTTTCTTAAGAACGAATACCAGCAAGCCATCGGGCCTTGCCTGCTGGCGCTGGAGCACGGCGATCTGGGCCCGGCTGAGCGCTATCAGCTTCACACGCAGGCCAGCATGATGCTGTCTGACCGGGCAAAACGATTGGAGCACATTGGGAAAGCCATCACCCTTTGCCCATTACGCCGCGAGGCACACGGCCTGTTGGCGGCCGACAGGATGGATCACGACGATTTCACCACCGCATTCCACATTCTAAAAAAAGTGGATTCCATGCCGCACACCACGGATTGGAATCAAGAAAACAGATGGTACAAACATCTGCCCAGAGCGCTCATGGCTCAATGCCTGCGCGCCAGTAAGCAAAACCTTGATGCCGACATCTTGGTGCGGGAAGGATTCCGGACGGCTTGGGGCCGGATCACCGTCATTCATGTTGGCGAGCCCGAAGATTGCCTTAGATCGCTCGCTCTCTACACCGACACCGCAGACGATCCCAACGCCATCCAGCACATGCTCATCACCCAGCGGGGCAATAAGCAGGCAGATCGGCATCGGATAATCCACTCCGCGGATGAGGCCATGGGCGCAGCCGCTGGGGACATCCTTTTAACCGTCACCGCCAAGGATGGAAAAATGCCAGGACTGCGATGGGATCACGAGCTGATTGAAAACGGCACCGTGCCTGATGGGGCACAGCGCCTTCCGGATCCGGTGGATCGGGCGGGTCGCGTTATTGTTGGGTTAACCACCACGCCAAAACGCATCCACACCATCCTGCCCACGCTGAACAGCCTGCTGAACCAATCCCGCCCAGCGGACAAGATTGTCCTGCACTTGCCCAAAAAGTTAGCCAGGACAGGGGAGCGCATGCCGGATCTTCCAGCCGCCATCAAGCAACTGGAGGCGGATGGTAAAATTACAATTTACAATGGGGGCGACCACGGCCCGGCCAGCAAATTTGTCGGCGCCTACCATAACGCGGAGCCGGACGATCTGATCCTCTGGTGCGATGACGACATTCTGTACAGCCCGCGTATGATTGAGACTCTGGCACAAGAATGCCCGGAGGGCGCGGCCATGGGGCAGTGCGGGTTTTTTATGACGGGATCCACCGGCTATGCCATTGCCCCGGATCACCTGGGGCACGCTGAAATCTTGGAAGGATTTGGCGGTGTGTGTTGCCGAAAGAAAGATTTTCCCGATATCGATCTATTCCCGCCCGTCAGCGAAAAAGAGTTCTCGCAAATGACCGACAAGGAGAAGGCCCGCTTCCTTGCCGACGATTACGTCATGAGCACGGAGCTGCAAAAGAAAGGCATCAAAACTCTCGTGTGCAACCGTTCTGATTTTTCACGTTCCAACGGCCTTCGTATCCGCCAAGAGGGATTGGGCGAGGATGCCTTGCAAAACAATAAAGGCACCGGCGGCAACCTGGCTGCCTACGCACTTCTAAAAAATGCGTAAAACGCTGACCTTATCCGGATACAATCGGCCTGACTATTTTGCGCAAGTCATCGGCGCTTTGGCCAAATGTAACGGAGTAATCGAATACAGCGTCACGGCCGTACTGGATCCATCCGACAAATCCAAAGAGCTGGTCGAGATTGCCAAGGGGCAGGGGATCGGCGTGCATGTTTCGCCCGCACACCTTGGTTGCGGGGCAGCTATTCTGTACGCCATGACGTACGGATTTGAGCAATCCGATTTTCATATCCATTTGGAGGACGACACCGTGCCAAGCCCGGACTGCCTGCGCTGGTTTGAGTGGGCCGGACGAAACGCCACCTCCAAGACGCTCACGATCTCAGGCTATAATCAGCACGGCGGGGCGGCACAGGAAAGCGCTTGTGGATTCCGTCAATGGTTCACCCCTTGGGGTTGGGCCACATGGAAATCCAACTTTGATAAATATCTCAAGCCGTCATGGGATCCATCATTCTGGGACGGCGGGGTGCAGCGGATCCGCGAGAAACTTGGCATGGGGGAAATGTTCCCGTACGTCAGCCGGATCCAGAACATTGGGGCGGAGCGGGGCACGTTTTGTCCGGGGCCGGAGTTTCATAAAGAGCACCAGCACGCGACAAGGGTCGCAACTGGATCTGAGACAAAATGGCAACTTTGCAACACCTAAGCATCGGCGGAGAGGATTGGTTTAGTTTCTCCGGCTTGTATGATCAGGTTGTTGCCAAGCTGCCTAATCCGGCTCACATCGTGGAGGTCGGATGCTGGAAAGGGCGTTCCGTTGCACACCTTGCCGTGGCGGCTCACAACACCGGCAAAAAAATACGAGTCGATGCGGTGGATACTTGGCTTGGATCGGAAGAGCACAAAGACGATGAATGCCTTGGCAATGACGGTCTTTACCGAACCTTTTTGGAAAACATCTCCACCATCCGGCATCTGATTCAAATCGTCCGGCTGCCATCCACCGTGGCGGCCGCCACCTATCCTGATCGATCTTTGGATTTTGTGTTTCTGGATGCGGCTCATGATTACGAAAGCGTAAAAGCGGACATTGCGGCCTGGCTGCCCAAGATTAAGACCGGCGGGATCCTAGCAGGTCATGATTACATGTGCGGCTGGCCTGGGGTGGATCGCGCCGTGGCCGAGGCTTTCAACGCCGTCACATTTCAAGACAACTCATGGATGGTTATTTTGACATAA
>Ga0214921_10004136_pt1 | contig 21648 bp, 17 predicted proteins | sample LL1505_MetaG_FD_177992 | JGI IMG/M metagenome (GOLD analysis project Ga0214921, IMG submission 177992) | Freshwater microbial communities from Lake Lanier, Atlanta, Georgia, United States - LL-1505 | ecosystem: Environmental > Aquatic > Freshwater > Lake | place: USA: Georgia | collected... | reverse complement strand
AGAAAAACCCGCTACTTCTGGCGGTGTCTTTCATCGCCAGCAGGTCTTCCTTCAGACCACCGTGCGCGAGTTGCGCGGTTGGTACTAAGCAAGCCGAAGGGCTTAGCGCTTAGATTCGTTGACCTAGATAAAAGATAACACTAAGCACTGACAAGTGAATACAAATTTGTCAGTGGGCTTTGGTAAAATTACCGTGTTACGAAAACAGCAAGTGAAGTTAAGAACGAGATTTGATCTAAGCTTTATTTTGTCAGTGACGTATGGTATAATTGCTCTATCACAGAAACTAAGGGGGTAAAAATGTTATACACACGCATTTCCCCACGCTCAATCACTCAGATAACCGGATAGCTCGCTACACGCAAGGCCGCCAATCCAGGCCTTACCGAAAACCCCGAGGACTGGTCGGATTCCGACCACGTCTGATAATCAGACAGTCATTCGGTTAACCGAATACCGTGAATCCATTCGTACGATAATCGTACGTTCCTCAGGATTCCTATCAGGCTCATTTTTGCCTCCTGCGGCGGGCTAGCCCGCCAGCTAAATCAATAACGACAACACCTTTACTTTGCCACCCCTAAAAATTGGAGAATCACATGAACGTAAAAGCACTCTTAGATGTAGACATGGTTGCCCTCGAGGCAGCTGACAAGGTCACCCTCATGCTGGATCTGACCGCACCAGAAAACGCTAAACAAGCAACTCGACCTGGCCAAGCTGTTCAAGTTGTCCTAGATCGTTCTGGTTCTATGCAAGGACAGCCACTTGATGCTGCAAAAGGATCACTTTTAAAGCTTGTTGATCGACTTGCTCCACAAGATGCTTTTGGTCTGGTTGCCTTTGATGACACCGCACTAGTCATAGTTCCGACACGCACAATGGCTGATCACCACATGCCGTCTCTACGCAAAGCTATCCGCGATCTCCAAACAGGTGGATCGACAGATATCTCTGCTGGATATCTCATGGGATTGCGAGAGCTAACACGCGTTCAAGCAGCTGGCGGTTCAACCCTTCTTCTCATCTCTGATGGCCATGCAAACGCTGGCGAAAAGGATCCAAAGTTCTTTGCTGAAGTCTCAACAAAGTCGGCAACTGACAAGGTCACCACTTCAACTATCGGTCTTGGCAACGGCTATGACGAGACCATCCTTGAAGCACTTGCTCAAGGTGGCGGAGGAGCACACCGCTTTGCCGGATCTATTGATGAAGCAGTTGGTGCCATCGCAGCTGAAGTTGATGACTTGCTCGATAAGACAATCGTCAACGCTGTACTTCGCATTACTCCAACTCCTGCAATGTCAGGTGTGCCGGTAATTGAGATTGTTCAACGTCTTCCATATTGGAAAGATGGAGAAACATTTGTAGTACAGCTAGGAGATCTCTATAGCGGTGAGAACCGTCGCTTTGTTATTGATCTAGATGTCCCTGGTATTGCAGCACTTGGTCTGTGCACCATTGCTGACATCACCATCGAATACCTAGATCTTGCACAGCGCCAAGAGATCACTGTCTCTATGCCGGTTAACGTCAATGTTGTTCCAGGTGATGTTGCTGCGGGTCGTGTTTCTGACCCAATCGTTCGTGCCGAACGATTAATCCTGGAGGCTCAAACTGCTAAGTCGTTGGCAGTTGAAGAGCTACTTACAGGAAAGATCAAAGAAGCCTCTGGTCGCCTAAAAGGCACTGCGGCCAACCTTCGTCGTGAGGCTTCTTTGATACCTGTCACAGATGAGCGCAGCGCTGAGTCACTTGCGATCATCAAAGCTGAAGCAGATGAGATCGATGTATTGGCTCAAACAGCTGAAGATCAAGATGTCATGTATTCATCAAAGCGAATGACTGAGTCTTACTCACGCAAAACTCGCGCTCGCAATGTGCGCAACCAACCAACTGATCCAGATACAGACTTGAACTAAGGAGAAAAACATGAACTACGAAATAACCCCGCTTTACTCAGAGGTTGCACCCAATCTATTTATGGGTGGAACAGATGACAGTGCCACTATCGATCAAGCACAGAAGCTTCGTCACTTTGACGGAAGCAATGAGTTTGATTGCGTTGTAACACTCTATGCATGGGCAGCACCTGCTAACTGGGGCGTTGAAGAACGCAGATTTGGTTTCCCAGATGCCAACATCATCGAGGAGTACCTTCCAACGATCATTGAACTTGCCCAGTGGGCTCACGCAAAGTGGGCAGCTGGAAAGCGAGTCAACATTCGTTGCCAAGCAGGACTTAATCGAAGTGGACTGGTTACTGCTCTAACACTAATGATTAGTGGAATGTCAGCTGATGAGGCCATTGATACTTTGCGCGAGAAGCGCTCAACATATGCCTTATGCAATGGCGAATATGAACATTGGCTTCTAACTGAGGCAAATCGGGCACTTGGCCTAGGTGTTGAGAGAAAATCAGCATGAAGGGGTGTTCACTAATGAGCCTGAGTAGAACACAATTAACTATTCGATTACGAGAGACAGGGAAGATTGAAATGAAAAAAAGAAACCTAGGCCTTTCAATCATAGCCGCGACGCTGCTTTGCCTTTCGGTCGCTCCGCAGTCGGCAAGTGCAAATTGGTACATCGACCGCCTTTCAATAGACGGTGAATTCTCTACCGTTAAACGTATGCTGGACGAGGATCTCCTACAAGTTCGCTCTGACGTTTACTACAAAGTTGATGTTGCTCAGATTGAGTCAACCCCACAAGCCGCCGGCACAACACCTGCTCCGGTTGAAGTAGCTAAGTACGCGGTTGTCCTTGATGGCGTTATCGACAAGATCATCAACTGGGATGGCTACAGTGAGAATGAAGACTTGAGTGAAAACGCAGTCATCATCAAATTGCCCAAAGGCGATGGCGTTACCTATATTGATGAAAAGGGAGTTCTAAGACTCTCTGCCATCTATCAAGGCAGCATTGTTTCTGCTCAAGTCTCACCAACTGAGTTGGTCACACCAAAGGTAGGTCTAGTAGAAAAAGCACCACTGACAGAGCCAGCACCTCCTGTTGGCACACCAGTTCCATTTGAGAACGCACCACAAGTAACTGCTCAAAAGGTTGCAGCCGATAATTCAGTCTCTATGACTATTCAGGTGCCAACAGTAAATGTGCCAGCTAACTCAACTGTTCAAGTACAAGTTGTCACAGATGGTCGCTCAACTACCTCTATAGGTATAGATTCAACTGCGCCTAGCACAACGGTAACTGTCAATAATCTGCCGCAAAATGAAAATGTCACTGTTAAAACAGTTATTACAGACACCGTCACAAATAAAGAAACGGTTATCGTAAATCCTGTTGTGACAACTATTCCGGCACCAATTGTTGTGCCGGAACCTGCTCGCAACCCTGTAGTAGATAAGGCAGCAGTTGCAGCACCAGCTGTTACCTCATCAACAACTGATGCAACAGGCCACCGCGTCGTTGACATTAAAACTCCAGTAATACCTGACTACGACCCAACTAAATCAGTTGCATCCCTCATGGTTGTTGGTCCTGGTGGATCAACAACATCTATCGGGCTTTTTGGTGCAGGTGAAACGCTTTCAGTGGGTTCACTCTCACCAGATGCTAACTACACGGTAAAGATCGTTATTCGTGACATAGGTACAGGTAAAGAAACGATTATTTCGGGGGAGCAGATTGGTAAAGGAGGGACACCTTGAGTGGGAGTTTGAATATTAGTAGTGAAGGTGGTTTTGACCCAAAAGTCATTGATAGAGCAATGAAGCCTTATCCCAAGATCAAGGAAATCGTTCCATTTTCAACTCCAGTTGTTTCATTCGGAAATCCTGCGAAGGCTAGAGTATTAACGGTAGGAATCAATCCAAGCAGCTTGGAGTTTCTGACAGCTGGCAAGAACAAGACAGTCTTGCCAGTTGGAAAAAAGAGATTGACAGATCTTGAGGTTCTTGGCATTTCTAATCCAGAGCATCTCACGGAGGAAATGGCTCAGCGCGTGGTCGCTGGTTGCTATGAGTATTTCGATAAGTCGTCAAAGCCGTACATGACTTGGTTTAAACATCTGGATTTAAACGTTAATCGGTATTTCGGGGCAAGGTATGAAGAGGGAAATGCCTGCCATTTAGATTTGGTTCAGTGGGCTACAGATCCTGTCTGGGGAAATATCGAAGACTTAGAAGTACGGGATCAGCTTCTTGAAGGCGATTCAGATTTTCTGCGATATCAAATTGATACTGCAGAGCCGGAAGTAGTCTTTATAAATGGAAAGCTAGTTTTTGAGCAATTAACCTCACTCAATATCGTCGAAGCAAAAGCAGCGGAAGTTGTATTTTACGAAACCAAAAATGGTAAATCGCTGCCAGTCAAGTTTTATTCTGGCGTGACTAGAAAGGGTATAAATGTTGTGGGCTGGAGTAGAACCTTTCCAGGACATCACATTTCAGGAGAGTCATTGCCAGGAATTGTTCAGAAACTACACAATCACTTTGATAAGTACTTAAAGTAAGGGGGAAATCGCAAAAACTACATGCTTAGTACATTCAGATAAATACGCTGACTGGATCTTTAATCCATCACATCCAACACAAGGGCGCCGATTCATTAAGGCCAAGAAATTACTAGAAGAACAGATGGTGGAAAAGAACACCCCCTTAACAATCGTTGAACCGCGTTTAGCAACAAAAGCTGAACTATCACGTGTTCACTCATCCGAGTACATCGATGAAGTACTTGAAAATCATGTTACGGGTCAATGGGCTGGTGCAAGACCAGACCTATCGGAACTTGCAGCACTCTTTGCCGGTGGGACATTAGTAGCACTCGACGCTTTGCTTACAGGCAAGGCGAAAACTGCAATTCATTTCCCTGGTGCAAAACATCATGCGCAGTATGACTATTCATCCGGATTTTGCGTGTTTGCAGACTTCGCATTAGCTGCTGATATTGCAACAAAAGACTTCTCTAAGAAGGTTGCGATATTAGATTTTGATGCCCATCACGGGGATGGAACTGAGAATCTGACAGCAGAGAATCCCAATGTACTGTCATATTCAATTCACGAGAAAGGGATTTTTCCTGGCACAGGTAACAGCAGCATCCCTGAGAAGTTTGTCTACAACTACCCACTTGGGGAAGAAGGCGATGAAGGGGATATTGAAAAGAGCGATGAGGCTTTGCTAAAAGGTGTTGCCGAATTCGGTCGGCTAGCCGACGAGTTCAATACTGATCTTATTTTTATAGCCGCAGGTGCCGATGGACATTCGGAGGACCCATTGAGTTCTTTACAGTTCACGATTGCTGGATACGAAGCAGTAGCAAAGTACTTAAGGAAACAGTTTCCGAACACCCCAATCCTTGTAGGAGGTGCGGGTGGATATCTCCCTGATTCTCGAACCCCGGAAGTGTGGGCGACATTCGCGCATGAATTAGCAGGCTTGCGATAAATGTATATATTCATGGCTATTTCACCTGAATGTGAGTAACTCAGAAGCAAACATTTTGATTTAAAGAGACCTAAGGGTAGAAATCTAATCACTAGCAAAGTAGATTTGGGTCATGAAGTTAAATGCCCAACAGATGAGTCTTTCAGGAATTAACGAGAGAGCTTTGGCGGGCTTTAGTGTCCCTGACTTTCAGCGAAACTATTCTTGGACCGACGTTGAAATCAGGCAATTTTGGCAGGATCTAGAGACAGTACTCGAGGGGCAAAGTTCTGATCACTTCATGGGACCAGTAGTCGTTTTGGAATCCTCATCGGGCAGGACACCTATTATTGATGGTCAACAGCGCATAACCACCTTAACAATCTTGGCCTCGGTTGTTCGTGATTATCTTATGATTGATATGGAAAATCCAACAATAGAAATTGCTGGAGCTAGTTTCTTTATCTCTCAAAACTTCTTGAAAACTCTCTTTGTTAACGACATGATTACTCCTAGATTGCAAAGTAATTACCAAATTGGCAGAATTTTTGAAGACTATATTGTTCGAAATCCAAGTACACCTGAACGTAAAAATTTTGATTCACGTCCAACGATGTTAACCAAGAAAGAGCAACGCCTATCAAAGAACTTGGACTCTGCACAGTCACTCCTCTCGAATCTTTGCAAGAATTGGATAGAGCAGCACTCAGCAACCGAGGATAGAAAGCAAGCTGTCCAGAAGCTGTACGAAGTGATGTCCAATAAAATTCAGTTTCTATACATTGAAGTAGGAAGCGAAGAGGATGCATTCACGATATTTGAAACTCTTAATGATCGAGGTTTAAAGCTTTCAGCAAGTGACTTGATAAAATCGTTTCTGTTGCGTCGGATAATTGAACAAAATCCTGCAACGGATAGGGGTGAAATTATTGATAATTGGGAGAAGATCCCCTCATATTTGGAAAATTTCGACATTTCAAGTTTCCTTCGACACTACCTCTTGACTCAGGAGGAAGTGCCAGTGCAAAAGAAGAAGATTTTCAGTCTCTTGAAGGCTGATGTAGAAGATCAAGCAAGGCAAAATCCAAAGTCCGCTAAGAATAAATTAGATGAATTGATCAATTCTGCGTTTCACTATGGCCGACTATTGGGTACAGAAAGCATTTCGGAGGATAGCCCCGAAATTCAGCGTCGCTTGGGGCTACTAGAAATGGTGGGCGATAGCTATCGAGTTTTCTTATTAAGAGTTCTCCAGCTTGGTTACACAGATGATGATTTTCTTCTTGCGATAAAGAGCGTAGAAAAGATTGCATTCCGTTGGGCGATATGTGGTGAAAACGCCCAACAACTCGAGACAAAATTTCAGAATTATGCACATGAATTGCTTCCAAGCAATGTTGAAAACTTAAAGCAAGTTTGCACTAAGCTAATTATGGATTCACCGACGGACGAAGCATTCAGCGCGGCATTTACCACACGCTCATCAAGAGACACCCGTATGCAAGCTTATGTGATGCGAAGTTTGTGTTATGGAATCACTGGTAGCGACGTAACAACGTCTAGATACGAGGTATCTGTTGAACATATTGCACCTCAGAATCCACTACCCGAAAGCGCATCTGATTGGTATCAGAAAGTAGCGCCTCTAGAGACTGTAGGCGATTTGCCAACATATGATGATTATGTTTATCGCTGGGGCAACATCACAATTCTTGAGAAAAAGCTAAATTCAAGTGTTGGCCAGAATGTATGGAAAGTTAAGAGAGAGGGAAAACCTGGCTCTGAAACAATTTCTAAATTTAAAGGATATCGAGCATCAAATATTGAAGTCACAAAACACCTTCTAGAAACAGAATCTTGGACGGCGAAATTAATCGATCGAAGAAGCGACTGGATAGCTTCGCAAGCGCTTATCTATTGGAAGCGAGAGCTACCTAAAGCTGGACCAAATCAAATTTCTGCCTTCCCAGGCTGAGAGTCACCGAAAAAGTGATTGCTTCAAATTCACTCAAACTTCCAGCCTCCTTGGATGCGAAATCCAACAAAATTCTTTTGTTTGATTGCCTCCTCCTCCTTGGCGATGAGCTTGGCAATTACTACGACGCAAATATGAGAAAAGTGCAGGGCGATGATTGGTTACGCACTTTGGCGCAGCTGAGAAATGATTACAACCTAACCCTTAAGGACCCAGATTTTGTGATTAAGGAGCCTTTGAGGTCCGACTCGCCACTTAGATCAGTGTTGCCCAAGTCGACATCGTTTTATAAAAATCTCGATATCTTGAGAAAAATTCGAAATCATATTGCGCACAACAAGACTGAGGGAGGTTATGAACAGACAAGAGAAATTCTTGGCATCCTGCTCTCAGTCTCCATGGATATAGATCTCAAGCACTGTATAAATGAATATGCGGGGGCAATTAGACGGATTGAGGCTTTAGATCAAGGCGCAACTTTCAGTGATGATTCTTCGATGGGAAATCGAGTTGAAGATTTCGAAGATAAGAGTGCTGAAATAGAAGAAATGCTGTTTTACGAGAAAGAAAGGACAGCCAAAGTTGCTCAACTTCTTGAAGAAGCCCGCAGCATTGTTGTTATCAAAGAATTAGAATTTGAAGCCTTACACGAAAGTGAGCAAGCTAAAACTGCAGCTGTAGAGAAAATGGAAGTTGAGTTGAATAAGGCCCGCCAGGAGGCTGAAGAATTAAAAATCCAACTGGAGGAGAATGTCCAGAGAGCGGAAGATTTGAAGAAGAGCGAGATTAATTTGAAGAATTTGGTCGCGTCTCTCGCAGTCTCTGTCGCTGAACCCTCGAATCTAGATACCGTGAAAATTGATGATCGAAGTAATGACCATAAGAGTCAAGGGAAGAAAAATTCCTCAAAGTTGTTGTCAGCCCAAGAGGCAGGCACCATTTGGGAGAACCCAAAAGGCAACAAGAAAATTGTCCTATCCGTTTCCTCGCGTGATTTGGTAGACACAAAGAATGGCAAGCTGTTAGAAGAGGTCGATCCAGTCCTAACCAAAGAGCTTGCAGAGAAGTGGCTAAAAATTCGCCCTCAAGGGGGTCGGATATTCATTGATTCAGATGGCCATGCCTCGACTTTGATTGAAGGCAGGCTTATTTACCTGGGAAAGACCAATGGCCTACTCAAGTAAGCAGCCCTCCTTGCATTGTTGAGATTTAGCATTCTTTGAGAGCTTAAGTTTGTCAGTGAAGACTGGCAAGCTATGGGCATGAGCTCAAGCACGAACATCCGAAAAGACCCTCCAAGCGCAGAGGCAAATAATCAAGATGTCTTTGTATGGGCCTTATATCTCCTTGGTGGAGCCGACAAGGATGTCGATGTTGAAGAGATTTACCTAAAATGTTTTGAATTAGCGCCAGCGCGCCTTGGGTGGCGCACTCATCCTGAAATTCCTGACTACAAAAAAACATCTAAAGCACTGCAATCCATAGAGGCAACCACGCACGTTGGATTACTTCACCGGCCGCACAAATATTCTCGCCGGTTAACTCTTGAAGGCATTAAATGGGTTGAAGCCTATCGAGCAATTCTGGAGAGGAATTACTCAAAGGCTATTGTGCAAGCCTCTAAGACAACAAATCAGCATGAACGTAAACGTTATGAATTAAAGAAGTCAGATGCATGGGCAAAGTTCATTCTTGACCCTGCAATGGTTGAAATGTCGGATGCCGCCGCAGCATTGCAATGCTCCGCTGCAAGTCCAACTTCAATCTGGGCTGGAAGAGTAAATGACTTGCGGCGCACAGGAGACTTACTTTCAGATGAGTCGATATTAAGTTTTGCAGACTTCATTGATGCAAAGTTCATAAATGGGAGAAAATCATGACCGTCAAGAAATCTGGAGATCTCCAATATACAGCTCGCGCTTTTAAACAAGATTCAGAAGATGCAATGAAAGGTGATGTTGTTCGAGCCCTAATCGAACTCATAACAAATGCAGATGATGCCTACAACTCCAAAGGTGGATCAATTCAAATCAGACTTCTGAAGTCTGAAAACCCATACCAAGTTAAGATTTCTGTGCATGACAAGGCTACAGGTCTGGATGCTGACGGCTTAGAAAAAGCTTTTGCTCGATTAGGTGATCTAAATCAAAAATTTGTTGGTGATATGGGAACTAGAGGTCTTTTTGGACGCGGCGCTAAGGACGTTGCAGCATTGGGTAAAGCAAGGTTTGCATCCATAAGGGCGGGAAAATTTAGTTCACTTGAGATTGATCCAGTCAAGGCAAAATTCAATATGGAGGATATCGATGAAACTCCTACAAAATCCGCCTACGAAGAATGTCTTCTTAAGCAGGGTGAAAGCGGTTTAACTGCTGAGTTATTTGTTTCCACCATTCATCGGATACCGAGCGCGACGGATATGGTCAAAAAACTTCAGAGTCATGTTCAATTGCGCGATTTACTCAATCGTAATGACGTGTTCTATTTTGATGAACGATCGAAACTAGAAGTTAAGTTGATTGGGCTTTTACCGACTGGAGAAAAGGTCATTGATCAAGAATTGATCATTCCTAGATTTAAGCATCCAGTGAAAATTGAGATCTATAGACTTCCTGCAAAAGAAATATCAACACTTGATGAGTATTCGGTACACGGACTAGTTGTTTCGGGCAGAGGTGCTGCATATGAGAACAGTTTCTTACATCTCTCAAAGAGACCAGAAGCAGGTTGGTTTTGTGGGCGTTTGGATGCCCCGGAAATTCATGATCTCGCAAGATCTATCGATACCGATAAGAATGCAAGTGAGCTCAATCCAACAAGAATCGTCAGCCGCCAGCGGGACGGGCTTGTTCAAAATCACCCATATTTTCGTGCACTTGGATCAGAAGTTGAAAAAGTACTGAAGCCTCTATTTGATGCGATGGCTGATGAGGAGGGTGCACAAAGAAAAGAAGGAGAAAAGCTTCGAAAGAGATTTGATGCCCTTAGTCAGGTACTAGCAAATACTTTACAAGAAATTCTCGATGAAGCCGACGCTGGCGAACTTCCCACTTCCTCAGATGAGGATGGAAGCAATTTTTCACTTGCAATAATCCCTCCGCGTAGAGTAATCAAAATCGGGGAGACTGTTTCGCTGACAGTACGAGCTCCAGAATCTTTTGACCTTGAAACAATAAAATTTTCTCTTTCTTCTGAATCGACATCATTTGAAATTGTTGATGCAGGCAAAGCTTCGTGGAATAAGCACCCACGACTTCCGGTGAAGCAAAGAACGATTCGTGTGCTCGCAAAATCGCGAGGAACTGGTGTCTTGAGTGCCTCCTCTGGTGAAGTGCGAGCTGAATCTGAACTGATTGCCGTCGCATTCGAACCTGTAACCGAAATTGAGCCAGATTCATTAATCTTCGATCCGGTTCACGTCAAGGTTGCTCCAACAAAAGCAAAGAACTTGATTCTTAGAGGGCCCCTTGAGTATGTAGGTGAAGTCATTGAGGTTCAATCTTCCCTCTTAGGCTTGCAAGTACCTTCCCCAGTTAGGTTTAAGAGCTCGAAGAGCGGAAAGTCAGCCGAGACTCTGGTTAGGGCTGTGGCCGGGATCGAGGAAGGTGAAGCAATTGTTACTGCAAAACTTGATGGAGAAATCGCTAATTGCTCAGTAACAATCGCTGAAAGTGCAAGAAACAAAAATCCAAAGATTAAAATCGAAATTGTTGGAAATGATAATCCGCCACGTAGAGTTGATACGCTTCCTGAAGATGGGCAGCTTGTGATTCGTATTTACGGGCGCCACAGATCGATTGCAAAATTACTTGGAAAATACATCAATAATGGTTTTGAGCAGGAAAATTCACCTGTAGCCCAAGCAAGTATGACCGAAATAATCGCACTCCAACTTTCTATCTATGCGGTAGAGAGAGATTCAGAGAAAAATCCCGATCGCTATCCTGATGCATCAAGCATCTTCTTTAAGCAGCAAGAATTCATTCCTAGATTTATTATCGCCCTTCAGTCAGGTTTACTGGATCTTCAGTAATGGAGTACCTCTCAGACCGGCTAGTTGAACCTGAAGATTTCTATGAGGTTTTCCCCTGGGATACATTGACTACGAAATCCCAAAATACGTTACAAAGAGCAATTGAGAGAAGTGATGTATGGAGAACATCAGAATTGAATGGCTTCAGCTTCGACCTACTTAGCAAGATATCTATAGAAGATCTAAACGATGCAAGATTTATTGGACCAGCTCGCGCTCAGGAGTTACTTCAAGAGCTAGTCATCGTTTTTCAAAATTATGCAAGTAAGAGTGAACTAGATTCATCACTAAATATCGCGTCAAAAATTATTAGCACAAACTCTCTGGACATTTTGGCTAAATTGACAGTTGATAAGGACTTGAACGCTTACCTTAGAAGAATAGGCTCAGCTGAGTCATTGGCCACCTATCAGAGAGATGCACTTCTCGAAGAACTATTACCTGTCAAAAATCCTCTGAAGAGAATTATGCTCAGAAAGAGAGATAAGGATGTTCCGCTTGGCCTTCTGATTGATGCCAATCTTAGATTGAGCTTTACCCTTGCAAAGCGAATATGCGTCAATCAAGATATCCGGGCTCGAACAATTGCAGGAAATTTAGGATTACTTGCAGGAATTAACTCTTTTTCAGATGCATCTGATATTTCTTTTGAGCCTCACATAATGAAATACATACGCGAGTTTATAGAGGATTTAGTTGGCGTTTCAGCTCTTACCTATGATGACATCGTCAAGATAATGCTGGGCTCAAATACACAAAACGATAAAGTTTCAGAGGATAGAAAGGTTTCCAACTCCTCAGCACCCCTTAACATTTGTGCAAACTTCGATGAACTTTATGAGGAATTAGATCGAGAGTTGCTCAAATTGCCTAAGGTTGATCAAAGGGCCCTTGCGATACTAAAGCATCGCCATCAAGCCTTTGATGAACCAGGACTAACTCTTGATGAAATCGGAAGAACTTGGGGTGTCACGCGTGAGCGCGTAAGGCAGATAGTAGACCCACTCATGGATGTAAAACTTTCAATTGAGTCTGCAATTCCAATACTTACCAGAGCGGTTGAACTTTTCGAATCGTGCAAAGATGATAGTCAATTCGAAACATTAGTTCTAGAGAACGAGATCTTTTCAGGGAGAGAAATAACTTGGGAGAGACTTTGGGGTATTTCTCGCATACTGTCTCAAGTTTCATTGGCGGAAAGAATTTATGAGAGGAATCAAGAACAGGATATCGATTCTGAAGCTAATTCTTCGATAAGAAGTTTAGTGAAGAAAGACAGATCAAAATTTGGACTATACGACCTTCGAGTTGTATCAAAGAGATACGAAATAGATGCAGATAGAGCTTTCAAGATTATTTCCGAGCTCTATCCGAGGTCAATTCGGAGTGGTAATTTGGTGCTTGCTAGAACAAAGAATCTTGATTCAATGTTCGAAAATTCGATTGCAAAACAGTTGAAAGTTTCCTCGCCGCTTGATGTCAATGTTTTGTCCAAAGGTTTGCAGAGAACAGGAAAAAACAGGGACGTAGCACTCTTAGGAACTGCAACCGAACTAGCTAACCTAATTTTTGATTTGGCGGGTAATCCACCAACTTATGAAAAAATGTCTATCGGCTTAATCAAGAAAATCGAATTCCAATCTCTCGAGAATTGGTTAATAGAAGTCTTTTCGGAGGCTAATCTTGGAATACTTCACTCCAATGATGTTGTAAATTTTGCGCTCCGTGACGGATCAATCAATGTCAGCTCGGTAACGGTTTACTTGTTAAATAGTCCGATTATTCGGTCACACGGCAAATCAATATATAGCCTCGTAGGAACAGAAGTTTCGAGCCAACAACTTGAAGATTATGCGCAAATAATTAAAGGAACATCAGAGGCCTCAGAGGTTTCGTATGAATTGTCAGATGCTTCGAAAGGAATATTGAGCGTGAAGCCAAACCTGAATGCGATAACAAGTGGAATTGTTTTTCCTCCACCCGGCTACAAGCAACTATTCGAAGGGTTTAAATTCGAATCCTCTTGCCAATGTGGTGGGTTAGAAACTATTCAGGCGGTTAAGTTTGCCCCATCGGGGTTTTGGACTGGGTTCACAGCGATGATCAGACATGGGTTCTCACAACACCAAATGAGTAAAGGTTCAACTTTTCGTTTTGAGTTCGATTTCGATAACTCAGAAGTAAGACTTTTAGTGAACTAAGTTCTTTCCATATTTGATACCCGCCTTGATAGCGTTTACCGATTCAATATAAGTTAAACCTGATGTAATGACAGCCTCTAGCAAGCTATCGGTGGCCTCTCGTTCATCCAAGCGCCCATTCCAATAATCTTCCCGAAATTGGCAGTATGTGGGATGAGCGCCCTATTTCCGGCTTATAGGGCGACTCTTCTTCTAATTAAGCGAGGTGGGACAAAATCCCGCCTCGTTTCATTATTTCTTTCGGAATCATTTCTGACAAAACTGATATCAATTTAGCCAATTAAAACGGGCAAATTAATCGGGCAACGGGCAGAAAAACGGGCAAACTGTTTCTTGAGGTAATTCTAAAGATGAACTATTTGGATGCCCCAGCGCTTGTGTAGCTCCTCCGCAAGTAGTCTTCTGTGACATCTCTCCGAGGTGTGCTCGCTGCAGAGCAAACAAGCATTGTCAAAGTCCTTCTGATTTAGAGAATCCAGAGCACCAGAAGATGTGATTTGCTGGAGATATAAATCTTCAAAAACTTCCCAAGATATTTCCTTTGACCGATAACGCTTTAGAAGTTCTTTTGTGGGAGCCAAATCTTCGATCGGGTTGTAAGCGATTCCAGCACTAACTCGTAGGAAATATGGCAAGTCAGAACCTTTGGCAAAGCCAGCCAATTGAGAACTTTTGTTTATGCGTATATCAATTACCTTACTGACGCCAGCAGACTTTAAAGTTTCGAAGAATTCCTCAGCGGAGTGCTTGGTAAAGCCGATTGTGTAAAGCTTCACTCGAAATCCTCCCTCGAGTCGCCCGACTTGGGCATCTGGTATGCAATCTTCTTCTCCTGAAGTATCAGGGCCTCTTGCACCCTATCTGCATCATTGGAGAACAAGTCAGGCGATGAAAGCTTATGCAACGCGAGCAGTCGAGCCAAGACATCTCCATGAGATTCTCTAGTTCCATCCGCATGAATGTGGCTGACAACAGCGCCATTGGCTACGAGAGCCTCGGAAACTAATAGAGTTCTATGGCAATCCAAAGGCTCCTTTTCCGAGCACATAATCGTAATCTGGTACTTAAGTGAACCTTCCCTTAATCTCTTTATACCCGCCTTAAAAGCTTCTTTCGAAGCTAGTGACTTATATATCACTTGGCCATCCAAGTAATCGTCTGGATCGTTTGAGCGTCCGCCAATCTGATCGCCAAGAAATAGATAACCGATTCCATGGTTAATAAGAGATTTCCTCAATGCATCTTGATTGAACTGAGGGAACATTCTGCTAAAAGGTGCTGAACGAACATCAACCACCATGTTGACTTCAGAGTCCTTGAGCAAACTTATGAATTTTTCAATCGAATGATTTGAATGACCAATTGAGAAAATTGTTGTCTGGGTCATTTTAGTCCTAACGATGAAATATCTATCACACCAGCAATCAGCTTGTAATAGCCTGACGATGATGGATTGCTGGCAACTGTGAAGAGTTTTTCAGCAAGACTAATAGTCAATAACACATCTTCGATTTTATATTCTCCAACGCCTTTTGGTATGAATCTCTCTTCCACGATTGGATCTGTTATCCGTAAGTTATACTCTGCTCCAAGATATGTGAAGTGACCTCTCACCTGCAAGCTATATGCTCCCTGCACGACCTGAATAGTGAAGTAGTGAGGATTAATCAGATAAAGACTATTTGAAACCTCTGAAATTCTAGATGGAGGAACCAAATCATTCTTACCGAAAGTTTTCGACTGGTAACCCATGATCCAAAGATTTTTAGGCCTATCGATTACTTTTAATAATTCTTGAGCAGATATACGGCCAACTTGCTTGAATTTGTGTTGGGGATTAATAACAAAATTCTCAGGCTGATGTGATGAAGGTTTGTGTTTAGAGATTGTAAATTCCAATATATCGAGCAATGCGGGCTCCAAGCCTTTTGAAGTAAGTCGTTCTTGTTCCGAGAGCTCCTCGCCTTCACGAATACTGATAGGCCTTAGCCATGCTCCGAATTTACCTTGAGCGTAAAGCTTCCCAGCCACACATCGTCCATCAGGTTTGCGTGAATTTGCTAAGCACACAATTCTTCGCATTTTTTGGATGGAAGCATTCGTCATTATTCAATCCCCTAAGCTGAAGCCGAAACAACTGATCGAGAGAATTTTTCAGCGAGTTTATGACCATCTCTTAATTTAGCTTCAAGAAGATCACATTTCTGGAGAAGATCTTCTACATTATTAGCTATCAACTTTTGTTCTTCCAGACTCGGTACTCTAATCCTAAATTTTTCAATGTCAGATTTTGACATAAATGGTTGAGCCGATCCTCTTCTCGGTAGGTTGCTTCCCATCATTACATATAGCAAATACCAATTATCTAGCAATTTACTATCGGGTTGCAGGGTCATCGTATTCTTAATCGCGGTGAAATCTTCTTTTGGCATGAACATGGTTCCACATCGAGCACCGATTGCCGAGAGTACGGGAGTGAATGCTTTGTTCTCCGCAATTCCAATTCGTCCATCTGGTCCAGCAGCCGAAACAGCAAGATAGGGTCCATTCTCAATATATGAAGATTTTGTTAGCGACAAGTTTCCCCAAGAGACTTTACAAACTTCGCTTAATTCTAGAGTAGCAACAGTTCCTGCAAATCGGTCAGGGCTATTTACTAACTTTCCCCTTGCAGCAAGAGAGAGAATTAACTTACGAAGTGAGTTAATGGCGTCAGGGGTCCCCGCAATAACTTCCCAATTAAGTTGAATACGATTCCAAGCAATCTCAAATTCTTTTTGGCTTTGTGCGGTTGAGATTGCATCGACTGCTGATTTTCGTGCCGCTAAACTTAACCTCCTCATAGATTCTTGGTATTCATCGATCTTGGCGATTTGATTCACCAGCTCGTCCAAATGAAAAATTATTTGATTTTGCTCTTCGATACAAGGAAGAGGAATTGGTGCTGACTCAATTTGTTTAGTCGATAAGTGATCCACTGTCGTATAAGACTTTGTTCCCATCAGTGAATGAAGATGTTCTTCAAGCGCAAGAGAAATAAATTTTTGATTTATTCTGTCGTCAAAAAAAATCAGTCTCGTCACTCGCTGATTGAGTAGAGCTGATTCGCCTTTCCATTGCCTGACATTGAAGTTTCCATCCATGCCAATCAACCAATCGCCCTTTTGCACCAAAAATTCAGGCCTGTACTCTCCGCTGTAGAAAGTCTCCGAGAAGCCTCTGTCAATATCTCGAATTCTGATTAAGGGTAAGCCCTTACCATCTGAATTAAAGCTTCCCGCTGAAAAAGCGAATCCAGCTTGAGCGAAACAAAGTTTATCCAAAGATACTAAATCCCAGTTACTTGGCAAATCAAAGCCAAGTGTGGGAGTTTCATAACCAGAGATTTTCTTCTTGACAACTTTTCCCGTTTGTTCCAGAAATCGACTTTTGCATATTTCAAGTTCAGAAATTAGGTTATCTATATTGCAATCGGAGGAACAATTCGTGTCTATTCTCCCTCTGATTGCGAGAGAGTTTAAGAGTGATCGAAACGCAGAAATTCCAACTCTTGAACTTGATAGTATCGAAATTGAATCCAAAAGCAATTTTTTATCCATTATTATTTCTCAGCACTTTTTGTAATTCAGATTTTAACTCTTCATTAAGCTCCTTGACCATGTTTAAAGTTTCTTTATATTGTTCAAGTAAGTTATCAGGATCATCATGAATCTCAATTGGTGAATTTGGATTTTTAATGTCCAAGTTATAGTTATTCTTAGCAATTTCAATCGCAGAAACTTTCCACGATTGTTCGCTCTCTTGGCGCTTGGTCCACCAATTCTTTTCAATATCAAATTCAGTCAGGCGCATTGGTCTAGTCTTGTTATAAGCCTTAACTCCTTCGGGAAGCTTATGCTCGAAATACCAAACATCTTTTGTGGGTTCACCCTTAGTGAGAAATAGGACATTCGTTGCAATCGTGGTGTAGGGAGCAAAAACTGACTTAGGCAATCGAACAATTGTGTGTAGGTTGCATTCTTCTAGCATCTTTTTCTTTATCTTGGTCTTTACGCCTTCACCGAATAGCGTTCCATCTGGAAGTACTATTGCAGCTCTGCCACCATCTTTGAGCAACTCCATAACCAGCACTAAGAAAAGATCTGCCGTTTCCTTAGTTCTAAACTCAGCAGGGAAGTTATTCTCAATTCCATCTTCTTCAACACCACCAAAAGGTGGATTAGTGATGATTACATCTACTTGATCATTCCTGCCATAATCCCGAAGAGGTTTCGCAAGAGTGTTGTCATTAACAATGTTTGAAGGTACTTCGATACCGTGCACCATCATGTTAGTTGCGCACAGAACATGGGGTAGAGGCTTCTTTTCTACACCTCGAATACTGTTCTTTAACGCCTTAAGTTCAGCAGGTTTTTTCACTTGCTTTTTCATGTGTTCAAAAGCGCCCGTTAAGAAACCGCCCGTGCCACAAGCAGGATCTAGAACAATTTCACCAAGTTGTGGATTGACCATTTCAATAGCAAATTGAGTTACTGCTCTTGGAGTGTAGTACTCACCAGCATTACCTGCATTTTGGAGATCTCGAAGGATTTGTTCATAGATGTCACCAAAGAGGTGTCTGGTTTCCACTGAGTTGTAGTCGATGTCTTGATTGATTTTGTTGATTACTTGACGAAGGAGAGTTCCATTCTTCATGTAGTTATAGGCATCATCAAAAACACTAATTAAAAGTGCGCCGCGCTCACGGGCTTGACCTGTAAATGAGGAGAGATCTAATTCTTTTAGTTTTGGAAAAAGCTCATTATTGATAAAGTTAATTAGTGAATCACCTGTTAGAGAATCCTTCCCAGCAACGCTTTCGTCAGCCCATGATTCCCAACGAAACTTCTTTGGAATAGGGGATTTGTACTTGGTATCTTCTAGTTCAGTTTCTAATTCAAGGTCACTGTAGATTTTGAGAAAAAGCATCCAGCCAAGTTGACCAATGCGCTGTGCATCACCGTCAACACCTGCGTCCTTACGCATGATGTCTTGGATTGCTTTGACAGTATTAGACAGTGACATTTTTCTCCATTAGTTAGGCAGTTGTTGCGTAAAGGGCGGTTTCAAGTTTCTGTACAGCTTCTAAATATTTATCACGACCACCGAAACTTTTCACAATTTCGATAGGTGTACCAATTTGCGTAAATGGATCCAGTTTTAGGACATCAATCTTTTCGATAGTTTCAAGTCCTTGATCTGCGTATTTGTCGAGCAGGATTCCAAGAACCTCACGAGCTTTCTCTTCGTACATAGAGAAGACATTCCGCTTCTTAACTCCATCAGCTCGCTCCTTTCGGGTTAGAGGCGGCTGATCAAATGCGATGTGGCAGATGAGATCAAATGGATCCAGATCTCGTCCCACAGCGCCTTCTAGGGCCTCCAGAATTACCCCTTTTTCAAGGAGTTCTTCGAGGATGACCCGCTTTCGCTCTGCCCCATTCCAACGCTTTCTAAATTGATCAAGAGATTTAAACTCTTGACCAACTGCCTTACGGGTGAAATCTTTGAGGGATTCTGTAATTAACTTTCCATCTTTGTCGTAGTACTGGACACGCTCAGCAATAATCTTGAATTGAACTCCACTTACAATGAATCTCTTAGTTGGTTCTGGATCGGTATCTGCAAGATCCACTGGACCTTCAAGGACCTTTTCAATATCTGAATCTTCGTTTTCAGATTGAGGATCTGGGTCGATATCAGTGACTTTGCCATCTTTATCTATTTCCTTAATAGCAATGGCTGGGCCATCCCACTCAGGATCAGCAAAAAGTTCAGTAGCCTTTTTGAAATCAATGATCGTGAAGAAGTATTTGCCAAAATCAGGACGGAGTCTGGTTCCACGCCCAATAATTTGTTTGAACTCTGTCATCGATTGAATTCTCTGGTCCAACACAATTAGTTGGCAGGTTTGCGCATCCACACCTGTAGACATCAGTTTTGAAGTAGTCGCAATAACTGGGTAAGGCCTCTTAGGGTCAATGAAGTTATCCAACTCATTTTTACCCTCTTCGTTATCACCAGTAATGCGCATGACATAGCGATGATCCTTTGCAACTAGATCAGCATTTAGTGAATCATTTACTAAAGCTTGTCTCATCCGCTCTGCGTGATCAATATTGCTGCAAAAAACTATTGTCTTATTCATGGGATTAGTGTCATGAAGAAATTGACTGATTTTGTGCGCTACTAACTTGTCTCGCTCAGGAAAAATAATTTCTCTATTAATATCAACCTGATTGTAGTTCCGATCATCAATCAAGTTTCCAGCATCATCAACCATTCCAGCTTCAGGTCGCCAGCCTTGTAAATCAACATCTAGATCAACGCGAATGACTTTAAATGGGGCAAGAAATCCATCATCGATACCCTGCTTAAGTGAATAGCTATAAACGGGTTCTCCAAAATAACCAATGTTTGACACATACTTTGTCTCTCTTGGTGTAGCTGTCATGCCTATCTGGATTGCTGAATCAAAGTAATTGAGAATTGTTTTCCAAGTGGCATCGTCAGCGGCACTTCCTCGATGACACTCATCGATAACTACAAGGTCAAAGAAATCTGGTGGAAACTTGTTGTAGATGGGTTCTAAATCTTCGCCACCCATAATCGCCTGATAAAGGGCAAGATATATCTCGTAAGAGGTATCGACTTTTCCGTTGTCACGATCAACAAGGCTTCGATTAAGCTTTGTCATGACACTACCAAATGGTTTGAAATCATTAATCATGGTTTGGTCAACCAAAATATTGCGATCAGCTAAGAAAAGAATTCGCTTTGCTTTCCCAGTTTTCCAAAGACGCCAAATGATGTTGAATGCAGTTCGAGTTTTACCTGTTCCAGTTGCCATTGCAAGAAGTATTCGCTTTTGTCCACGAGCAATTGCTTCGATACTTCGATTGACTGCAAGTTGCTGGTAATAACGGGGTAACTCTTCAGACATGTATTGATAACTAGGACTAGTGATTAGTTGCTCAGTCGATGGCTCAAGCTTCTTCCAAGCTTTGTAACGGCTCCAAAGCTCTTCTGGGGAAGGGAATTCATCCAGTGAGAGAGTTGTTTCAATCTGATCTGCGTTTCCAGTTGTATCGTGAAAGAGAAACCCATCGCCATTGGATGAGAATACGAATGGGATATCTAGTGAATTGGCATAAGCAAGCCCCTGTTGCATACCTGCACCGATTGAGTGTGTGTTGTCTTTTGCTTCGATAACTGCAATTGGAATATTTGATTTGTAGAAGAGAAGGTAATCGGCCCGTTTCTGTTTCCCACGAGCGATCAGTTCGCCGCGAACAATTATTCGTCCAGCAGTGAAGGGATATTCACGGCGCCAACGGGTTTCATCCCAACCAGCCGAGATGAGAGCGGGGGAGATATAGCGGTCGCAAATGTCAGATTCGCTGAGGGACTTTTTGTTCAACTTAATCCCTCCGTTTATCGAGCTTTAGTATTACTCATTGCGAACTTAATCTTACTGAGGGCACTGACAAAAGAGACTTTTCGCGAGTGTTACTTACTTGTTTAGGGCTGAACAACCCAATAAACACTCTCCCCATCCCTCCCCAAGATCCCGTACTCGATCATGTACCTGCGTAGTGCAGCTGTGTCTGCGTGGTACTTGGCAATAATGAGGTTGAGTTCCTTCTCTGGGTACTTGGTATCAGGGGAGAGTTCAGAGACGATGTGCTGAAGGACTGCGATCTTCTTGGCTGGTTTAACGGGAATGCTAATTAAGGTGCCATCAGGGCGGAAGAACTGGTCTATCTGCTCGGTCATAGGGGTAATTGTAAACCGTGTGCCAAGCGTCAGAGGAGAGTTCATCTAAAAGGTATTTACAGCCCCCTGCTTGTCAGGTTTAGATTGCTTAAGCAAACCCCCACACTTAGGAGAGAACATGGCACGTGCAATTGAAGTCGCAGTTTTAGAACCAGTAGAAGGCAAGACACGTGCGCAGCAGATTGCACGTTTGAAAGAGTGGAAGAAGTTCTGGCTAGGACTAGGCGCAGA
>Ga0214921_10004135_pt1 | contig 21650 bp, 24 predicted proteins | sample LL1505_MetaG_FD_177992 | JGI IMG/M metagenome (GOLD analysis project Ga0214921, IMG submission 177992) | Freshwater microbial communities from Lake Lanier, Atlanta, Georgia, United States - LL-1505 | ecosystem: Environmental > Aquatic > Freshwater > Lake | place: USA: Georgia | collected... | reverse complement strand
TGACACCACAGGTCGTCGTCGCGTGTCGAACTATTTCCCTGCTAACACTGCTTATCAGACTGGTTCAGCCGTTGCGTACTACTACAATGATCCTTTGATCGTGTATGAAATCCAAGCTGCCGGCTCGCTTGCAGCAACCTCCGTTGGCGACGAAGCTAACCTGAGCAACACAACCGCTGGCTCTAATGTCACTGGTTTGTCTCAGTGCACTTTGTCAACAACACTCGCTGGCGCAGGTAACAACGCTCAAATGCGTATTGTTGACCTCGCTCCCATCCCCGGCAATGCTTGGGGAGATGCATATACTATCGTGCGCGCTACAATTAGCAAGCACCAGTATACCGCAGTAACCAACGCCGTTTAAGGAGGGAGTGAATCATGGCAGCTCCAATGCGCAGTACGGACTTTAGAAGCATCGTTGAACCTATCCTCAATGAATGCTTCGACGGAGTCTATGATCAACGTGCCGATGAATGGTCTCGCGTTTTCCGCGAAGAGCAAGGTATCCCACGTAACTACCACGAAGAACCCGTCTTGTACGGATTTGGTGCAGCTCCTCAGTTGCCTGACGGTACTCCCGTTAGCTACCAACAGGGCGGCGTGCTGTTCCTGAAACGCTATGTGTACAATGTGTATGGCTTGGCCTTCGCGTTGACCAAAGTGTTGGTTGAGGACGGCGATCACATCCGTATCGGTCAGACTTATGCTCGTCACTTGGCTCAATCTTTGGTTGAGACAAAAGAGACTTTGTCTGCTAACGTGTTGAACTACGCGTTCACGGCTGGTTACAATGGCGGCGACGGCGTTCCTTTGAACTCCGCTTCTCACCCCATCGTGAACGGCACAGCCTCTAACTTGTTGGCTACTGCAGCGAACTTGTCTCAGACATCTCTCGAACAGATGCTGATTCAAATCCGTCAAGCTGTTGACAACAACGGCAAGAAGATTCGTTTGGTTCCCCGCCAGTTGGTGGTGGCTCCAGGCAACGTCTTCCAAGCTGAAGTGCTGTTGAAATCAGTGTTGCGTGCCGGCACCGCTAACAACGACATCAACCCTATCAAGTCTATCGGCTTGTTGGACGAAGGTGCCGCAGTTATGTCTCGTTTGACCAGCGCTACAGCATGGTGGGTCCAGACCGACGCTCCTGAGGGCATGAAGCTCTTGATGCGTCGCAAGTTGGAGAAGACCATGGAAGGCGACTTCGAAACTGACTCTATGCGCTACAAGGCGACAGAGCGTTACGACGTTGGCTTCACTGACTGGCGTGCAATGTACGGCACTGCCGGCGTCTAAACCCAAGCGGGGGGCTTGCCCCCTGCGTTTTAAGGAGAAAAGACAATGGCACAAACCTACTTTGGTTCTACCCTGCGTGCAGGTTCCGGTTCCTTGACTGACACTGTTGACGGCGGTTTCGTCGTTATGATGCAGACAAGTACCGTGACTACTGTAGCGGCAGGTACGGCTGTAAGTGTTACTGAAGTCATCCCCGCATCTTCACAGATTATCAATATTTTTATTGATCAAACTGTGGACGAAGTGGTTGGCGGCGGTACGGCTACTTTAATCAACGCAACTGTCGGAACGGCGGCGGCAGGTACACAATATGTATCAGCTACCAATGTTTTCGCTGGCGGTCGCGCTGCGCTTACATTCACAGCTGCACAGCTTTCGGCGATGGCTGATGTTGGTACAAACACCAACGTCGTCTTGACGATCGCTCCCAACGGCACGATCAGCACAACGCAAGGCGTCTATCGCTTTACCGTTGTGTATGCTCAGAAAGTATAAGGAGCACTATCATGGCTGAGTTTAAACCGATGGTCAAAATGGAGACCACAGAGCCTTCAGTTATTCTGAAGCTCAAGAAAGGTGGACACGTAGGCATGAAGGGCGGCAAGGGCGAGCATGGGCACAAGAAAATGGCTGACGGGGGCATGATGGATTCGCTTGATCGCGGATCTATGGGCGCTCGTCCTGCTATGTCCATCTCACCTATGGCTCGCGCTATGGCTGCTCGCAAGAAGCCTATGATTGCACCTCCCCGCATGAAAGAAGGCGGCGAATCTCCATCTATGCATAAGGCAGAAATGTCTAAGATGAGCAAGATTGAGAAAGAGCTGAAATCGCATGAGGGTAAACCTGCTTCTAAAGGCCACAAGGGTTTGAAGACTGGCGGAATCGCTAAGTCTACAAAGCCAGGAGGCTATATGACAGGCGGCGTAGTCGATGGCCAAGGCGGCTTCAAAGACGGCGGCATTATCAAGTCCACCAAAGGTGAGACAAAGATGGTGTATGCTAAACCCGACACTAACTCTGCCCCCACGGGTGAGGTGAAGTTGGGCAATGGTGGCGGTTACAAAAAAGGCGGTGCCGCAAAAAAGCACTATGCTACGGGGGGCGTAGTTGACTCTGGTCGACCCGTAGCAATGCCTCAAGGAGCCAAGAAGCCAAGCGCACCTGTTGCGATTAATCAACTGGCTGGTACTTTCAAAAAGGGTGGCTCTGTTACCCCAGCTGAAGGACGCTTGCAGAAATCTTTTGCAGCTGAAAATGCAACCGCTATGCGGGAAGCAAAGGCTAAGACAGAAGACGTCTACAGCAAATACCAGACTGGTAAAAAGCGCGGCGGTGCGGTTTGTTGAAATAAGGCGGGGGCTTCGGCTCCCGTTCTTTTAATTGAGGATTAAATTATGGCTGATGCAGTTACAAGTCAAACGCTACTCGATGGTGAGCGTCTGGCAATTATGAAATTCACAAACATCAGTGACGGCACTGGTGAAACTGCGGTTACCAAAGTCAATGTCTCTGCTTTGACTCCAAGCAATTCGGGCAAGGCTTGTACTGGCGTGACCGTGACAAAGATTACTTCCGTCTGTCATGGTTTGGAAGTGCGTATGTATTGGGATGCAACGACTGATGTTCCATTTTTCTTGTCAACTATCAACACCAATTACGAAAACGATTTTTCCAAAATTGGGGGCATTACAAACAATGCTGGTGCAGGTAAAAACGGCAACATCGTGTTCAGTACCTCTGACCAAAGTAATGGTGATACATACACTGTTGTTCTTGAGATGGTTAAGTCCTACGCCTAATCATGCCAAGCAAATCACCAGCCCAACATAAGTTGATGCAAGCCGCAGCCCACACCAAGGGCGGCTTCGGTGGTGTGCCTCAAAAAGTCGGCAAAGAGTTTGTCAAAGCTGACAAGGGTAAAGAATTTAAGGAAGGTGGGCTCTATGCCAACATTCATGCAAAACGTAAAAGAATCGCTGAAGGCTCTGGGGAGAAAATGCGCCGAGTTGGTAGCGAAGGTGCTCCAACGGCTAAAGACTTCAGAGACTCAGCAAAAACCGCCAAATTGAAGAAAGGCGGCGAGGTCAGTCTAAGCGTCAAGCGCGGCGAAGCGCTGCCTGTGTCCAAGGGAGCAGGGCTGACTGAAAAAGGGCGTAAGAAATACAACGCAGCAACAGGCTCTCACTTGAAAGCCCCTCAGCCTGAGGGCGGTCCTAGACGCGACTCGTTCTGCGCGCGTATGGGTCCCGTAGCTGAAAAAAGCGAAAAGGGCAGTCGGGCTAGAGCTTCAATGAAACGATGGAATTGTCCTGGGTGGTGATGTATGAGTACTAGCGGAACAGTAGGTACAACTTTAATCAATGTACAAAAGTTCATTGACCACGGCGCTCGTCGCTGCGGCAAGTTGGCTGAGGAGCTCACGTCTGAACAAGTATTGTCAGCGCGAGAGTCGTTATACTTTTTGCTATCAAACCTAGTCAATCGCGGTATCAATTACTGGGCGATCAGCAAAGCCGTAATCGGTTTACAAGCTGACAAATACATCTATACGCTGCCTCTAGGCGCGGTCGATGCGCTCAACGTGCTATATCGTACAATGAATCGTCCTACGGGCGGTTACTCAGCTTCGTCAGGTGTTGCAAACAATGCGTTTGACAACGATGTAACGACCAAAGACGTGCAGACATCGCCTAATGGCAACATCGCTGTAAACTTCGGTACTGATAACCAAGTTTACGCGGGATCTATCGGAATATTACCCGGAGTTTCCGGTAGTTTCCATATCCTATTGGAATATTCTACTAACGGCTCAACTTGGAGCCTGTTAGAAGATACCGGCGTGGTGACATGGGTAGATAATGAATGGCTGTGGTATGATATCGATCCTGGCCAGTCAGTGCAGTACTACCGTATGCGCGAGACTGGAGGCGGTACGCTTCAAGTTCGTGAATTCTTCGTTGGTAACAACAGCCGTGAAATTCAGATGGCTCGCTTGAACCGTGATGACTACACGAACTTGCCGAACAAAAACTTTACAGCCAATCAGCCGTACCAGTTCTGGTTTGACCGCACTATTCCTCAGCCTACAATTTACTTGTGGCCAACGCCAAGTGATCCTTTTATTCAGATGACTGTCTGGTACTCACGTCAAATTCAAGACGTCGGGGCGCTGACTGATGAGTTGGAAATACCGCAGCGGTGGTACTTGGCAGTGCAGTCTATGTTAGCTCATCAAATGAGTATGGAGTTGCCCGGAGTTGATTTGCAGCGCGTCCAGTATCTTGAGCAACAAGCTGAAAAGTATCTCTATCAAGCTGAGCAAGAAGAACGCGATAAGTCACCAATTTACTGGGCTCCCAATATATCCGTTTACTCTCGATAATTAGAGTTAAAATAAGGGTATGCCACGCTTTCTTGACACCCTAGGAAACTCTGATATCGCTATCGCAGTATGCGATCGGTGCAAGATGAAGCGTGCCCACTCGGTAATGCGTTCTGATCCCAATTTTCCTGGCTTGCAAGTGTGTGATCAGGGTTGCGCTGATCAGCTAGACCCTTACCGTTTACCCGCTAGACAAACTGAACGGATTCAACTCCGTTTTCCTCGCCCTGATGTTTCCGTGGCGGATACTGACCGTAACTTGGTTACAGATCCAAATGGTGCGTTTATAATTTCTACGCAGCAAAATACGCAGACACCAGAGAACAATGGAAACCTTGACATATTGAGTCCGTAATATGCCTTCAGCACAAGTACAGATAACGCAACTCCCCGCAGCTGGTGCAATTACAGGCACAGAGTCAGTACCTATTGTCCAGAACGGACAGACAGTACAGACAACTACTGGGGCTATTGCAGCGTCACCTTCACAGGTATATCAGTACCTGACGGTGATACAAACACCACAACTTCCAAACAGCCGCTACTTGTCTACTACAACCGGACTCGGTTTGACAGATGGCGGTGCTCAATCGTTTTACCGGCTCAGCCTAAATGGCGCTGCTGGAAGCCTTGAGGCAGCGGGGGGAGGGATCATTGTCAAGACGGGAAGTACAACGGTCACGGCGCGTCAATTAGCAACCTCGGGCGCGGGGTTGAGCGTTTCTAACGCTGACGGCACTGGAGCTAACCCAACTTTCCAGTTGACCGGTATCGCTGCGGCAATGGCAAACTTGTCTGGTACAGGTATGCTAGCTCTGACGGCAGGGGGTACTTCAGTTTCCGGTCGAGTTATCACCGGAACAGCAAATCAAATCAATGTAGCTAACGGCACAGGCGCCAGCGCTGATCCAACGATCAGTATCGTTAGCAATGCTATATTTCCCGGAACAGGGGCTATCACTGTACCCGTAGGGTCTACAGCGCAGAAACCTGCAGGCTCTAGCGGTCAAATTCGCTACAACAGCGACTCCCAAGTCTTTGAAGGTTATGCTAATGGCGCTTGGAATCCTTTCAGTTTAGCTGGCGGTGTTTCTACATTTAGTGCTGGCGCTACTGGACTTACTCCTTCCTCAGCTTCTAGCGGTGTAGTTGTACTCGGCGGCACTTTAAATGTACTCTCAGGGGGTACTGGTGCAAATACGCTTACTGGTTATGTTAAGGGTTCCGGCACGACCGCTATGACGGCAAGCGCTACTATTCCTAATACGGATATCACGGGTCTTGGGACGATGTCTACGCAGAATGCCTCTGCTGTAGCAATTACCGGCGGGACAGTTGCAGGGGCTACCATTACCGGTAGTACAATAAACGGCACAACGATCGGGGCAGGAACGGCAGCGGCAGGTACGTTTACATCAGTAACAATGACCTCTGGCACCGTCGCTAATACTCCTGTCAACCCTACGGATATTGTCAATAAAGAATACGCTGACTCTATTGCTTCAGGTTTAAACTACCATCAGCCGGCAAATTACGGCTCAACAACCACACTACCCGCGTACACATACAACAACGGCGCGAGCGGAGTTGGAGCGACGATAACCGCAAACGCTAATGGGGCTCTGTCTCTAGGCGGGGGCTCACCCTCAGCTACGCAGCGCGTGCTGATTAAAGATGAAGCCGGAGGCAATGCGGCTTACAACGGCGTATATGTAGTCACACAGGCAGGTAGTGCAGGTGCTCCATTCGTCCTTACCCGAGCTTCAGACTACGACACGTCAGGCTCAGGTACAAATGAAATTGATCAAGGTGATTATGTGCTAGTCATCAGCGGTACTCTAGCTTCAACAGCTTGGGTGCAGCAAACAGCGTTACCTATCGTTGTAGGTACTACAGCGCTGACTTTTGTACAGTTTAATGCTCCCGTGACGTACTCTGCAGGTACAGGGTTAACTCTAGCGGGAACCACGTTTAGCATCACAAACACAGGCGTAGCTGCTGCAACGTATGGTTCAGCGTCTCAAGTTCCTGTTCTTGCTGTAAACGCTCAAGGTCAGCTGACATCAGTAACTAATACCGCAATCGCTATCGCCGCTGGCGCTGTATCGGGTTTAGCGGCGTCCGCTACCACTGATACTACCAATGCAGCAAATATCAGCTCAGGAACGCTTCCATCAGCTCGTTTGAGCGGCTCTTACACAGGAATTACAGGTGTAGGCACTCTTGCAGCGGGTACTTGGAATGGTTCTACAATCGGTATCGGATACGGCGGCACAGGCTTAACGGCTACGCCTACAAATGGTCAACTCGCCATCGGTAATGGTTCTGGCTACACTTTAGCCAACTTAACCGCTGGTACAAACGTCAGCATCTCAAATACTTCTGGGGGCATCACGATCTCTGCGACACCATCTGCTGGTGGTACGGTGACATCGGTTGCCATGACTGTGCCTTCATTCTTGTCTGTGTCTGGCTCACCAATTACGACAAGCGGTACATTGGCTGTCACCTTATCAGGGACTGCATTACCAGTTGCAAACGGTGGTACAGGGGCTACTACGCTGTCTGGCTATCTGTTTGGTAATGGCACAAGCGCGGTGACGGCTTCAACCACAATCCCTAATACAGCAATTACTGGTCTTGGCACAATGTCGACACAAAACGCTGGCACTGTAGCGATTACTGGTGGAACAATTGACGGCACATCAATTGGCGCGACAACGACATCAACTGGCGCATTTACGACTTTAAATGCTACTACTGGCATCTTCGGGGGAACCTTCTAATGGCGGCTACTAACTTTACACCCATATCGCTGTATTACAGCACGACGGCTTCCGCTGTTCCTACGTCCGGTAATCTTGTCAACGGAGAACTTGCGCTCAATACAGCCGACATGAAACTGTATGCCAAGAACAGTTCTGGCGTTGTTACTTTGTTGGCATCTTCAGGCGGCGCGGCAGGTACTGTCTCTAGCGTTGCCGTATCAGGTGGCACGACAGGCTTGACCACGTCAGGTGGCCCAATAACAACGTCTGGAACGATCACGTTGGCAGGCACATTGGCAACAACCAACGGCGGTACAAACCTAACATCATTCACATCAGGCGGTGTGGTTTACGCATCTAGTTCTAGTGCATTGGCTACTGGCTCTGCGCTTACTTTTGATGGGACTAATTTGGGTGCTGGTGGCGCAACTAGTCCAAGCGCACCAGTTGATATTCAATCTAACTCTGGCGGCACAGGCATACGAATTAGAGGTAGGGCATCCGCAAATGCAGGGGCAATCCGCTTTTTTGCTAATGACAACACTACACAAAAAGCAAGGTTTGAATCAAACGATACATCTTTTGAAATAAATTCAATTGCTAACTTACCAATAACATTTGCTACAAATGATACAGAAGGATTGCGCCTCACATCCTCAAGCCTTTATACGGCTAGTGGAATCAATGTAGGTATTGGTACAAGTTCGCCTGCTGATAAATTACACGTTGTTGGAACAGGAACAAACGCTGGCGCAGGTTATCTTGTGTCGCGTTTTATGGACTCAGCGAACGCTAAAGGTGTATTCCTTGGATATGACACAGATGAAGCGGCAGGAACTATTTATGGCGCAAACTTCCTGACATTTCAAACATATAACGGAACATCTTGGGGAGAAAGATTACGCCTCGACATCGTAGGCAATCTAGGCTTGGGAGTTACTCCGAGTGCTTGGGGTTCTACTTATACTGCATTGCAAGTTAAAAACTTTGGTCTAATGGCTAAAGATGACTCTAATTGGTTGTATTCAAACTCTTATTTTAATGGGACAAACAACCTTTACACAGGTAATGGATACGCGGGTGTATTTGATTTTAATGGTGCAACTACTGGTGGTTATGCTTGGCGTTTAGCCGCATCTGGCACAGCAGGCACTGTTGCCTCCTTTACTCAGGCGATGACTCTGGATGCAAGTGGGAATTTGGGATTAGGCGCAACAACAACTGCTGGTGGTCGCCTTGTTATTACTCAAAGCAATGCCACTCAACCTGCCATTTATTTGCCAACAGACGAAAGCACAATTCAAGGGCCAAACGCAAATACTAAAATTTTGATGGGTGGTAATTTAGCTTTGAATGGAAATGGTGTTGTTGGAATAAATGCTGTTGGTGGCTCTGGAATTATTACTTTAGCAACAGCAAACACAGAACGAGCCAGAATAGACTCTAGCGGTAACTTGCTGGTGGGGACTACTTCTGTTCCATCTCCTGTCAGCAACTATAAATCCCTTGTCGTTGGCGGTACTACTGGTGGCATTGTAGATATTGGTACGACTAGCACATCCTATGGGCGTGTATCCGCAGATTCGGTGGGATTGAACCTTGAATCACTTGGTGCAACTACGACTATTTTTAGAACTAACTCCGCAGAACGAGCCAGATTTTCCTCATCTGGTGGTTTCTCAGTAGGCACAGCATCAGACCCTGGTGCTGGTGCAATCTACGCAACAGGCAACATCACTGCGTACTACTCTGACGCACGACTCAAGACTGTCAGCGGCAAGATTGAGAATGCTTTGGATAAAGTGGGTAAGTTGTCTGGTGTGTACTACACAAACAACTCAGTAGCCAAGTCCTTTGGTTACGACAGCGATGAAGAACAAGTCGGTGTGATTGCTCAAGAAGTTGAAGCAGTGTTGCCACAGATCGTCAAAGCCGCACCGTTTGACTTGGATGCAGACGGCAATAGCAAGTCAGGCGAGAACTACAAAACAGTTCAGTACGACAAGTTGGTTCCCCTGTTAATCGAAGCCATCAACGAGTTGCGTGCAGAAGTTAAAGCATTGAAAGGAACCATCTAAATGGCAGTCTCTCTTGTATCCACGGGCGTACAGTTTCCCGACAACACAATTCAAACTACAGCGGCTGGTGGTAGTTCTAGCCCTTGGGTTTATATTTCAACCACAACGGCATCTAATGCCGCAAGTATTGCATTAACAAGTGGTATTGATGCAACATACAACACATATATGGTTGTTATTGATTATTTGTATGGCGCGGCGACTGACCAAGATTTATTGTTCAAGATTTACTACAACGGTTCTTTGCAAAATCTCAATTACTATTTTTCGACTTATGGCCAAAGAAACAATACAGGCAGTGGATTTTATGACAACGGCGTTAATGTTTCAAGAACGCAAATGAACGGTAATGGGCCGTTGTACATGCAAGGCTCAAGAAACGACAGTATTAGAGGCACTCTTATGTTGTATAACCCCGCTTCTTCGGGAACTACAACATATAAGGCATTTGAGTGGAATTTGATGGCCCCAATTTATATTAGTTCTGCAAATGCAGGAACTCTAGGTTGGGTAAAAGGATGGGGGCAAAACTTATCTGCTAATAATTTGCCGCTTACAGGATTTCAATTTTATGCAAGTTCAAACAATATTTATGGTCAATTCCATTTGTATGGTTTGAAAACAAGTTAAGGAATAATCATGGCAAGATTTCATGCTACGCAAGAAGGTAATATTCCATTTACTGAAGAAGAAGAAGCCGCACGAGACGCTGAAGAAGCGCAATGGGAACTTAAAAAGCAGGCGCTAGCAAAAACACAATATCAGCGTGACCGTGCCGCTGAATATCCATCAATTAACGATTACATTGATGGCGTAGTAAAAGGCGACCAAGCGCAAATACAAGCGTACATTGATGAGTGTTTAGCCGTGAAAGCTAAATATCCTAAACCTTAAAGGAAAATCATGACTACTACTTGGAAGATCACAAACCTTGATCGCAAAACCTCAGACGGTTTTGTAACTACAGCGCATTGGACTGCAACAGCAGTAGACGGTGAGCACACAGCCTCTATCTATTCAACTTGCTTATGGGCTGACGGTACGCCTGCCATTGCATATGCTAACTTGACTGAAGCCACAGTGCTTGGCTGGATTTGGGCAAATGGTGTAGACAAAACAGCAACTGAAGCCGCATTAACAGCTCAGATCAACGACAAAAAACAACCTAAAATATCAACTGGTACACCTTGGAGCAACTAATGAAACTGCAATTACCAATCGAAACTGCAAACCAACTTCTCGGTTACTTGGGTACACGCCCATACCAAGAGGTGTATCAACTAATCCAAGCTATTCAGGAAGCCGCAAAGCCTGAAGCCCCCAAGGTTGAAGATGGAACAACTGGAGACTAAACTCGCCGTTCATGAAGCGGTCTGCGCTGAACGCTATCGCTCTATTGAGGACAAGCTCGATCGGGGTAAAGAGCGGATGAAGACCGTTGAGTACTTATTGTACATACTACTTGCGGCGGTCTTATTCGGTCCTGGGGTCGCGGGTGAGTTTGTCAAAAAGCTCTTGGGGATATAGTATGTGGAAATGGATCGAAGCAATCATCGCCCTTGCGTGCGTAGTTTGCTTTGTTCTAGCAGGCACATTCTTTATTGCGTGGGGCAATAGATGGTAAATGCGCTGGCTTATACTACTAATACTTTTACTGGGGCTAGTCGGAGCCGTAGCCAAGAATGGCTGCCATGTGCGCGAGTTCTACGGGATAGCCTACATAGTCCACGATCCGACCGAACGACATACCAAGATGATGGAGTGGTTGAGCGTGAACGCCGCTTATTGCAAAGCTTCAGACTACGTCGTGATTTGGAACAACCTGTCCGAGTGGGCTGGTTCCGCGGATAGCACTTGGATTAGAGCTAAAGTTGTACACGGATATAAAGATGCACTTGACCGCGAAAAGAAATGATCACGCCATTGCACAAGTGGTATCCTATGCTTGGGGTAGCCGACTATCCAACTAAGACAGATGCGCTTGAGCGTAGAGCGGAACGGCTTGAGGAAGAATACAAGCAAGCCCTGAAGATGAAGAAAGTGAAAGACAAAATTGATGATCTTGAGTTTGAGTTGTATGTAAAGAAAGCAGAGCGTAACCAACTTAGTCTTGAGATTTTTACCAACCGCAAAATAGACATACTTGTATGAACAACAATCCAGACGTAGTAGGTAAATTGACATACTCTGTAACCTTGATGGTAGCCGCAACACTTTGCTTGTCTGTGCTAGGTATGGTGGTTGCATTCTTACTCGGTTTGTGGGCAAAAGAAGTAGACAACGCTGAAATTTTTTCTATGCTGCACCCAGCTTTTCAAACTATCATCGGCGGCTTTATCGGGCTCTTAGCCGGAGTAAAGCTCTCGCACGGAGATAGCCATCATAGATGTAAACACTGTGGAGAATAACCATGCTTGACATTCTTTCTGGGGGCTTGCTAGGCTCCATCTTTGGCGGCTTGTTCCGCATGGCTCCCGAGGTGCTAAAGTTTTTTGACAAGAAAAATGAGCGCCAGCATGAACTCAATATGTTTGCTCGTCAATGCGACTTAGAGCAACTACGCGGTCAAATGAAGTTAGCCGAGATCGGCGCGCAGCGGGAGGCGGCTATTGATGTAGGTGTGATGGATGCGTTTAACAACGCTATCGTTCAACAGGCTGAAATGGTCAAAGCGGCAGGGGGTTGGGTAGCCAGCTTGTCAGCTTCTGTACGCCCTCTGGTCACGTATTGGGTATTATTTGTTTGGTCGTTTATCCATGTATGGTTTGCCTACAACGCATGGTTGGCTGGCGCTCCTGCGGTAGAAGTTTTCAAAACAATGATGACTCCTGATTTTTCAGCTTTACTGTCTGGAACAATCAACTATTGGTTCCTTGATAGAACTCTTAAACAGCGCGGTCTATGAACTTAGAACTAGCTGCTGCTCTATGTCGTCAGTTTGAGGGCTACCGCGCAAAGCCGTACCTGTGTCCGGCTGGCGTGGCCACTATCGGTTACGGCTCTACGTACTACGCAGACAAGCGCAAAGTAACTTTAGAAGACCCGCCGATGGACGAACCGACGGCGAGGGCACTTTTGATGATAGAGCTCGAGCATACGTACTTGCCGGGAGTTCTTCGCAACTGTCCTAGCCTTATCACAGACGAACGTAAGTGTAACGCTATCGTAGACTTCTGCTACAATCTAGGCGTCGGGCGGCTTCAGACCTCAACTTTGAAGCGCAAGATTAATGCGGGTGATTGGGATGGGGCTAAAGAGCAACTGATGCTATGGACTAAGGGCGGCGGCAAAGTACTGCCTGGTTTACTTAAACGCCGAACCGCTGAGTGCAATTTGATCGCTTCCTAGTAGAGGTTATAATGAAGCGCGAAAAGCGAGGTAACTTATAATGACAGTCGCAGCCGTAATGACGTATGATTCTCTAGTTGAGAATATCCAGTCGTATCTGGAGCGTAACGATACCGCCACTCTGGAAAAGATTCCTCTTTTCATCATGTTGGCTGAGCAGATTATCGCTAGTCAAATCAAATTTCTTGGTAACTTGACTGTTAACACTAGTACGTTGACTGCAGGACAAGCTACTATTTTGAAACCTGCTCGGTGGCATAAGACCGTATCGTTCAATGTTACAGTAGCTGGCCAGCGTCAACCCGTATTGCTTCGCAAGTATGAGTACCTTCGTGAGTACTGGCCAGACCCAACGGCTACAGGCGTGCCTGCTTTTTATTGTGATTATGACTACAACAACTGGTTGATCGCGCCTACGCCTAACTCGGCTTACAACTTTGAAGTTTTGTATTATGAGCGTATTCAACCGCTAGACTCGTCTAATCAGACAAACTGGTTTACTACCTACGCTCCTCAAGCATTACTTTACGGCTCGCTGTTACAAGCGATGCCCTTCCTCAAGAACGACACACGAACCCCGATGTGGCAAGCGCAGTATCAGCAGATCATGGATACGCTGGTTGCTGAAGACAAGCTCCGCATCGCCGATCGTCAAGCCATAGCGGTGGACTCATGAGCTATGTATCACCCTTTACCGGCGATGTAATAAACCGACGGATGTAAGTTTTAGAGCGTTTAATTTAAGCTCTAACTTAACGCTATCGTGGCCAATCAACGGCAACGCGACTAGCAACTACGCAGCGCGTATTATGGACGTAACTCCTACGGGCGCGGGTTACTCATTGTCCATGCCTCCGGCTAATCAAACGTCAGTAGGTACTGATGCGTTGATACGTAATCTAGGGGCGGTAGCGTTTACGGTAAAAGACTACACAGGCGGCACAATCGTTAGCGTTGCGGCAGGAACAGCGCAGTATGTGTACCTAACTACAAACCCTACTACTACGGGTACATGGGGCGTGATCGCTTTTGGTGCAGGTTCCTCCGGTGGAAACGCTGCCACACTTGCCGGCTACGGGTTAGTTGCTAGCGGGGCTACTCTAAATCAAAGTCACCCCTCGGCAGCTATCACGAGCGGTTCAACTTTTGCAGATACTGACAGAGCGCAAACTAGAGTATGGAGCGGTGGTTCCGGAGCGGCTACACTGCCTGCGGCGGCAACCCTCGGGAATAACTGGTTTACACTATTTAAGAACAACGGCACAGGGTCTTTTACATTGACTTGTACGGGCGCTGAGTTGATTGACGGGAATAGTACAAAAACTTTTAACCCCTCTGAGTCAGCATTCGTTGTCTGCACCGGCACTGCGTACGTCACTGTCGGCTACGGAGTTAACTCTTCGTTTGTATTTACCTCGCTTGTAAAGAACGTAGTTTCTGGAAATTATTTGCTCACCGCGAGCGAGGCGTCAAACACTATTCAAGAGTATGTCGGTAATCTGACAGGAAACGTCACCCTCACCTTCCCACCGATCGTTAACTTATATGTCATTTCAAATCAGACTACAGACAATGGCTACACTTTAACGGCTACTACAGGATTAGGCTACACAGCTACTATTCCTCCTGGGCAACAAGCTACGTTGATTTGTGACGGTACGAACTTTTTGAACGCTAACACGACGCAAGCCGGAGCAACCGCCGTGAGCTTGGTAGACGGTACGGTAGGTACGCCCTCGCTTAACTTCGCCGCTGAAACTGGTACTGGTTTGTATCGCCCTAGTGCGGGGCAGCTCGCTATTGCTGTTCTTGGCACCAAGCGCGTCGGCGTAACGGCAACTGGAGTAACGGTAACTGGCTCAGGTACGTTTACCACAGGCATTGCTGGAGGTACATTTACATGACCGCAAAAGTTTTTGCTCTTGACACTAAACCAGGCATTCAACGCGATGGAACGATTTTTGATAAGCAGTTTTACAACTCTGGTCGTTGGGTTCGTTTTCAACGCGGACGCCCTCGCAAGATCGGCGGCTACAGACAAATCACCGCGTCTCTAGCAGGACCTTCTCGCGGTGTATACCTAAACCCGCAGCAGAACTTTAACAACGTATTCAACGGATACTCTGGAGGTCTGCAACTCTTACCTATTGATAACAACGGCGTGGGTTCGGGTATTACAGATTTGACTTTGACAGGCTTCACGGCTAACGCGGATAACCTCTGGCAATTTGATACGTTTTCAGACGTTGCCGGTTCTGGAAACAATCTGTTACTAGCCCATCCTGGTCAAAACCTTACGCTGATTGATAATAACATCAATACAAAAGTTTTAGGCGGCTCGGTGACGGGTACAAGTTTAAGCCCTATCGGTATATTTACAGATTCTGTATACTTGAATAGTACAACGACAATGTACTTATCAACGCAGGATGTTCAAATCGGCGCGGGTCAATCTATATCTGGAACAGGTATTCCTTCTAATACTACCGTTGTTTCAGCTAGTATAGCTTCTCCGGTTTTGAATGCTGTAGCGGTAACTGGAATCGCGGGACAATGCTCTTGCACTTCTACCTCTGGACTCTATATAGGACAGACCGTTCGAGTGACAGGAACTTCCACAGGAACTGCTACGGGGATAACCTCAGGTGTAACGTACTATATCATCGCTACTAACTACGCAACGACATTTACTTTGTCAGCGTCTTCGGGCGGCGGCGCGATTGTCACAACAGCGGGAACAACTACGGGCTTAGTCTTTACATTAGGTCAAGTACAAAACATCGTGATCTCAGCCGCCGCTACAACTTCTGGCGCTTCTACAATCACTTTTGACAATAACATATCGGTATCAGGCGGCGTAGTTTCTCTGCATCCTTACGTGTTTGTGTACGGTAATAATGGATTGATCAAAAACTGCGCAGCTAGTAACGTCAATGATTGGATATCGGCTGATGCTAATGAGGTAAACGTAGCTACAGGAAAGATCGTACAAGGTTTGCCCGTTCGCGGCGGCTCTAATGCTCCATCAGGGCTATTTTGGTCTTTGGACTCGTTGATTCGAGTATCCTACATCGGCGGTACAGGTACCCCACCTCAGTACTGGCGCTATGACTTGATCTCTTCTCAGTCGTCCATTCTATCCTCGCAGTGCGTGATTGAGTACGACGGTATTTACTATTGGTGCGGAGTTGACCGCTTCCTGTTGTACAACGGTGTTGTAAAAGAAATACCGAACAACATGAACCAGAACTACTTTTTTGATAATCTCAACTACGCTCAGCGTGAGAAAGTTTGGGTGTCTAAAGTTCCTCGCTTCGGTGAAATATGGTGGTTCTATCCTCGCGGTAATGCGACTGAGTGCACTGATGCTATCATCTATAACATTCGTGAAAATACTTGGTATGACGCAGGTGAAGCTCTAGGCGCTCAACGCTCTGCAGGTTATTTTTCTCAAGTGTTTCACTACCCAGTCACCGCCGATTGGAATGTCAATGCTACGGGCGGCGTTCTAGCGACAACGATCACAAATGCGGGCTCAGCCTACACAAACGGCACTTACAATAACACGCCGTTGACAGGGGGCACAGGCACAGGAGCAACCGCAAATATTACTGTAGCAGGAAACGTAGTTACTGCAGTAGTTATCAACGGGCATGGAACTGGCTACGCCGTAGGTAATACTTTATCTGCAACGATCGCGGGTGGCGCAGGATTTGTTTTGACGGTCAATACTTTGATGAGTTTTGTATCGTTGTATCAAAATGAAATCGGTACAGATAAAGTCACGGGCGGTACGTATACGGCTATTGAGTCGTTCTTTGAAACAAACGATCTTGGACTTGTATCTGGAGGTCCTTCTCAACCGTCTGCCGTAGGAGAGAACTTATGGTTGCGGCTAGAGCGGGTGGAGCCTGACTTTATACAGACGGGTGATATGGACTTGTACGTTACTGGACGTCCGTTTGCTCAATCAGCCGATTACACCACAGGTCCTTATACATTCAGTCCTAACTCAGGTAAGATCGATATGCGTGAGCAACGTCGTGAGTTGCGGTTGAAGTTTGTATCCAATGTAACTGGTGGAGACTTTCAACTTGGTAGAATCGTTTTAGACGCCGACGTGGGCGACGTGAGACCGTACTAATGGCTACAGCATCCCCCTCACCCAACGTCGCGCTGATATACGACCCTCGCTATCACGACTTTGTATCTTGGGCGTCTTTGATGTGCGAACTGTACGGTACGCAGAATTTGGAAATACCTACAGACAGTACAAACTGGCAAGAGTGGGCATCAGGGCTAAAAGCGATTGATGTCTTTACTAATGAAGGCATCCCCGGACCTTTCATCTTTGATGATTGGCATGAGTGGGCAGAAGCCTTGGTGAATGCCGTTAACCCTGCAGTGAGCTGACTATGCCCTTATTTGAAAAACTATCAGCATCAAGCACCCCCGACGAAATCGCCGCCGCGTATAAAGAGTTTACAGGTTTGGCTGGTGGTGATACTGCAGCTTCGCAGAAGCAAGCTGTAGATTATTTGAGCGCTCTGGGAGTTGCTGCTCCTACAATAACTCAAGCCTACGACCTCTACGCGAAACCTGAAGCGCCAGCCCCTATCGGGGGTTTAGCTCAAGCTTCAAATGCTCAAACTAGTAATTTACTTACGGCTCCTACTGACAATATAACCTCAACTGGAGGTGTGACAAAATCTGCTATTAAACCTACAAGCGGTGGAGTTAGTAATGTCATCGAAGGTGATGATATTGATACTCAGATTGCACAGCGTCCCGTAGAAGTTTCTCACTGGGCTCGCTCCGCTGACCAACGCTCTATGGAGTTGATTGACGACAAAACAGGACAAGTTTTGGATCGTCGCGGTGTAGGCGATTTTAGCGACCTTGATTTAGTAAAGATGGGTTTATCGTTTATCCCCGGAGCTGGTCAAGTTTTAGCTGGGTTAAATGTCGCAGACGCAGTTCGAACTGGTAACTTGACTGGAGCCATCATCGGCGGGACTGGGCTTGTTCCTGGTTTGGAGAACGTCAACACTGCATTAAAAGTTGGACAAGCCGTAAATAAAGGTGATACTTTAGGAGCGTTGACATCGCTCGCTGGAAACGCAGATATTCAGAGTAATCTAGGATTAGGTTCAGCAAACATCAATGGAATTACCGCTAAAGATGCTTTGACTATCTCTAACTTGGCCACTAATCTAGCAAGCGCAAATCCTGCGGCTTTAGGAAACTTGATCAGTCTAGCTAACAGTTCTACAGCTACTTCTGGAGGTACAAAAGTATCTGACGCAGGAACAAGCCTAGTAGATAGAACTCAGCAGTTGTATGACTACGCCATATCGCAAGGTATGTCACCGCTACAAGCTAGCACTTTCGCCTCGTCAAACGGAGAAGGCGGCGTTACGCAAACGGTCGCGCCGTTGATTTTAGCGGGAGCAGCTTTTTCTCCTGAGATCGCAACTGCTGTAGCTGCTGCACACGCCGGTATAGCCTACCTCATGTCGCAGTTTAACCCCACTGCGGGTATGACTTCTCAAAAGCCAGATGACGCAACTTTGAGGGCTACGGTATCATTACTTAACGATGAAAATGTAACTCAACAGACCTTGAAGAACATGGGTATCAATATGTCTGATGAAGACTTTGCTATCCTAAAAGCGAAAGCCGCTGACCCTACATCACTACAAGAAGAGATACCGACTCTAACGATTACGGCTAAACGAGAGACGCCTGTCACAACCTCGGTATCTACCTCGGCATCAACTACTAGTTCTACCGCAGCAAGCAGCGCTGATTTGTCACAGATCGGGCAGAACACATTTATAGCTGCTAAAAATGCAGGAGCCTCTGATGCTGATGCGTTAGCTGCTGCTAATGCGGCTGCTTCTGCAGGTTCAACCTCAGGCTCAACCTCAGGTTCAAACGTAGCGGCTTCAGGTTCGTCTTCAGCCGCTTCTGGCGCTACAGGCGCGGCGGGTGGAAATAGCGCAGGGTACGAATACGCGAAGGCTAATCAAGGATTAGATAGGTACTATAACGACATCAACGCTTTCCTTGCGTCCAACCCTGATTCTAATGCTATCGCCGCTGCAAAAGCAAAGTTCGGCGTAAGTGACGCAGACATCGCGGCGGCTCAATCTAGGTTGACCACTACAGGTACTACGGGTTCTAGCGTGTCTACAGGTACAACTGGATCTAGCGTTTCAACTAGTACGAATGTTTCCACTAGTACAGGATCTGGAACTCAAACTAATACCTCTACATCTACAAGCACCTCTACAAGCACTTCTACAAACGTATCGACTTCTACAAGCGTATCGACTTCTACTAATACCTCTGTGTCTACATCTACTAGCATTAGCACTGGTACGAGTGATACTAGATCATTGACAGGAACAAGCACTAGCACTAGCACTAGCACTAGTACTTCAACAGGTACAGGGGCGAGTACAACTACAGGTACTACTGGGACATCAAGCACTACTGGGACGAGTACGGGTACATCTACAGGAACTTCAACCGGAACAGGAACTTCAACCGGAACTGGTACTGGGACTGGTACTGGTACTGGGACTGGAACTGGAACTGGTACTGGGACTGGAACTGGGACTGGTACTGGGACTGGAACTGGGACTGGAACTAGTACAGGAACTAGTACAGGGACAGGGACTGGCACGGGAACTGGAACGGGAACTGGAACCTCAACTGGAACTGGGACTAGCACAGGTACAGGGACCTCAACTGGGACAGGTACGGGAACGGGTACTGGAACTGGGACTGGTACAGGCACTGGTACTGGCACAGGAACCGGAACCGGAACCGGCACTGGGACTAGTGTAAAAGTAACTATTCCTACAACTACAACCACTAGCACCGGATCGCCAGCTATAATAGGCTCAGAGAAGTCTGTAGAAGGCAAAGTGCCTGAGGTCAAAGAGAACCTGCTTAAGACTTATCAAACCCAAGACAAGTTTGTTGACCCTCTTGCTGCTTTAAAAGTAGCACAACAACGAGAAATGAGAGACTCAATGGCCATGGAAGGTGTTGACCCTAGAATCGCTGCGGCCATTATGGCCTCTTATGCTGCGCCCAACGCCTACAACTATGGCGAAGATTTTAACTTAGACGATCAGTTTGATGCGCTACGCGGTGAGAAACCTGCGGCGTTTGCCGGAGGCGGTCTAGCTATGGCGTCCCCGCTGATGGCAGCTCGTGGAGGCAATGTACCGCATAAGGGCTCACACTACGTGCAAGGCGCTGGCGGTGGGCAGGATGATTTGATCGACGCTCGTCTAGCCGACGGTGAGTACGTATTCGATGCTGATATCGTTGCAGCACTCGGTGACGGCTCGAACAAAGCGGGGGCAGACAAGCTAGACAAGATGCGTGAGGCGATTCGCGCTCACAAACGCTCCGCACCAAATGACAAAATACCGCCGAAGGCTAAATCGCCGCTGGCTTATCTGAAAGGTCTCAAATGAGTCTTACCCAAGGCGCAGCCCTACCAGACGTAACGGTAAAGCAGACGTCGGCAACGACCGCTCCCGATTACTACACGAATTATTTATCTAACCTCGCTACTACGGGTCAAGCTCAAGTTACTGGAGCAGTTACTGATCCGTCTAAGATGGTGGCTGGGTTTGGTGAGTTGCAGAATGCAGTACTACAAGCTGCCCCTTCAACTCTACAGGCTTACGCTACTCCGTTGCAAGCGGGTGAAGCTACGGCGGCTGATGTAGCCAAAGGCGTAGGTACAGCCGATATCAACGCTTTCATGAACCCGTACACATCGAATGTGACGGATGAGATGGCGCGGCTGCAGCAGCAGAATATTCAACGAAACATAATGCCTCAGTTGAAGGCGGGTTTTGTCGGCACTGGAGGACTCGGCGGTCAACGCTATGCTAATGCTCTGGGACAGACTTCAGCAGATCTGCAATCAAACTTGCTCGGTGCTCAAACTGGAGCTCTGCAGCAAGGATATAAAGACGCTGTACAAGCTGCGCTTCAACAAGCCCAAGTCCAAAATCAAGCCGCATTGACTCAAGGTCAGCTGGCGAATATTGAAGCCACTGCAGGACAATCGGCTTTAAAGACCGGTATGGACTTAGGCGGTCAAGAGCAAGCCCTTCGACAAGCAAAAATCAACGCTCCATTGACAACCGCTACCAATGCAGCTCAACTGCTACGCGGTTATACAGTGCCGACTTCTACAGCACAGGAGTACAAAGGACCCCTGCCTGGAGCCTACTCCGCATCGCCTTTGTCTCAACTTGTAGGTCTGGGTTCTCTATTTGCTGCTGGAGCCGGAGGTACGAGCGCTGCTCAAGGTTTACTAAAAGCCTTCGGTAGTAGCGGTAACTCTAATATTGGTGGAACAACGGATTTAGGCGGCGGTATTTTTATGAGACCTGACGGATCCATATCCGGAGGCACGCCTAATTCAGACTCAGGCTTGTCCAACCAAGATATTGAAAATATGATCAACGGTATTGGATAAGTCATGGCTGATATCAAATCTGGACTTTCTGCTGTAAACGATATCCCGTTCTTGGGTTCAGATCCTGAGTACGCGGCTAAACTGAAGTCGGTAAAAGAAGCCGAGGGTGTTTTGGCTGACATGCTTCGGAAGCGTACCGAAGAGCCTTCACTCAGCCCCTCTATGCTAGCGGCGGCGGGTGAGTTTTTTGACCCAGGACGTACAGGCTCTTTCGGTGAAAGTTTAGGACGTGCGACGAAAAGCTACGCGGCTGCCAAGCAAAT
>Ga0214921_10004134_pt1 | contig 21653 bp, 14 predicted proteins | sample LL1505_MetaG_FD_177992 | JGI IMG/M metagenome (GOLD analysis project Ga0214921, IMG submission 177992) | Freshwater microbial communities from Lake Lanier, Atlanta, Georgia, United States - LL-1505 | ecosystem: Environmental > Aquatic > Freshwater > Lake | place: USA: Georgia | collected... | reverse complement strand
TTGAGCAGGCCCGCAAGCTCGCTCCTTGTATTGTATTTATTGATGAAATCGACGCCGTTGGCCGTCAGCGTGGCGCTGGTGTTGGGGGCGGTAATGATGAACGCGAACAAACGCTCAACTCATTACTCGTTGAGATGGATGGCTTTGATGGTCAGGCCGGCGTTATCGTTATCGGTGCAACCAATCGTGCCGATGTACTCGATCAAGCTCTCTTACGTCCAGGTCGTTTCGATCGTCAGGTCTTCGTTGATTTACCAGACTTGCGCGGACGTGAAGCGGTTCTCGCCGTTCACGCTAAACGTTTCCAATTAGCTCCGTCGGTTGATTTAAATCGCATTGCTCGCATCACCACAGGAATGTCGGGCGCTGATTTAGCGAATTTGTTAAACGAAGGTGCGTTGCATGCTGGTCGTCGCAATCGCGATAAGGTTGAGATGTCTGACATCGAAGAAGCTCGCGATAAGATTGCCTATGGTCGTGAGCGTCGTCGTGCGATGGATGAAGAAGATCGTCGCAGCACAGCCTACCACGAAGCGGGTCACGCGATTGTTCAAGCCGTCGTCGATGATGGCATGATGCCGATTCACAAGGTAACAATCCTTCCTCGTGGTCGCGCCCTGGGTATGGCCATGTTCCTTCCGAAGAAAGATATTCTCGGATATTCTAAAGCCCGTTTACTCACTTACATTTGTACGGCGATGGCTGGTCGCGTGGGAGAAAAAGTAGTCACTGGCGATGTGTCCAATGGTGCCTCTTCCGATATTAAACAGGCCACCCGCATGGCTCGTCAGATGGTCTGTGATTGGGGTATGAGTGACCTCGGCCCTATTTCTTATAACGAAAACTCTGATACCGTTTTCTTAGGTCGCGAAATTTCTCGCACGCAATCACACAGCGATGAAACCGCGCGTCGTATTGACGAAGCCGTTGCGAAAATTGTCAGCGAGCAATATGCCCGTGCAGAAAAAATCATTGCTGAGCACGCTGATGCCCATCGCAAGATTGCCGAAGCTTTACTCGAGCATGAAACTTTAGATGGCATCCATGTAATGGAAATTCTCAAGACTGGTTCGATGCAGACCCCGATTGTGGGATCACCTGTGCCAAACTTAGTTCGCGAGCCTAGCCCGGATGGTCCACCACCAGAGCCAGGCACACAAGCCACGCCGACCCCTGCTTGAGGTTTGCCCTCGAAGGTTTTAAGGTTTAGAACTCTGCTATGGTCATCGGACTCACTGGCGGCATCGGTTGTGGAAAATCCTCAGCTGCAGCCTTTTTTAAATCTCACGGATTTGTCGTGATTGATTCTGATGTCTTGGCTCACCAAGCGCTGAACGAACCGAAGACACTCGCCCAATTAAAATCGCGCTGGGGTTCAGCCTGTATTCAGAATGATGGTACAGCTAATCGAGAGTGGATTGGTAAAAAAATATTTTCTGATCTGTCCGAGAAAACTTTTTTGGAGTCCATTCTCCATCCTCGCATTGCCGTCCTGCGCCAAGAGGCCATGTCCGATACATCTAAGTCTTATATACTAGAAATCCCTCTTTTATTTGAGTTGGGTCTGACTCAGGGATTAAATGCAACTGTCTGTGTCGCATCCTCTGACGAAGTCAGACTAAAACGCTTGGAGTCCCGGGGGTTAAGTCGAACGGATGCCCAGAATCGTATAAATGCACAAATGCCTATCAGTGAGAAGGTTAAGAAGTCTGACTACGTCATTTGGAATGACGGCAGCCTAGACTTTTTGAAAGCCGAAGTGGATAAATGTGTGCAAACATTAAAAGGTTAAGAATTGGCTGGTTTCGGGATAGTTTGCGATTGCCGAGAGGGTGGGTAGATTTACTTTTCGGTTTCCCCTATTTCTTCTTACCGAGAACTAGGTTCAACACCCCCAACCCCATTTAGGAACCCATACCCTGTGACGACCGCCGACGATTTCGTCATTCAATTCATACAAGACAAGGGACTGGTGTCCTCTGCTCAAGTATCCGAGGCCCGCGAGGCGCTTGGTGCTATCCCCGATGGCCAGAATCCCGATACCCTAGCGATTGGGAAATTAGTTGAGACCGGCAAGGTTACTTGGGCTGTTATTACGAAAGCCCTCGGCAAGGAATTCGACATGGAAGTCGTCGATGTGGCTCAGGTTTCACCGGCCGAAGAATTGCTCAAACTGATTAGTCGCGAGCAAGCTGAGCGTCACAATATTTTACCACTGCAGATGGATGGGGTTGAGCTGCTCGTTGCGATTTCTGATCCGCTCGATACCGAAACGCTCGATTCACTTTCGCGTGTTTTAAAACTTACTTTAAATCCAAAACTCGCTCCGCCGGATGAACTGAAGACCGCGATTAATCGCTGTTACGGTGGCGGTGCATTGAACGTATCTTACGAAGATGTTTTCGGTAAAAGCGAAGACGGAGTTTCGGTGGATCTTCCGCAAGGTGGCGAAATCAAAGAAGATGACGCTCCGATTATCCGCTACGTAAATTCTCTGATTGTGGATGCGATTCGTCGTAAAGCTTCAGATATTCACCTAGAACCTTTAGAGAAAAGATTCCGTGTTCGTTTCCGTATCGACGGTGTGCTCCAGGAAATGAAAGGCCCACCCAAACGCTTACAAGCTTCAGTCATTTCGCGCCTTAAATTAATGGCCGAAGTATCGCTCGCTGAAAAACGTATTCCACAAGACGGACGTATTCAGGCTCGTACCGGTGGACGTGATATCGACTTACGTGTATCCGTTCTACCCACTGTTTATGGCGAATCAATCGTCATGCGTATTCTCGATAAAGAAGGACTTAAATTAGGTCTTCCCGAATTAGGATTCTTCGCAGATGACCAAGCAAAATTCCAAGGTCTTATTTCTGGTTCTGACGGTGTATTCCTCGTTACCGGTCCAACGGGTTCTGGTAAATCGACCACGCTTTATTCAGCACTGAATTATATTAATAAACCCGACCGTAAAATTATTACCGTCGAAGATCCGGTTGAGTATCAGATGGCCGGTATCAATCAGGTCCAAGTAAAACGTGATGTCGGTATGACTTTCGCAGCCGCACTTCGCGCGATGTTACGTCAGGCACCAAACATCGTGATGATCGGTGAAATTCGAGATTTAGAAACCGCTGAAATTGCGATTAACGCAGCGCTTACGGGTCACATGGTGTTCTCAACACTCCACACCAACGACTCCGTCAGTGCGGTGACTCGTCTCGTCGATATCGGCGTAAAACCTTTCTTAGTTTCTGCCGCGCTGCGTGGGGCTCTCGCCCAACGTCTGGTTCGTCGCGTCTGTCAGGCCTGTGCTCAACCTTATAAACCCACCGCCAAAGAGCTTTATACGATTGGTATGTCCGAACAGGATATTGCGGGTGCCACACCGATGAAGGGTGCTGGTTGTCCAAAATGTAATGAACGCGGATACAAAGGCCGTCGTGGTGTGTTCGAACTTTTTGTCATCACTGAAGAAGTTCAGGAAATGATTTACGGTGGTGCGACGCTCGTCTCACTCCGTCGGAAAGCCCGCGAAGCAGGTATGCGCACTATGCGTGAAGACGGTCAACGCAAGGTCGCTTCGGGTATGACCACCATTGAAGAAGTCATGGGAGCCACCGTCGCTGACGACGTCTTATAATTAATAAAAATGGCCTACGATCTCAACCAACTGCTTGAAGCCATGATTGAAAATGGAGCTTCCGATCTCCATTTACACGTGGGCCGTGCGCCTTGTTTGCGTGTGAGCGGAAGTGTGATTTCAGTCGAAGGTCCGGCCCTCACTTCTGAAGATACTAAAAAAATTGTAGACTCAATTATCCCCGCGGTGCACGTCGAGAGATTGAAGCAAGAGGGTGGTTGTGATTTCGGTATGTCTTTCCGCGGCAAAGCTCGTTTACGCGTTAATGTGCACAAGGCTAAGGGTGAGTTGGGAATCGTTTTACGTTTAATCCCCGCAGACATTTACACGCTCGAAGCCTTACGTCTTCCTCCGATTGTGAAAGACTTACTCCGTCGTCCACGTGGTTTGATTTTAGTCACCGGTCCAACAGGTTCTGGTAAATCCACGACACTCGCATCGATGCTGAATTGGATTAACGATAATACCGACGGACACATTGTAACCATCGAAGATCCGATTGAATATTTCCACACGCATAAAGGTTGCGTGGTAACTCAGCGCGAAGTGCATAGCGACGTTCCGTCTTTTGCGGAAGGTGTTCGTGCGTCTCTGCGTCAAGATCCTGATGTAATTCTCATCGGTGAAATGCGTGACTTGGAAACCATCGAAGCCGCCATCACCGCTGCTGAAACGGGTCACTTGGTTTTCGCGACACTCCACACCACGGGAGCTGCTCGCACGGTAGATCGCATCCTTGACGCATTTCCTGCGGGTGCACGTGATCAGATACGCGTTCAGCTTTCTTCTTCGATCGTTGCTATTATTTCACAGTGTTTACCACGTACCGTGGATGAGAAACGCGTGGCTGCTTACGAAATCATGGTTCGCACGGATGGTATTGCCGCGAAGATTCGTGAGAACAAAACTTTCCAAATTACCTCCGATATCGAAACCGGTGGCGGTCGTGGAATGCGCACACTCGATGCCGATTTATTAGCTCTGTTTAATCAGGGTAAAATTAATGAGGAAGAGGTTATGACTTACTGCCAAGACGCTGAAATGGTGCGTTCGCGTCTGAACCCTAAAAACTAAAATTTAAAACCACTATTTACCATGTTTGAAGACCACAGCGATATCATGCGCGACATTGCGATCGAAGGAAAACTTCTCGATCAAACTCAAGCAGATGAAATTTGGGAGTCGCACGCGACCACGGGAAAATCTTTCGCCGATAGTTTAGTCGACGCTAACCTCGCCGATCGTCCGTCCTTATTGCAAGCGATTGCAGATCATTTAGGCGTTCAATTTTATTCAGCTATTCCGACCACGGATCAGGATGAGATTTCTAAAGTTCTCAAACCCGCCCAGGCCCACAAGTACGCTGTAGTTCCAGTCGCCGATGAAGCCGGTAAATTAACCCTCGTTGCGAAAGATCCTTTTAACTCAGCGATTATCAATGAGCTGACCTTTATTCTGAAGCGTGAAAACATTGAGTTAGCTGTCGCTGATCCTGATATGGTCGATGCAGCTGTCATCCGTGTTTATGGTGAGCCTTCCGCTTCATCGATGGATGACTTGTTGGGTGAGTTTGACCAAATTGATACTGCGGCGGTGGCTGATGATGACGTCGCCAATGCCGCCAGCCAGGCCCCAATTATTCGCTTCGTTGATTTAGTTCTTCAAGAAGCCGTTAAAGCGAAAGCCTCGGATATTCACTTCGAACCTTTTGAAGACCAATTCCGTATTCGTTACCGTATTGACGGCTCGCTCTACGAGATGGCTCCTCCTCCTAAGAATTTAGCCAACGCGGTGACCGCTCGGGTAAAAGTTTTATCTGCACTGAATATTGCCGAACGAAGAATTCCACAAGATGGACGTATTAAAACCACCATCGGCGGTCGCCAAATCGATCTTCGTGTTTCGACTTTGCCAACCCAATTCGGCGAGTCAGTCGTGTTGCGTATTCTCGATAAGACGGTCGTGAATCTGAGCCTCGATGCGCTCTCGATGCAGGAAGATATCAAAGAGGGCATTCGCGCCATGGTGAATAAACCTAATGGTATCTTTATTGTTACTGGTCCGACCGGTTCTGGTAAAACAACCACACTTTATTCTGCGTTACGTGAAGTAAACACTGAGGACGTAAAAATTCTCACTGCGGAAGATCCGGTCGAATACGAAGTTGAAGGCATCATGCAGGTTCCGATTAATCACCAAGTCGGATTAACTTTCGCCGCCGCCTTACGTTCCTTCCTCCGTCAAGATCCTGATACGATCATGGTGGGAGAAATTCGCGATATCGAAACTGCGCAAATTGCGGTGCAAGCATCGCTCACCGGTCACGTGGTATTGTCCACGCTCCACACCAATGACGCTCCTGGTGCTGTCACTCGACTCATCGATATGGGTCTCGAGCCATTCTTAATTTCCGCTTCGATTGAAGGTATCTTAGCTCAACGCTTATTGCGTCGTATTTGTAAGACCTGTCGCACTGCTTATGAGCCGGACAAAGAAGTTATCAGCATGCTCGATGTCGACGCGCTCGAAATCGCCAATAAGAAATTCTATTTTGGTAAAGGTTGTGCTGATTGTAACCGCTCGGGTTACAAGGGTCGCCAAGGTCTGTTTGAATTAATGACCATTTCGGACTCCATTCGTACTCTCATCACCCAGCGCTCTCCGACCTTAGTCCTGAAGCAAAAAGCTATCGAAGTCGGCATGCGTCCATTGCGTGATGACGGCTTACGTTGTATTTTCGATGGTTTAACTACTATTGAAGAAGTTCTGAAATACACCTAATCTTTTAAAACCAAACCCCTCCCATGCCCGAATACAAGTACAACGCGATCGATCGTAATGGTGCCCAAACCACCGGTAAGATTGAGGCCCCGACCGACGAACAAGCTCGTCAAAAATTAATGGCTCGTGGCCTCATGGTCACTTCCTTGGTTGGTGATACGGGTGCTGCTAAGCCTGTGGTCGCCGCGGCTGCTGCCCCCAAAAAATCTTTTAGCTTCGGTTCAAAAGTTTCTGCGGAAGACGTCACCACCATGACCCGTCAGTTAGCGACGCTCATCGTCGCTGGCTTGCCTTTATTGCGCGCACTGGAATTGATTCACAAACAAGAACGCAATCCTCACTTTAAAGAAGTCTTGGGCATGATTGCTGAAAGTGTTTCTCAAGGTAATAATTTATCTGAAGCGCTCGCTGCTCACCCAAAAGTTTTCGACCGTCTCTTCGTTAACATGGTGAAAGCAGGGGAAGCCGGTGGTGTGCTCGATAAAGTTTTAGATCGTTTGGCTAAGTTCCGCGAAAAGTCTCAACGCATTCAGAAGAAGGTTAAATCTGCGATGGTTTATCCAGGCGTCGTTGTTTCCGTGGCCGTTGTGATTGTCTATATTCTAATGGTTAAGGTTGTTCCATCGTTCCAAAAACTTTTGAGCAGTCAGAAATTAGCCTTACCTCCTTTAACCCAATTAGTCGTCGGTATTTCCACCGCGCTGACTGATTACTGGTATGTCACGCCCTTCGTTATTTTCGGTATCTACTACGGCATGAAGCTTTGGTTGTCCTCTCCTAAGGGTAAGGAAATCTTCGATCGTATTATTTTCAAATTACCCAAAGTTGGTGGCTTCGTCCAAATCGTTTCCGTCTCACGCTTTGCGCGTACGTTCGGAACCTTGATGGCTTCGGGCGTTCCGATTCTCCAAGCGATTACTATCACACGTGATACTTTAGACAACGTCGTCATCGCGAGTTCGTTAGAGCGCGTGCACGATCGCGTGCGTGATGGTGAACCTCTTTCTATTCCTCTCGAACAAACCGGAGTGTTTCCACAAATGGTTACTTCGATGATTCAGGTGGGTGAAGAAACAGGTCAGTTGCCCGAGATGTTAAATCGCGTGGCCGATATTTATGACGAAGAAGTGGACAACGCGGTGACCGCGCTCACTTCGATTATCGAACCAGTACTTATCGTGTTCCTCGCGGTAGTGGTGGGTGCCATCGTTCTGGCGATGTTCCTGCCGCTCATTGCGCTGATCACGAAGATGACAGGTGGATAATTAGGGCCGAATCCATTGGCCAAAAAAGGAGCCGGCATACGTACCCCTACGTATGCCGGCTTTTTATTACTATTTTAACTTACTTACCCCATTGCCCCGTAGGACAAATTTATAACTAAGAGATTAACGATTTTTGGGCTTTTGCAAGAATTTTCCAGATATTCTCACTGCCATGTCCACTAAGTGCTTGATTTATAGGACTTTAAAATTGGGTGCAGGGGTAGGATTTGAACCTACGACCTTCAGGTTATGAGCCTGACGAGCTAACCGGGCTGCTCCACCCTGCAATAAGTGGGAGGTGCAACAGAAAGCTTAAATGGATGACTCGCAAGCCATTTCTGCATGGATCCGTTTAAGCCAATCTCGTCGATATACATAAGACATTTGTTACAGATTTGTGCCAACCCCTCTGGGGTGTTAATTGGGGTTGGAACTTTCGTTGTGAAAATTGATGTTCATAGCTGTTGCCCGTTATGTCAGATACCCCTCCCAATCCTCCCTCGCCTGATGTTGATGACAACATCGATGCCAATGGTGAACAGGTAGCGATTCGTCGTAAGCAAGGCTTCTGGGCGCGCCTCGGCGGCGGTGGTTTGATGGTTTCGTTAATGATTCACTTTTTCTTGGTTGTTGTTGCGGTGTTCTGGGTAGTCTCTACGTGGACTGATTCCACGAAGCGTGAGCCTACACAATTTGCGACGGGTGCCGGTGGTGGTAACGACGGCGATCGTGCAAAAATTTATCAGCATCGTTTACAGCAGAAAAATATGAAGTCGTTGGCGAAGAGCACGCCACGCCTCACTTCCAAAAATCCTAACTCGGCTATTTCGTTACCTGACATTCCCAATGTATCGACGTCGTCCATGGTCTCCGGCGCAACCCTAGGTGGTTCTTCTAAGGGCTTCGGCGGAGGCTCAGGTGGTGGTATCGGCTCAGGTCAAGGTATCGGCGTTGGTAACGGTAATAACATGATTGGTAAATTTAAGTTCAAGCCAGTGATGGGCGCCAAAATCCAGGCCACCAAAGTGGCCGTGTTTATGGATTCTTCGAAATCCATGGCCCGTTATTTAGACCGAGTGGAGAGTGAAATCCGTAAACAATTCCCTGATGCCGATGTCTTTATGTATAGTGGAATTTGGACTAATACGATTGGTAACGTGGTGATGGGTGGTAGTAAATATAAGGGTACTTATAGTGATAAAACAAAAGGTGGTGCGAAGAATACCGACATAGAAAAATTAACCACCAAGGGAAAAAGTATTTTTAGAGAACATGACAAAAGTTTTCAAACGGGATGCGTGGGTGCGTGGATTGATATTATGAAGAACCAGAGAGAATATGACGCCTTGATTATTTTCTCAGACTTCCAAGACGGAGTAACGCAGTACCGCGAAAAAGATAAAAATGGCGGAGCGAAATATTATTATGGCAGCGATAAGTTTGAAACCGTTTACGCCGATGGCGTGAGAGCTAAGCATCCTACAGATGATCGTACCGAACAAGAAAAGGGATGGGAAAAGGAATGGCTGAAGGTATTCGGCGAAGCGAATTCAGGCAAAGGACCACGCTTATATTTATTTTCAACCGAGACCGAGCCGCAGGCTATTTTCGAAAAATGTGTAAAGGCATCTGGTGGACAAAGTAAAATGGTAGAATGGCTAAGAACTGGAGGAAATCCACCAGCCGTTACTGATGAAGAGCCCACAGAAATTAAAAAGAGTTCGGTGAGTACGCCTGCTAGCACTATTCGATAGTTAGAAGGTATTAGGTCAATGTGCCTAGTACGCTAATCTTGTCCGCGGACTGTGAGTGGTTGAATGGTGATGCATGTCGTACGCTTCCGTTCGTCAGCGAAAATCACCACAGAACTGGAAAGGTTTTGTGGCGTCACTGGGCGTGCATGGAATTTTATTGGGCCTCGCTTGTTGGATTGTCTTAGCTTCACCGCTAGCCGTTAAAATACATCAAGATCCTGATTTATTTGTCACGGCCAGTGGTTCGTCCAGGCCAGCGAGCACAACGCAGTCTTACGCTATCAAAAATTCTCCAAAGAAATTTCAGGGCGTAGCTCGTATTTCTGTAAATAATGACAACGCCTCCGTCGCTTTACCTGAGCTGACCGGTGCTTCCGATATGATGAGTGCTAACTTTAGTATGGAGAAGGGAATGGGTCGCGAGGGACTTGGCCAGGGGCAGGGAATATCGTTTGGAAGTGGCATGGGGGACTCGCGGAGCTTGGTCGGAAAATTTGTCATGGGCGCAGCGATTAAAGCTCAACGCATCGCTGTTTATTTGGACTGCTCAGGTTCCATGCGACCGTATTTAGAAAAAGTAACTGCCGAAATTAAAAAGGAATATCCCGATGCGGATGTGTTTCGCTTTGATGGAGCCCGTGTGGTGAGTTTGGAGAATAATATTGTTTACGGAAAAACTTTTCACGGCGACGCACCACGACTCACCGAGGCACCGACGCAAACGATTGAATCGGAATTAACTTCCGACGGACGTCAGCTCTTGAGCCGCATTCGTACCGCTTGCGAAAAAGGTTCGTTGGGAGCTTGGATTGATCGACTGCTGGGCGAAGACTATGATGCCCTCGTAGTATTTTCCGACTTTCAAGACGGTATCCGCATTTATGAAGAAAACAATAAAGGGACTCCGACTCTGATTTATTCCGATAGTAATTATCACAAGGTCGGAAGTCTCATGCCGATTAAACCCTGGCAGGCTAAGTGGATGGAGGCCTTTAAAAAGGGATCTAGGGGTCAGGGTCCTAAACTGTATCTATTTTCCATTCAGCAGCCTCCCCAGGGCTTATTAAAGGCCTGTGTTGAGGCCTCGGGTGGCAATTCATTATCGGTGGGCTGGCTGAAGTCGGGTCGCCCGCCAAATTAGGCTTGGCGGTTGCACCCCGGCTTAGGATGGTTTGGATAAAGTCATGGCAATATTTAAGGCAGAGTACCGTGCGAATTTTTCGGATACCGATGCCGCAGGCATTATCCACTTCTCGACGATTTTTTTCTGGGTCGAGGCCACCGAGGAAGCCTTGTATCGCCATCTTAAATTACCGTTTCTTAAGTCGGAAGGAAATAAGTTAACGGGTTTTCCTCGAGTGCGTGTAGAGTGCGATTATCTCGCCCCTATTTATCGCGAAGACTTGGTAGTGATTGAATTATCGCCCCGCGAGTTAGGGGATAAGAAAATTATTTGGAATTTTAAGGCCAAGGTCGGAGAGAAGGAAGTAGCCAATGGTGCATTAACAACGGTCTACGCTTGGCGCGAGGGGCAGGGACCTATGTCTGCGGCACTCGTGCCGTTAGAAACCAAAACGACTTTTGAAAATTTCTTTAAGGTGTAACTGGGTGCGATGAGTGATTCAGGTGTGATTCATAATTTTAGTCATCAGGCCCTGGGCACACGATTTTGGATTCGTATTGCCGATGAGGATTATGCTTTTGCTGAACGTGCTGCAGAATCAGTCTTCTTAACCCTCGATCGATTAGATTCAGATTTAAACGGAGCGGGTTCGGCTGGGGCCCTAGCGTTGATTAATCAGTTGCCTCAAGGTGAAATGATTTCAGTCAGTGAAGATTTTTGTACTCTCTGGAAATTCTCCGAAGCCTTTAAAAAAGAAACAGCCGGGGCTTTTGATGTATCGGCCGGCAGTCTCTTTCGCTATTGGACCGAGCGCGGTTCCGATGAATTTAATCCCGATGACGCCGTTTGGGAAAAAACTTTTCAGAATTATAAAACAGGAAAATTTTCTCTAGAGGGTAATGAATTCACCCGCCAACAGGGCGGAAATGTGATAGATTTCAGCGGAATTATTCATGGGTATGCCTGTGATCGCATGGCGGAAATGTTAGAAAGTAACTGGGGAATTCACCGGGCGATTTTAGGTGCAGGTAGTAATGTGGTTTTAGCGTTGGATCCACCGGGAGAGGCCCGTGGTTGGCGTATCGGACTCGGTCATACTATGGAACTTAAGTTATGTCGTACTGCATTAGCGAGTAAGCCCAATAACTCTATGAAGTCTTGTTTGGTGAATCCACTCACCGGTCTCTCAATACCATTAAGCTTGGATGCCATTCGCGCTGTGGCAAATACGGCATTAGAAGCGGAGGCATTGACGACGGTTGGAGTCTTACTATCCGAATCCGAAATCAAAAATTTACTCACTCGGGTTACGACCCGTGGGCTCTGGCTGCCTGGCGGCGACTGTCTCGGGATGTTTAAGAATCTGGATTTAACGAATCGAAACTAGCCCTTACTGATTGATCATTTTCTCGATATCCAGCTGAAGTTTTTCGCGGTTATTGGAGAAGAGATAGGTGTCAGAAGATACGCAATTCAAGGCCGAGATGAGAACATCGCGTGGAGGACGACGAGTATCCATCAGTCGACGAATATAGACTTCGACGTCGTTAGCGATTTCAGGGTGCTCAATCTTCAGTTTCACAATCTGTAGTAACAATGGCTGGTTATTCTCATTCATCAAGTGGGCTTGAATGAGCATGTTATTCGCTTCCACGAATCGTTTAGCTGTAATTAGTTTTCTACCCGTAGCGATTAGGAGTTGGGGTGGGATGCGTCGATTTTCCAGTAGGCGAGTTAAATTAATTAAGCCAATTTCCGGCTGATCATCGGCGAAGTAGGCGATACATTTCAAAGCATCGAGGGCGACTTTGGTATCCGCTAGCCATTGTTCACGTTCAATCTGTGATAAGAGTTCATCGATAAGCAAAATCGCATCGTGGGGTCGATTAGCATTAATCAGACATTCCGCATGGGTGAGTGCGAATTTGGTACGACTCGGAAAACGGTTTTGTTCTGCTAAAGTGAGTAATCGAGCCGTGAGTTTTGCATCAAAAATATCATTCCCATACTGTGCTAACTCAAGCATCGCCTGCTCGTTCTTACCGTATTTTTTAATAATTTTTTCGATTTCAGTATTACGTTTTTCTTGGTTTTCTGGACCAAGTGTTAAGTGAAGTGACTGGATGTAAGGGCTAAAATTTTCTGGGTTACTAATAATAATTAGGTCTAAGCAGTCCCGAGCTTCTTTGAGGTTGCCCATGTCCTTAAGCCAGCGTGCCTTAATTTCCAGGAGTCTCATTACCCCAGGATAGTTTTTGATGGCGGTGTTCAGCAGCTTAATCGCGTCTGTTTTGTCGCCTAGCTCATACATTAACTGACAGCGTAAGAGGAATCCTTCGGGGTTAGTCTCTAGCGTGTATTCGCGAATTAACTTGGAGGCCTCGCTGTAATTGCCGCGGAAAAAATTGGCCTGAGCTTCGGCGAGTTTAAGATCTTCCCTAATGACCGGGCTGAGTTCTTTGTTAGGTAGGTATTTTTTGGCGGTGTTGATTACTCGGGTGTCTTGGTCGAGCATGAAGCAACGCGTCAGGTAATTTCTAAAAAATTCCGGATCATTTAATCCGAAATCGAGAGAATTTTCTAAAATTTGGAAAGCGTCAATCGAACGGCCAAACGCAAAGTATAGGTCGGCACAGAGTTTTTGAGCTTCTGCATTGCGCGGCGTCAGACTTGCACCCGTACCAATATATTTTGCGAATTCAGCAAAGTCACCACGTTCTAAAGCAGCCTTGGCCACACTGACGAAATATTCACCCTTGTGATTCAAGTGGGCGACTTTTCCGTGGTCCTTCTGAGGGTCGTAGTCAATGATTTGTTGGCGACTCCGCAGATTGGCTTCTTCGGGTTTGAGGAAGAAATTAACCGTCGAGTCGATGGCGGTATCGTAATAAAACAAATAAATATCAGACCGACGAGTGGTCGTAATTCCATACATGTAACGTTCCCGAAAATACATAAATTCGGAGGCCATCAACCATACGCCGAAAAATAAAAAGGGTAGAAGGCTGGCGATTCGCCTCACATTTAAACTATAAACTTTTCTGCTGTACCCAAATTGTTCTACGAAAACAGTACCGAATAAGATAGCACGAGTGCGCTTCTCCGTGGGGTCGAAGCCGGGTTCATATTTTCCTTTCTTATTCATCGACGGCTCATTAACCAAACAATCTAGAAGCGAGGCAAGAGAGGAGTCTAAGAGATGAAATCTGCTACAATTTCTGGCGATTCCGTGGGATTTAGACAGTTTTTGCCTATGCAAATCTGGAATCCAACGACCGTGTCGTCGCGTCGCAGGATGAGGGGGCGATAGGCCCTCGCTCGGGCATTTGCACCACTCACGCCCGTAATTTTTTCATGGAGTTGATCCAATTGCTCAGCTCTTTGGTATTTAACGACCACCCAGCCGGTTGCCTGACGCGTAAACGCATCCAATGCATGAGCCACTCCGTGCGGTACATTTTTGACCAATCCTCCGTAGGCCTTACTTAAATCAGAGAAGTGATTCGAGTGCATGGTATCTTCGAACAAAATTTCTAACTGTGCATAAGCTTGTAGGAGCATGGAGTTTCCCGCGGGCACCGCATTATCAAACCAATCTTTTTGTCTCACTGAAAGATCTTCGCGATTTTCAGAAACCATGAAGTAGCCGACGGCATGCGGATCACGGAATTTAACTTCTACCGTCTGCATTATTTTTTTGGCTCTCCCGATATAGTCGGTGTGCTGAGCGCCCAGAGCCCAGTCGGCATAGGCACCGAGCATCAATTCTGCTTCCGCTAAACTCGCATAGTTGGTCATGATACCTTCACCGCTAGCTTTGTCTTTATACCAAGTGGTGAATAAATTGATTTCATCCCCAGTCTCTTTCGCCATATTTTTCCACAGGCTATTTTCTGCCGTGGCCGCTTGTTTTACCCAATCTTTACGGCCAAAAATCCACCCCGCTTTCGCCAGGTTTTTGATGACCAAAGCATTCCAACCGAGCAGAATTTTATCGTCGCGCAAGGGTTGTGGTCTTCGCTCGCGAATTTTTAATAACTTTTGTCGAGCCAACTTAAATTTTTGTCGCTCCTTAATGTTTCCTCGGAGTTTGGGGATATTCGCTCCTTCGAAATTACCTTGATCGGTAATTCCATAGGCTTGAGCAAATTCTCGAGCTTGTTCGCCGAGGGCTTCGACAATTTCAATGGGCTTCCAAACATAAGTCGTACCTTCGTGGTGATTGGTGTCCGCATCGAGTGACGTCGCAAAGAGTCCACTCTCCATTAACATCTCACGATTTAACCATTCGATGGTTTCTTCAACGACAGCTAAATAGAGGGGATCGCGATAACGTGACCATGCTTCAGCGTAAGTACCAATCAGCTGGGCGTTGTCATAAAGCATTTTTTCGAAATGCGGCACAGTCCAATCACGGTCCACGCAGTAGCGATGAAACCCGCCACCGATTTGATCATACAGTCCGCCCCGTGCCATGGCACCCAAAGTGACTGTAATCACCGCATCCAGTCGGGTCGCTAAAGCTCGATCATGATCCGCAGCTTTTGTGGCACGAATGCCTAATAAAAAATCAATAACTGGTGGGTTGGGGAATTTAGGAGCCCCACTAAATCCTCCATAAGTATCATCGTGATTTTCACAAATGCGTTTAGCTGCTTCGATTAAATCCAGTGGAGTGGGAGATAGGCCATTGGCATCAGGCGCCACGGTCAGGTGAATGAGATTTTTCGCAATCGCATCGGCGTTCGCCGCTAATTCATTTTTATTACTGTGATAAAAATCGGCGACACGCATAAGCAATTGCGGCCAGGGTACCTGTCCGTGCCCACGATCCTCGGGTGGAAAATAAGTTCCACCGAAGAAGGGTCGTCCGTCGGGCAGACAGAAACAATTCAACGGCCAGCCGCCCTGACCCTGAATCATCTGCACTGCATCCATCATCAACTTATCTACTTCAGGTTTTTCTTCTCGATCCACTTTAATACACACAAAGTGCTTATTCATTAATTCCGCGGTGTAGGTCTGCTCGAAAGATTCACGAGCCATGACGTGACACCAGTGACAGGAAGAATAACCGACGGATACTAATACTGGCTTATTAAGTTTCTTCGCTTCAGCAAAAGCTTCGGCACACCACGGCCACCAGTGCACTGGATTGTCGGCGTGTTGGCGGAGATATAACGAAGGCTCTTTGTCTAATCGATTAGGCACGGCTCTAACCTTGCCAAAGAGTCGGTTGGCGCAAGTCTGTCCTTTGCCCAGTCTTCGACTTGCCCACGTCTGATTTTGTGCGTAATTCTTTATTTTTCGAGATACTGTCCGATGTCTAAAATTCAGATTTTAACCCCAACGGTCGCCAATCAAATCGCGGCCGGCGAAGTCGTGGAGCGCCCCGCCGCCGTGGTTAAGGAATTATTAGAAAACTCTCTCGATGCTGGTGCGAAAAGAGTCACGGTCGATTTTTCAAGAGGCGGTAAAGCTTATGTGATTATTGAGGACGATGGAATGGGAATGAGTCCGGCTGATGCACTCCTGAGTCTTGAACGTCACGCCACGAGCAAAATTCGACTTGCTGCTGATTTGGATCGCATCGCCACTTTTGGTTTTCGCGGTGAAGCACTTCCTTCGATTGCGAGCGTCTCTCGCTTTACTTTACAAACACGGTCGACCGATGCCCCATCGGGAACAGAAATTTATATTAACGGCGGAAAGGTCATTCATCAGCGCGACCACGGAATGCCCGTCGGTACTCGTATCGAAGTGGCCAATTTATTTCATCCAGTTCCTGCACGTCTTAAATTTTTAAAGTCGGACGAAACTGAAGCGGCCCACATTGTACGCTTGGTTCGTCTTTATGCCGTCGCTCATCCGGAAGTCGGATTTTTATTAAAAGAAGATGGTCGTGAGATTTTTCGTTCACCAGGACACGTCCCATTGCTCGAGAGAGTAAGAGTCATTTGGGGCAAACAAGTGGCCGAGGAAGTAAGTGTGATGCCGCTCTTTGAAGTCAAAGGCATGCGTATCAGCGGTCTGCTCGGAAAGCCAGGTGTGAGCCGCGGCACCCGCCAAGACCTTGTTACTGTGGTTAATGGACGTCCGGTAGATAGCCGTACTATGGCCTTTGCGATCACTGAGAGCTACCATACCTTGATACCTAAAGGCCGATATCCCTTAGCGTTTATCTTTCTCGAAATAAACCCCGCCTGGGTTGATGTGAATGTGCATCCAGCAAAACGCGAAGTGCGTTTTCGTGATGAAGCCAGCGTCCGAGGATTTATTATCCAATCTTTGCTATCGGTATTACGTTCAAAAGGTGGCGATGGATTGCCTGTTGAAACCATCATACCTACGGCGCCTGCACTAACGATTACATCCGTAGTCAATAGCGCCACCCATAATCCAATAACTTCTTCCGCACCTTCACCAGTTCCGGTGTCGAGTAATTCTCAGAGTCTAAAGCTAGGTTGGAAGTTTTTATCACGACTCCGCGAAGAGCGTGCGGTTTTTGAAACTCCTACGGGCTTGGCTATTTTAGATATCGGCGCCGCTCACCAAAGAATTTTATACGAAGATATTTTAAAACAGTTCTCCGAACAAACTCCGCTTAGTCAGCCTTTGCTCATTCCTTTAAATCTCGAACTCGAACCATTGCCCGCCGCGGTCCTAAAAGAGAAGAATGATTTACTCGTTGCCGCCGGATTTTCCTTTGAAGAATACGGCCGAAACTTCTGGCGGATTAATGCTCTGCCTACCTGGTTAAATCCTGATGAATCCTTGGTATTTATCCGAGATTTATTGGCTGAAATGGCCCGACGGGAGGGCGATTTCGGTAAGCCAGCTTTAGCCTATGATGCGTTAGCTCGTATGGCGGTTATTAAAGCTCGGAAAAAGGGAGATGCGTTATCGGACCACGAACTTTTGCAGTTAGTGCATAAACTTTTCCAAACTTCTCAGCCCGGCGTCGACCCACGTGGACACAAGACCTACATCGAGTGGACCGATGCTGACCTTAGTCGCCGCTTAAGTTAAAATTATCGTCGAGACTTTGGACGTTTTTTAGCCGCCGCAGGCTTGCCCGTGCGCAGGGCTTCAATCTGATCTCTCAGCTGGGCTGCCTTTTCGAATTGTAACTCGTCCGCTGCTTCAAGCATCTCAGTTTCTAAATCAGCCAATACTTGTGCAATATCGCGGTCGCTTGTGCCTTCGGTGACTTCTAAAATTTCATCCTCTTCGTCGACTAGACTTTCTTCGATGGCTCGAACGGTACTCTTAGGTGTAATTCCGTGTTTGAGATTGTAGGCTGCCTGACGTTTTCGACGGTCACCACAAATAGTTAAGGCCTTAGTCAGCGATTTAGTCATGACGTCAGCGTACAATAAGACTTTACCTTCTAAATGTCGTGCGGCGCGACCTGAGGTTTGAATGAGGCTGGTTTCACTGCGTAAAAAGCCTTCTTTATCCGCATCGAGAATGCCGACCAGAGCAACTTCAGGAAGGTCGAGTCCTTCACGAAGAAGATTAACGCCGACGAGTACGTCAAATTTTCCTGCCCGTAATCGACGTAATATTTCCACGCGTTCAATGGCATCGATGTCGGAGTGGAGGTACTCAACCTTGAGTCCATTCTCACGCATGAATTGCGAGAGGTCTTCCGACATGCGTTTCGTTAAAGTAGTTACGAGTGTACGAGAACCTTTTGCGGCCACGGATTTAGCTTCACCGATAATATCTTCGACCTGACCTTTGATCGGTCGCACTTCCATAATGGGATCGAGAAGTCCGGTCGGTCGGATTACTTGCTCTGCGATGACGGTAGAAACTTTATATTCATGGGCTGCAGGAGTTGCCGAAACGTAGATTGTTTGACCTGAAATAGTATCGAATTCTTCGGGGCGGAGCGGGCGATTTTCCATCGCCGAGGGCAGACGGAATCCGAAATCTACGAGCTTTTCTTTACGTGCTCGGTCACCGTGATACATACCGCCGATTTGGGAAACGGAAACGTGACTTTCATCAATAAATACAAGCCTATCGTCAGGGAAGAAATCGAGTAAGCAGTGTGGGCGTTCACCGGGTTTACGTCCCGACATATGCATCGAGTAGTTTTCAATACCTGAACAGAATCCGGTTTCACGAAGCATTTCTAGGTCATGCTCAACACGCATACGAATGCGTTGCGCTTCCACGAGTCGGTTGGCTTTTTCGAAAGTTGCGACGCGTTCTTCAAGTTCGCTACGAATCGCATCAGCGGCAGTTTTTACACGTGCGGCCGAAGTGACGTATTGATTCGCTGGATAGAGATCAAACTTATCGAGAGACTTTCCTGCTTTTAATGTAACGGCGTCTAGTTCACGAATGTTTTCAAGTGTATCACCCCAGAATTCTAAACGGATAGCCGACTCCATATACGCCGGCCAGATGTCGATGGTTTCACCGCGTGCTCTAAAATTACAACGTTCTAAAATCGCATCGTTCCGCGAGTACTGATTGTTAACGAGTCGGGTTAATAGTTCATCACGCTTAATGACCAAGCCCTTGTGCAAGGGAATCATTAAGGAAAGGAAGTCTTCGGGAGAACCTAATCCGTAGATACAAGAAACCGAGGCGATCACGATGACATCGCGACGGGAGAGTAGGGCGCTACTGGCACTGATCCGTAAACGCTCAATATCCTCATTAATCGCTGAGTCTTTCTCAATGAATGTATCGGTCGAAGGAACGTACGCTTCAGGCTGATAGTAATCGTAATAGCTGACGAAGTATTCGACCGCGTTTTCGGGGAAGAAGTTCTTAAACTCTGAATAAAGCTGTGCCGCTAAAGTTTTGTTATGCGAAATAATCAGCGCCGGACGTTGTTGGCGGGCGATGATATTCGCCATGGTGAATGTTTTTCCTGAACCCGTAACACCGAGAAGCGTTTGGCGGAGATTTCCCGCTTCGATGGATTTATTTAAAGCCTCAATCGCTCCAGGCTGATCGCCTGCAGGGACATAGTTAGACTTTAAACGAAACTCCATGCGGGCTTAGAAAATCTTACCCTGTAAAATCCACTGCGGATTCACTTCAGATAAATTATTAACAATATGATGAGCGCTTTGAGCCAATAAAATTTCACGAGTGTGTGTCGTCGCTAAGGCAATGGTGGTGAAGCCGCCAGCGAGTCCTGCTTGAATGCCAGAAAACGAATCTTCGAAGACAAAAGATTTTTTAGGATCACCGCCCACGAGCGCACAGGCTTTGAGGAATACTTCAGGGTTTGGTTTTCCTTGGGTGACGTCTTCACTCGACACCGCCCCTTGGAAATGTCCCTCTAACCCAAAGAGTTCGAACGAAAGTGCGAGATTGGCCTTGTGGGTGGATGTTCCGATTACACAGGGAATGCCTAATGATTTAAGGGCATTGGTGAGTTCTTTGACGCCTGGAAGTAATCGAATATGTCCAGTCCGTGCGATAGTACGGTAATGAGCTTCTTTCTTCTCCGAGAGACGGCGAATTTCTTGAGGGTCTTTTGACCAGCCTAAGATATTAGGAATGATAACTTCGTTTAATTTTCCGAATCCGAGTTTAAAATGATTCGGTACCAGTGGAAGATTTTCTTCTTTCGCTAAACTTTGCCACGCGCGTTCGTGCGCGATGGAGGAATCGATGACGACGCCATCCCAATCAAATACAGCAACGGTGGATGACATCTTAATGTTTATCCCAGGCTAGAGTGACTTTGACGGGACGATGTTCCCAAACATTGAGCGGCTCGAAAATTTGTCCAGGTGCTAAAATATTATTCGGATCTAAGGCTTTCTTTACGGCTAACATCGCAGAAATTTCAGCCGGTGAGTGTTGCAGACTCAGGAAAGGAGATTTGGCGATACCGATTCCGTGTTCGCCCGTAATCGCTCCACCTAATTCGACTACCTTCTTCATGACTTCGTGAATGGCTTTTTCGGCTTTCTTGCAGTCTTCTGGATTATCTCGATTGTACATGATGTGTACGTGGAAGTTTCCATCGGCAGCGTGGCCAAACGTTGGAGTCGGCAGACCGATTTGATCGCGTACTTCGCGGGTATATTTAATCAATGCCACGTAGCTTTTAAAGGGTACGACGATGTCTTCGTTTAACTTCGCATTACCCAGAGAATACATGGCCTGCGAACAAGTACGGCGAATATCCCAAAGCTTTTCCGCTTCGACCTCGTTATCGGTTTCACGTGAGGCGACGCCAAATTTCTTGATCCAATGACGAACTTTAACGGCGTCATCAGAGAGTGCGGCAGGATGTCCGTCGATTTCGACTAATAAAATCGCACACGTTTCTTTGATGCCGCCGAGTTCATCAGTAGTGAATACTCGACTGCCACGTTGTTTTTCTGCGGCTTCAACCGTTTGCGTATCTAGGAATTCAAAGACCGATGGATTGATTCTTGAACCCATCAGTTCAGCAGCGGCTTCGAGTGCTAACTCGTCAGTGCGACAGGCAATTAAGAAAGTGCGACGGGCCAAGGGTTTATTAACGAGTTTGAGTGTGGCCTTGGTAATAATTCCGAGTGTGCCTTCGGATCCAATCCAGAGGTCGCGTAAATTAATTCCGCTCACAAACTTTCTTAAAGGGGCGCCCCATTTAACTTTTTCCCCAGTCGGAAGAAATCCTTCGAGAGCGTAGACGTGGTCACGAACAACCCCGTATTTAGCGGCCCGAAGTCCACCTGCATTGGTCGCAATGTTTCCACCGATGCTACAATATTTCAGCGATGAAGGGTCGGGCGGGAAAAATAATCCGTGGGGTGCGGCTAGGTCATTGATCTTCGCAGTGATCGCTCCCGGTTGCACAGTCGCCATGGCTGAGATCGGATCGATCTCAATTTTGTCCCAGTGATCCAGGTGAATCACCCAGCCACCTTTAATCGGTGAACTCCCGCCTGTGTTGCCGGTGCCACGTCCGCGGACGGTGACCGGAACTTTATGTTGGTTGGCTAATTTTAAAACTGTACCAATATCTTCTTCAACTTTTGGACGAATCACCGCTTCGGGCATGAACGATAAACGCATGTTATCGAACGACGCAGCGAAGCAGGTTGCCTCATCAGTCAAAACTTTCT
>Ga0214921_10004133_pt1 | contig 21660 bp, 24 predicted proteins | sample LL1505_MetaG_FD_177992 | JGI IMG/M metagenome (GOLD analysis project Ga0214921, IMG submission 177992) | Freshwater microbial communities from Lake Lanier, Atlanta, Georgia, United States - LL-1505 | ecosystem: Environmental > Aquatic > Freshwater > Lake | place: USA: Georgia | collected... | reverse complement strand
GCTAGGTGCTAGTGACGCCGGTGCCGCTGTGGCTCCAGTAATCCATCGGACTGAACGTCGATCCGGGCCGCCGGAGCAGGGCACTCCGTATTGACCCGGCATGTAGGTAACGCGAGGCGGCGGGAGGAACCGCGTGGGCAGAGGCCACGCGGCTAGCTGTCCCACTCGAATTTCTTGAAGATCCGAGGGAGCCCTCCCGGGGGTGATGGTTGAACTAACTGCAGCGGTTGAGCCACCCACGAAGAACGAGGGCGTACCGGCCACTGATGATGCCGGGACGTAGGTGTCGCCGAAGAGCCAGTAGCTCTTTCCGTTGAGCACTGTCGAGATGCCTACGTCTCGCGCAAAGCTTATTTGACGAGCAATTTCGGTCGGTCCGGAGGGCCCAGGGCCGGCCGTGATTTTTAGAGCGGGGGCCGACAGGGCGGCGGTGGAGAGCGAGACGAGCAGCAATACGGGTGCGACGATGGTGACAACTTTTCTCGCATGTTTCAGCACAGGGTGAATCTACTCACCGCCCTACGGTGTTCTTACTCGCACGCCATTCGGCCTACAGTCCTAGTCCTATGAAGATTCTCGTTATTGGCGGTACATCCTTTGTTGGTCGCGGTATTGCGTTAGCGGCACACGACCGTGGACACGAAGTCACGGTCTTTAATCGCGGCGAGACGCCCACCGACTTGCCGGCCGCCATTCACCGGTTAGTGGGTAATCGTCAGAGCGACCTCTCGGCGTTAGAGAGTTGCACCTTTGACGCCACCATCGACGCCATTGCGTACCAGCGTCGTGATGTTGAACTCCTACACGCCGCGATGGGCGCAAGAGTCGGGTACTACTTGCAGATCTCATCGATCTCCGCCTACCAAGATCCCGAGTTCGATCAGGCCGACGAGAGCACGCCGCGCCTCGAGCTGGGTGACGTCGATCCCAACGCCAATGTCACCGCAGCCACCTACGGCGTACTGAAGGCCGAGTGTGAGCGGGCCGCCGAAGAGCTGTTCGTATCGAGCATCGGCATTTTGCGGCCCACCTTCGTGATCGGTGGTCACGACAAGACCTTCCGCTTTCCTTACTGGGTGGCCCGCATCCAAAAGGGTGGCCGCGTGGCATTTCCCGGTCCCCGTTCGAACTCGCTGCAGTGGATTGACGCCCGCGATCTCGGAACCTTCGCGGTGCTCCTCGCCGAACAGCGATTTGCCGGTGCGGTGCACGCGTTGGGAAGTTCGCCCGCCTTGAGCTTCGGTGAGACGCTCGAGCGCATTGCGGCTCACGTGGCCCCCGAGGGCACGACGTTGGTCGAGGTCGACCCGGATCACTTGAAGGACTCCTCGTGGTATTCGAAGTTTCCGCTTTGGACGGGCACCTCGAGTGAAACAGCCCTCAATATGAGCAACGCCAAGGCGCTCGCATTGGGCCTAACTCTGCGAACGCTGGAAGAGAGTGTTGACGACACCGCCGCTTGGTTTGGGACTCGTGAGTGGCCCGGACATTGGCTGAGTTCGGCCGACGAATTGGCCCTGCTCGACGAGGCGTAAAGGCCGCGTCGGCGTCTAATTGGAGGGCGAGGCGGGACGAGCGACGTCCGAGGGGTCCGAATAGACCACCGTGCTAATCCAACAACCATTTCAACGGTCATGGGCCCCGCAATTTCTTCAGACTTACGCTGGCCATGAACCACCGCGCTACTCCAAACGGGGCGACGTTGCGAACGTGCGATTTGTCAGGATAAACTGACAGTATGAGACATCTCCTTGAGAACGCATTGCCAACCGATCCAATCGCAGCAATCCGCTGCCTCACTGAAAGTGAGCAAGAATTGGAGTTGTTGCGATTTGAAATGGTGAAGCGAGCCCGGGGGGACCACCATTCATGGGAGGAGATTGCCGTCGCTCTTGGGATTAGCCGACAGTCCGCATGGCAGTACTACGCACCACGGATTCTCAATGAGGCCGACCAAGAGGAGAATGGTCAACGACGTCTTTCCGCCGATGAAGCGACTGACATCGCTGTATCTGAGTCCCGGGCGGTACGCCGCCGCAGGCGCAGTACGCCAGTGTGAGAGTTGTTATAGATACAAACGTATGGGTGTCCGCCGCACTCGCCCCTGGGCCACCGCGAGACGTACTCAAAGCATGGACATCACATACGTCAATCGAAGTGGTGATGTGTCTCGAACTGTACGAGGAAATTGCAGAGGTGCTTCTTAAGCGTGAGAAGATTCGAAAATGGCTGACAATCGATGAAGCGCAGAGATACTTAGACGCACTAAGGGCGTTAGTCGATTTTGCCCCTAACCCACTCGTTGAGGAAGTGGGGCTTCGCGACAGTGCCGATTCATACATCGTGGCACTAGCGAGGCAGGGACGATGTGACTTCATTGTGACCGGAGACAAAGACTTACTCGAATGGCCCGACCAGCGGCCCACCTGCCTCACACCGAAAGAATTTCTCAGTCGTCTTTAGCAAAGCCATCAACGAGGTGGCTCGGCGTTCTGTCGGCAGCGAATACAGGACAGGCACCTAAAGCCCTTTTTGGTGGGCGAGGCGGGACTTGAACCCGCACATCCTTTCGAATACTGGCACCTGAAGCCAGCGCGTCTGCCATTTCGCCACTCGCCCGAGCGGAGTATCACTTTACTTCTATTTCTAAAGGCTCCAAATTGCCGGCACTAAATAGGCAAACGACACCGGTACGCTTAAGGGGTATGGCACTTAAGAACGTAGAAAGCCGGCTCGAGCGCCTCTTTGACCGCACCTTTGCGAAGGGGCTGCGCTCACACGTCCAGCCCATTGAGATAGCTCAGCGCATCGCTCGGGAACTCGACCTCGCGGCTCGTATCGGCCCCAGCTCGACGATGGCGCCAAATGACATTCGAATCTTCTTATCGGCCGAGGACACCCCCCGCTTTCACGGCTTTGAGCAGTCCACCATTGACGAATTGGCCTCCTCGGTGCGCGAACACGCTCTTCAAGAGAGCTACGACTTCGTCGGCCCGGTTTCAGTGCAGATCTTTGAGGACACGTCACTCACCATGGGCCAACTTGGCATCCGAGTTAATTTTGTTTCCGGCCGTCCCCAGCCCAAATTGGTGAGCATGAACGGCGGACAGTACAACTTGAGTGAACGCCCTCAAATCATTGGGCGTACGGCGGAGTGCGACATCATGGTGGCCGACCCCAACGTTTCTCGTCGTCACGCTGAAATCTGGTCCACCCCCGACGGCGTGGGCCTCCGGGACCTGGGCTCCACCAACGGAACTCTGGTCAACGGTCGCCGCATCGAATCGGTGCTGGTGACGCCTCACGACGAGATCTCCTTTGGTTCACAGCTATTCCGGATTGAGTTGGCCTAACTTGCTCGTCGCTGCGTCGGCCTACGCCACGATTGTTCGGCCCCTTCAAATCCTCGTCCTCCTGGGCGTAATTCTCTTTTTCGTTCGCGTTCTCTCAATTGCTACCGAGGAGATGCGCCCACCCAAAGAAGAGAGTGGCCGCCGCCAACGCCGTCGCGCGCTAACACTCGCCTTTATGGAGCCGGAAGCCCAGGCCGGTGAACGTATCGAAATTGCCAATCCCGTGGTACTGGGCCGAGGAGCGCCGAGCGACATCGTTCTCGACGATACCTTCCTCTCCACTCAGCACGCCCGTTTCTCAGTGGATGATGGCGACCTCTTCATCGAAGATCTCGGATCGCGCAATGGCTCCTACGTCAATGCTGAACCAGTTATTCACCGCACCCAACTCTTGAAGGGTGACGTGATTCAAATCGGCAACGTGATTTTGGAAGTTGTTCGATGACGACCTGGCGTAGTGCGGTAGCTACCAACGTTGGTCTTGTGCGCGAGGCCAATGAAGACGCCGTAGCGGCGACTGATCGGATGGTGGTGGTGGCCGACGGTATGGGTGGTCACGCCGCTGGTGAAGTGGCCTCCGAGCTTGCAGTTTCGGTCTTTTCTCGTGCCATCACCAGTGAACCTTCCGTCGCTGGGCTCAACGCCGCGCTCCATGTCGTGAATCAGGCCATCTTGGATGACGCGCTCGCGCACCCCGAGCGCGCGGGCATGGGTACCACCCTCACGGCCATCGTGCCCGTGCGCTACGAAGACGGCGAGGCCCTGGCCTGGGTCAATATCGGTGACTCCCGCCTCTACCAACTTCGTGATGGTGCTATTCGTCAGGTGACTGAAGATCACAGCGTGGCCGAAGAGTGGGTGCGCGAAGGTCGAATTTCCAAGGAAGAGGCGGCCGTTCACCCTCGTCGTCACCAGCTGACCCGCGTGTTGGGTATGGCGGAGGCGCTGGATGGTGATACTGGTGTCCTTTCCGTCAAAGTCGGCGACCGACTCCTCCTCTGCAGTGACGGCCTCTCCAATGAGGTCAGCGATACCGAGTTGGCCGAACTGGCCTCTAGTCCAATTGGCCTCGACGACGCCGTGGCCTCGCTCGTGGCTCGAGCCTGCGCGAATGGTGGACACGACAACATCACCGTGGCCCTCCTCGAAGTTGAATCGGTGTCGGTTGTGGTTCCGCAAATCGAAGTGACGCCTTCGAGCGTGAGAGCCTTTCCCCCTAGCCGTGCCGCCGCATCGGGTCCGGGCGAAACAGTGATGCGCCGCCGCCGAAAGCATCCGCGGTGGCTGACGTGGCGGACTGGGATTTTCGCCTCGGCTATGGCTGGTCTCGTAGGGGCAGTTTTTGTGATCTTGGGGTGGTTTGCGTCGGCTTCGTTCTACCTTGGTGACGCCAATGGTTCGATTGCGGTCTACCAAGGTCAACCCAATGGTTTTCTTTGGTATCACCCGAAGGAAGTCTTCGTGACGCCATTCAAGACCTCAGAACTCCGACCCAGCGATGCTCGGGAATTAAAGAAACACATCGCCGAATCCAGCTTGGCGGCGGCGATTCGTCACGCGGACAACATGCACTCGGCCTGGCTGACTACCCAGCCCGTCGTCCAGCGATAGGTCGATTGTGACTCGTCGCCTCGGCATTCTCGGCACCGTTATTGCGCTGCTGTTTGCAATCTTGGTGGGCCAGTCGGCCTACATTCAGTTTTTTCACGCCGGGGCCCTGAATAATTCGTCACTCAACCCTCGAGTTTCCTATGCCGGATTGATGCAGCCTCGGGGCGATATCGTCGCGGCTGACGGCACAGTGCTGGCCACTTCGGAGTCGGCCACGTCGGGGGTCTACCCTTGGCGTCGTTCGTACCCTCTCGGCTCACTGACGTCGGGCGTCGTGGGCTTTTCATCGGCAATCTACGGCACGTGGGCGCTGGAGTCTTATTACAACGCCGAGTTAACGTCCCATCCCCAACCGGCCAAATCTCTCTCGCAGGTCATCGCCCCGATCAGCTCTGCCAATACGTTGACGTTGACGCTGCAGCCCGAACTCCAGCGAGTAGCTCAGAAGGCGCTCGACGGTCGCAACGGCGCCGTGGTGGCGATCAACCCTAAGACGGGCGCCATACTCGCGATGTACTCCAACCCGAACTACGACCCCCGTCCCATTACGTCGGATGACTCGACGGTGGCTACCGCGGCCTGGAAAAAGTACGTAACGAAGAACGATCGCGGCTTTCCTCCACTCGGCCTGATGGCCACCCAGCAGACCTTCGCCCCGGGTTCAACATTCAAGGTGATCACCGCGGCAGCGGCCGTTTCGGCCCGCCCCGATATTTTCGTGAAGAAGTATCCCTACAAGGCCTTCACGACCTTGCCGACGTCAAACAAGTTGTTGTGGAACTCGGGCCACACGGCCTGTGGTGGGAACGCCGGCGACATGCTGCCCGGGTCGTGCGACCCCGGTTTTGGCCTGATGGGCTTAGACCTCGGTGCCGATGTGATGTACACCACCGCCACGGCGTTTGGGTTCAACCAAGTGCCCCCGATCGACCTTCCGGGCGTAGTGAGCTCGTACTTTCCCGAGGCATCGGCCTTCTCGCAGGACCTACCCGGACTGGCCTACTCGGCTATCGGGCAAAAAGACGTCCGGGCCACCACCCTGGAAAACGCCTTGCTGGCCGCCGCTATTGCCAATAAGGGGGTCATCATGAAGCCCCACTTAATGGCCGAAATCTCTCGCGCGGACGGCTCCATAGTTCGCCGGTACAAGCCCTCCGAGTGGCTTCGTCCTCTCTCGGACATTCAGACGCAGCAGATTGTGCCGATGATGCAAAACGTTGTTCGATTCGGTACGGCGTCTGGGCTGTTTCGCCCCTCGGACTACGTCGGTGCCAAAACGGGAACGGCCCAAACCGGGAATGCCGCTGAAAACACCCACAACTGGATGATTGCCTTCGCGCCGGCGAACAACCCCGTCATTGCCGTGGCCGTCGTCGTACCCTTTCAGGCCAAGTCCGATTCGGGAGCGGCCGTGGCCGGTCCGATCATGCGTTGTGTGATTGAAGGTGCTCTCGCGCTCGCGCAGGGTCGACCCGCGTCAGGAACTTCTTCCACGTGTCCGCGTTAATTCTCATAAATAAAGGCGTAGGCTAAGAACGATTATGGAGCCCGTAGCTGAGCAGCACATTTATAAGGGTCGATACCGTCTCACGCACCTAATTGCGCGTGGCGGCATGGCGCAGGTTTTCCGAGCTACCGATCTGATGCTGAATCGCCCCGTGGCGCTCAAAGTTCTTTACCCCGAACTCAGTGTTGATCAAAACTTTGTTGAGCGATTCCGCCGCGAAGCTCAGGCCGCTGCCAACCTTTCCCACCCGAACATCGTGCCCGTTTTTGATTGGGGCGAAGAGGACGGTGCCTACTTCATCGTGATGGAGTTGGTTGAAGGAACTTCGCTGGCCGGACTCTTGCGTGACGAGCGCATCATGTCACCATCTCGGGCCGCTTCCATCACGGCTCAGGTAGCGGGCGCGCTCGCGTTCGCACACCGATCAGGTGTCGTGCACCGCGACGTGAAGCCGGGCAACATTCTGATTACCGAAGACGGCGTAGTGAAGGTCACGGACTTTGGAATTGCTCAGGCCATTTCGACCGAAGATCACCTCACGGCCGCGGGTTCAGTGATGGGTACCGCAACGTACTTCTCCCCCGAACAGGCCGAAGGCTCATTGGTCGACGGTCGCAGTGACGTGTACTCCCTCGGCATCGTGCTCTACGAATTGCTAGCCGGTCGTCCTCCGTTCGTTGGCGATTCACCAGTCTCGGTCGCGGGCATGCACGTCCGCGACGCCGCCCCGTCGCCACTGCAGTTCAACTCTGGTATTCCGGCTGACCTTGAATCCATCACCATGATGGCATTAGCTAAGAATCCCGCGCAGCGCTACCAAACGGCCGATGAGATGCGCTCAGATTTACTGCGTTTCAGTGAGGGTCGTCCCGTTCAGGCGGCCCAGCGTGGCGGGCGAGCATTCGCCGGTAGTGACACGACGCAAGCCGTCTCAGTAATCTCCGGCGAGCGGACGCAGGCGGTGCCAATTCAAGCCGGCCCCCGCACCGACATCGTGCGACGTCGAAAGTCCAACACTCCTCTCATCGCCACATCCTCCGCTCTCGCCGTTCTGCTCGTCGCCGCCATTGCCTACTTCTTCCTCGGTTCGACAGCAACCACGGTCATGCCTGATGTCATTGGCACCTCGATCAATGACGCCACCTCAACCATCACTGGCCAGGGCCTCGTGGTGGGTGCCACCAAGTCGGTGCAGTCGACGCAGCCCGCGGGCACAGTGGTCGGATCAATTCCTAAGCCCGGTGCCAAGGTGACCAAGGGGCAGTCCGTCACCCTGAGCGTCAGCCTCGGCGTTTCGACTCAACCCGTTTCTATTCCCGACGTCACCGGCTTGAGCTTGAGTGACGCCGAGAGCACGTTGCAACAGGCCGGATTGGCGTACAAAGTTGACTTCACTGCCACGGCACCCGAGGGAGCTAGTCCTAACACGGTGCTTTCTCAGACTCCCGACGGGGGAACACAGGGCCGGACTGGCGACGAAGTAACGATTACGGTGCTCGCACCAGGATCGGACTACCCGGTTCCAAATCTCGCCGGTAAGTCACTGTCGGAGGCCGCTGTCTTATTGGGCAAGGCCGGACTGACGCTCGCTTCTGATCAGGGTTCAAAGTGCTCTAACACCCAGGCAGAGGGCATTGTCGTCGGAGCCGAACCGGCTTTTGGACAGCCCGTGTCGGCTGGCACTGCCATCAAGTTGGTTCTCTCGAGTGGGTACTGTTCGGTGGTCGTGCCGAATGTGGTTGGCTTCTCGAAGACCTCGGCAACAACCGCGATGCAGTCCCAGGGACTCGTCGTTTCCGTGACCACCTTGGCAGCTAGCGACCCTCTCTGCCTGAGCTACCCCGGTGAGGTCATTGACCAAGACATTGCTGCGGGAGCTAGAACGCTGTACGGCTCCCCGGTAACGCTGACGTACTGTCCCGGCTAGTTAGCGAGCCGACCGAGAAACGTTCCGAGCATCGCTAGACCATCTTTGGTCAAGACGCTTTCGGGATGAAATTGGACACCTTCAATTTCCTTGGCGCGGTGGCGCACACCCATGATGATGTCGCCAGTCCACGCCGTCACCACTAAGTCTGCGGGAAGCGTTGAGGGATCAATCACGAGCGAGTGGTAGCGAGTGGCAATGAGTGGTGAGGGCAGCCCGGCGAAAACACCTTGACCCTCGTGCGTTATCTCACTGACCTTCCCGTGCATGATCGAAGGGGCCCGCACGATGCTCGCTCCGAACACGTGGCCGATGGCCTGGTGGCCGAGACAGACGCCGAAAAGCGGAATCTCGCCGCCGAGCTGTCGAATGACGTCGCAACTAATACCGGCCTGCTCGGGCCGGCCGGGACCGGGGCTAATGACAATGCCGTCGGGACGCAAAGCACGAATTTCGTCAATAGTCACACTGTCATTACGGCGCACTTCGAGCGTCGCTCCGAGTTCGCCCATCTCCTGAACAAGGTTCCAGGTAAAGGAGTCGTAGTTGTCGATAACCAGTACGTCAGTCATGGTGGGGCAAGGTTACCTTGGTTTCGAATACTGCAGAAGGGGCTTGGTAGTCTTTCGCCTTATGGCACTCCTGTCTCGCTTCAAGAAGTCGTCCACGACCCCGGCCGCCCCAACCAAGCCGGTCCGTCACGCCGGTAACCGCACTGGCCGGTACGTCTCGGCCACCGAGTCGGGCCGGGTAACCGCGCGCACTCCCAAGGCGAACGCTGCGAGTCCCGCGTGGTACGGCCGGACCATGCTGGGCCTCTTCTGTGCCGGCGTGATCATCATTGCGATGAACTACCTGCACGCGCTGCCCGGCTCAGTTTCCTCGTGGTATTTGCTGGTAGGGCTAGCGGCCATCTTCGGTGGTTTCTTCATGGCCACCCGTTACCGATAACGCGCCGAGCACTAAAAAAGCCCCGCGGTTTCCCGCGGGGCTTTTTCGTGAGGTGTAACTAGACGCGCTCGATGATGGTGGCGTTGGCCAAGCCACCGCCCTCGCACATCGTGATGAGTCCGTACTTACCACCGGTCCGCTCGAGCTCGTTGAGCAAGGTGGCGCAGAGCTTGGCGCCAGAAGCACCGAGCGGGTGACCGAGGGCAATGGCGCCACCGTTGACGTTGACCTTCGAGAGGTCCGCGTTCAGTTCCTTCTGCCAGGCGAGAACCACGGAAGCGAAGGCTTCGTTGATCTCGACGAGGTCGATCTGGTCCAAGGTGAGACCGGAGCGCTCGAGAATCTTCTGAGTCGCGGGGATGGGACCAGTCAACATGGTGACGGGGTCCACGCCGGCGAGGGCGAAGCTGTGGAACTTGGCACGGATGGGTAGACCCAACTCGTTGGCCTTCTCTTCGCTCATGATCAAAACGGCGGAAGCACCATCGGTGATCTGTGAGGCGTTTCCGGCAGTGACCTTGCCGCCCTCCTTGAAGGCAGGCTTGAGCTTGGCGAGGCTCTCGGTGCTCGAGTCGGGACGGATGCCCTCGTCAGCGGTCATGACTTCGCCGGTGTAGTTACCCTCGGCGTCCTTGAGCTGAATTGGGATGATCTCGTTCTCGAAGCGACCTTCGGCGGTGGCGCGAGCGGCCCGCTTGTGGCTCTCGGCCGAGAAGGTGTCGAGGTCTTCGCGTGAGATTCCCCACTTGTCGGCGATCATTTCGGCGCCGATGCCCTGACCCTGGAGTCCACCCTGGGGCTCGTAACGGTCGCGGACGCGAGGTCCGAAGGGGAAGCCCGAGTCCTTGCCGATGGATGAACCCATGGCGACGGTCGACATCACTTCAATACCCGCAGCTACGACGATGTCGTAGGCACCGGAGATAACACCCTGAGCGGCGAAGTGCAACGCCTGCTGCGACGAACCACACTGGCGGTCGATCGTCGTCGACGGAACTGACTCGGGCCAACCGGCGGCGAGCACGGCGCTACGTCCGACGTTGAAGGCCTGACCACCGACCTGCGACACGCAACCCATGATGACGTCATCAATGAGGGCGGGGTCGAGGTTGTTTCGCTCGGCGATGGCCTTGAGGGCCTCCGACGCGAGGTCTACGGGGTGCCACGTACTTAACTTGCCGCCACGCTTACCACCAGGGGTGCGAATGGCGTCCACAATTACCGCTGTAGGCATGTGATTCCTTTTCTAAAAATGGCCGAAGTGCCAACTGCGAAATCCTAGCCAGCCGGAGAAAGTATCGTCACAGGGGTGAGTTCAGAACGCAAAAATATGGACCGATGGCTGGGTAATGGCGGAATGGCCATTATTGACGCCGTGGGCGCAAAAATCACGGCCTACGGGGTCGACGGCGAGGATCTGGGCTGGGCCGAGGGTGAGCTCGACGCCACCGAATTGGCCTGCAATCCCCACGGCGGGGTCCAGGGCGGGGTCCAGGCCATCTTGCTGGACGCCATTATCAACTTTGCCATCAACTCGGCCCTCTACGGCAAAGACCGGACCAAGGCCACCATTGAGATGAAGACCGAATTTATGCGGGGTGCCAAGCGCGGTGAGAAGTACACCTTCCGCGGCGAAGTGACCCGGATCGGTCGCCAGGTCGCCTACGGCGAGTCCTACATCCGTGACGCCGAGGGTGGCGTCATTAGTCGGGGCACCGCGACCTTTCTGCTTCACCGCCACGTCGAGGAGTAGTCCGCCCCTACGCCGAGCCATATGGTGGAATTTGTGAAACTTCCCCGTATCGCCATAGCTGCCGTGGTCGTAGCTGTAGTCGTAGTTGCGGGCGTGGCTGTATTTAGAGACAACGGCACTACCAACCGCCCGACCCATAACGCCGCTGACGTCATGTTCGCCCAGATGATGATTCCCCACCACGAGCAGGCAATCGACATGGCCGAGATGGCGCTAAATCCTTCGCGTGACGCCACTGAGGCGTTGCGGGCTCTCGCCGCCGACGTAAAAAGGGTGCAGGCGGCAGAAGTGGCTACGTTGACAGACCTGTTGGGTCAGTGGGGTGAGTCGAGCTCGATGCACGACCACGGCGAGATGATGGACGGGATGTTGTCGCTTGACGAGCTGGCCGCGCTGGGCGATAAAAAAGGTCCGGCCTTTGATCAATCGTGGGCCCGTGCCATGATTGCCCACCACCGTGGGGCCATCTCAATGGCCCGCGAAGTTGAAACCTCCGGGGTGAATCGAAAAGTTCGTCAGCTCGCTCGCGACATAGTCAAGGCGCAACGGAGCGAGATCGCTGTTCTTCAGCGGATTATGAACTCGCGTTAGCGCGAGGGTAAGAATTTCGAGAGATCAACGGCTATAAAGAGGGCCGTGGCCTCGGCCACCAAGGTTTCGCCGTCGTGAACCTCGGCGTGAATGTGAAATTTGCGACCTTCTCGACGGGTGCACCAGGCCTTGGCCGAGATGGGCCGATAGAGCGGTGTGGGTGCTCGGTAGGAGATTTCGAGTCGTCCGGTAAAGGCCAGCGATCCGAAGATGGCCGGTATGCGACCCATCGTCTCATCCAAGAGAGCGGCGAGAATGCCCCCGTGACCTCGACCGGGTGCTCCCTCGAAGGCCCGATCGAACGTCGCTTCGGCGTAGGCGACTTCGCCCTCGTTCCATTGGCGGGCGGCCAGTCCCATGGGATTGGAATCGCCAGTCACGACCGAGTCGGGAAAACCCGTGGGCCGAGCGCCCTCGGGTAGCGAGACGCCCTCCTGCCACGCACGAATGCGATCGGCCGGAAACTCACGAACGCGTACAGGTTGTTCGTCGGCCCGTTGAATCCAGGTGGTAACCACATCCGTCAGTTCCACGAGTTGCTCGTCGGTGAGGTCTCGACCTACGAAGAGGTGGCTGAGTTGTCGTAGCGCTGTGGCGGCGTCGCGCCGGGGGGCAACACTCACGACTTGCCGGTGTAGTGACGGTCCGCTACTGCGAGTGCACGATCGAGTCGGGACAGACCATCGCGAAGATCTTCGGCTGAGATGTTGCACGGCGGGACCACGTGAAGGCGATTGAAGTTCGCAAAAATCAGGAGCTTCTCGGCCCGACAGGCCGCAATCACCTCGTTCATGGCTGGCGAAGAAGCACCGTAAGGAGCGAGCGGCTCCTTAGTGGCGCGATCCTTCACCAGTTCAATCGCGAACATGACGCCGAGACCACGAATCTCACCAATGGCAGGGTGACGCTCCTGCATCGCGAGGAGCTCGGGGCGGATGATGTCGTCACCGAGTGACTTGGCGTGTTCCACCACGTGGGCCTCGGTCATAAAGGTCATCGAGCCAACAGCAGCGGCACAGGCCAGCGGGTGTCCGGAGTAGGTGAGGCCGCCCGGGTAGACGCGATCGCCAAAGGTGGCCGACACGGCTTCGTTGATGATGACACCGCCGAGTGGGACGTAACCCGAGTTCACACCCTTGGCGAACGTGACGAGATCGGGCGTGATGCCGAAGTGTTGGAAGGCAAACCACGCACCGGTGCGACCAAAGCCGGCCATCACTTCATCGGCGATGTAGAGAATGCCGTACTTGTCACAGAGGGCACGAACCCCGGCCAGGTAGCCAGACGGTGGGACCATAATGCCGGCCGTCCCGGGTACCGACTCCAAGATGATCGCCGCAATCGTGGCTGGACCTTCGGACTCAATGGTGCGCTCGAGATGCTGCAGGGCGCGTGCGCACTCTTCGGCTTCGGTCGTGGCGTGAAATTCACTGCGGTAAAGAAATGGTCCGAAGAAGTGGACAACGCCGGCGCTGGCGGTGTCGGTCGTCCATCTACGGGGATCACCGGTGAGGTTGATGGAGGTCGCGGTAGCGCCGTGGTAGCTGCGGTAGGTGGCGAGCACCTTGGGTCGCCCCGTGTGGAGGCGCGCCATTCGTACGGCGTGCTCCACTGCTTCGGTGCCACCATTGGTGAAGAAGACCTTGGCGGCTCCGTCGAAGGAACGATCCAAGATCATCTCGGCCGCTTCGTAACGTGACCGGTAGCCGTGCTGCGGGGCAATCGTGGCCAACTCTTGGGCCTGGTTCACAATCGCATTCACAATTGCGGGGTGCTGGTGACCGAGGTTGGTGTTGACCAGCTGGGACGAAAAGTCGAGATAGCGCTCGCCATCCTCGCCTATGACGAAACTGCCATCGCCGCCGGCCACCATGAATGGCGTGATGGCGTTCTGGGCCGACCAGGAGTGAAAGACACTGGCTCGTTCGCGGTCGTAGGACGACATGTGGTCTCGATTGGCGCTCACGGACACCGCCCTTTCAACTCAACCGTCGAAGGGTCCCGAAAGCGACCCTGCGGGCCGACGGATTGGTGGGGCTAGTAAGAATCGAACTTACGACCTCAGCATTATCAGTGCTGCGCTCTAACCGACTGAGCTATAGCCCCGCGAAGTAGAAATTCTACAACACCGGAAGGGAGTCCCGATTTAGTTGCGGGGACCGTCCCAAATTTTGGCGGCAATGGTCTGGCTGGCCGTCGCGAGCAGGGTGCCCCGTTCGCTCCAGAGGAAGGCCGTGCCTTGGGCGAAACCGCCGGAAAGGGCGTGCATGCGGATGTCGCACAGCACCCATTCCGTGGGCTCCAAGGTGACTACGCGAATCGTGTTGTCGAGGCTGCGACCCATGGTGCGCTGACCGAGGGGGTTGGCCACGCCACCGGAAACGTAGTCACCGAAGATCGCCAGTGTGCCGGCCGACGGTTCGAGGTGGCCGGGCACCCGAGCCCAGAGGGCCGTGTTGGGGGAGCCCTTCGTGCCGTCCATCTGTTCCATGGTGCGACCGAGAGCCGTGCGCGTCTCGGTACTGGTGAAAATCGACTGGCCGTAGGCGGCGGGGATGATGCGAGGGGGACAGTCCATTGGCCCCGGAACGTCGGGCATCTGAGTCCACGGTTCATCGGCCGTGAGCGATCCTCGACCGAGAGCGGCGTTGATGGTCAAGATCTCCTTGCCGTCGACCATGGCGGTGGCGCGTGCTTGCGTGACGTTACCCCCAACGACGGCCAGGGTTGTGAAGACGTCCACCGTGGCGTGAGTCGGGGCGTAACTGAGGTAGTGCGCGGTGGCCCAGATGCAGGGGCGGCCGCTGTCTTCTTCGAGGGCCACCACGCCGGCGGCCAGACCACAGCCACCAAAGAGGAATTGGCCCGGGGTAATGAGGCGCTCGTCAACTTCCAAGCGCCAATGACCCTTGCCCACTTGCTGAAGTCCAAGAAATTGCTTTACGTCCATAGCGCTTAACGCTAGTAGTTCCCCCATGGCGATTCGAATTGGGGGAGACTATCCGACGTGCTTCCCTCCTGGTCCGTCTTCATCGCCGCCGGCATTTCCGTCGTCGGCGCCACCACCTATATCCGCAAAGTTCTGAGCGGTGAGGCCCAGCCCAACCGGGTGACGTGGATTATGTGGGCCGTGGCCCCTCTGCTGGCGTTTGTGATTGAGATTCAAGAGGGCGTCGGCGTGGCCTCGACCATGACACTCATGGTCGGTCTTATTCCCTGCGCCGTCTTAGTGGCGTCGTGGAAGTCCAAGTCGGCCGTATGGAATCTTGGCCCGTTTGACCTGCTTTGCGGCTTTCTCTCCGTGGTGGGACTCGTGATCTGGCTTGCGAGCGATCAGCCCACCTTGGGGCTTATTGCTCAAGTGGCGGCCGACACGGTGGCCGCACTGCCGACCGTGAAAAAGGCCTTCTTTAGCCCGCAAACTGAAGCGCAGGGCCCGTACGTAACGGGAACAATTAACGCCGGCATCACCTTGTTGACGCTGCACGAGTGGACGACGGCCGGTGTGGCCTTCCCCCTAGCAATTTTCGGCGCCGACGTCATTATTTGGCTGCTCATCCTCACCAAGGTCGGTCAACGGTTTGCACCCTCGGCGACGAAATAGACCACCGACAGATTTAGTATCATGAACGAACCAAGGGGATGTAGCTCAGTTGGTAGAGCGCGGGCTTTGCAAGCCTGAGGTCGTGGGTTCGATCCCCATCGTCTCCACAGTTTCGAAAATCTACGAACGGTCATCCGTCTTAGTTCACGACAGATGAGCCTTCATTTCAGTTTCGTACGAGATGAATGCTTAAGCAATGTCCAATTGGTGGGCCAGGGAGCCAGTGGCCGGTCAGTGGGTCTGGCGGCCGGCGTGGTTGCGCAGGACCTGCCACCATGCTGTGGCCTTGGCCCCAATCGACGGTTGGTCGGTATGGCTTCGCGCCTCGGTCATCACACGCGGGCCAGTGACCACGAGGCCGTGACCGGGCAAGAGGTACTCCACGTCGAGGGCGCGAAGTCGGGCCTCGCTAATTGCCGACAACTCGGGGTCGACGAACTCGGGGTTAAACCACGCCCGCCTGTGGGCCGACAGGACCGCATCGCCGGCAAGGAGGGTGCGGGTGGGTGCATGGAAGAGACATGTTGAGTCATCGCTGTGGCCGGGAGCGTTAAGCACCTGCCAGTCGGGGAGCCCGGGAAGGTGATCGCCATCGGACAGCCACGAGTCCGGTTCAAATGGGAGCCGAACCTCTTTACCGTTCCAGCCGATCGACGCCGCCGTGCCGGAGACTTCCCTGGAGGCCGTTAGGTCCCGGGGCTGGCTCGCCATCACCGGAAGAATCTGCGAGACCTCCCTGATGCCCGGCGGACGGAGTGCCCGTGTCCCGGCGCGCATCTCGGCAATCGCGATTGGGAGGTACACGGCAGTTCCATGCTGATCGCGCAGCGTTGGGAGGCCTCCGACGTGGTCCGCGTGTCCGTGGGTGGCAATTGCCGCCCCGAGCTCGGACAAGTCGGAACCCCGGTCCGACAACACTTTCGCCACGAAGGGGATCTGCGAAGGCAGACCCAGGTCGACCACGTACGGTCGCCCGTCGCCGCCGTCATGGATGACGTAGCAGTTGTAGAGCCACTTGGAGATCACGGTGATGCCGATCTCGGGCAACTCCGTAATCACCGGTGCCGGAACGGATCGTTGGGCAGCCATATCTGAGACTAACGCTGTGATGGCGCGGGCGCCGGTCTCAGGCTGTGGGGGTTCTAAACGGGACCAATGTGTTGAGTGTGCTCGTCACTGAACGTAAACGCCGGGGCTGACTGTGCGTAGCCCGTGCTCGGTAGCCAAAGTGGCCAGTCTCACGTCGTAGGTGACAAATGCGTCGATCACCGCAAGTCCCTTGTCGCGAACGTACGTGGCCGTGGCTAGATGGATTGCGTCCAGTGAGCGCAGATCAGCGGAGGGGAACGCGGCGGCGCGTTCAAGAATTGGTGTCGCCATAGCAATGTGGTGGATTCCGCTCAGAACGTGGTTGGCCCGGCTTGCGAGGGATGGTTCAATCCGTCGAACAGCTCGATGAGTCTCAACCAGTATCAGCGCAGAAGAAATCAGATTCTCGCTTTCACTTTGTTGAAGCCATTCGCTCAATTCCCGACTATGAGTTTCGGCGTGGACGAGCTTGATCGCCGCTGACGTATCCAGGTAGATGGTCACGCGTTACCAACGACCAGCGCCGTAGCGATCATCGAGGATCGCATCTAGTCCGCTACTTCCCTCTACATTTTCTTCAATCTCGAAAGTTAGGTCGTTCCTCGTGGCCACGACACTGACCAATCCCGACACCAGCAACTGTTCTAACGGGTGGGGCCCTGACGGCACGATGGTGGCGATCCGCCGCCCGTTGCGAGTGATTTCGAGTGACTCACCTCGCTCGACGCGGGCCATTACTTCGGCCGTCTTTTGATTGAGCTCTCGTAGCGATACCGTGACCATGATAAACAAAGTACTACACAAAAGTAGTACTAATAGGACATGACAATTGCCGTTGCCGGGATGGCGTTCGCCGAGGTCCCAAAGATTCCGGACTCCCTCACTACGCTTTTGGGATTCGCCTCACGGGCGCTTGGAATTTAAGGAGTCACCATGACCATTGTTCTCATCATTCTCGCAAGCCTGCTCGGCGCTGTCGCCGTTGCATCTGCGCTTGGCAAACTCACCAAGAAGCCCGACATCATGGCTTCCATGGAGCACGTCGGCGTCAAGCCCGACATGATTCAGGTCCTGGCACTCCTCGAGATCTTTGGTGCCGTCGGCCTGTTCGCCGGTATCTGGAGCCAGCCCCTCGGTGTGGCCGCGGCCATTGGCCTGATGCTCTACTTCGACGGTGCCGTCTTCTTCCACCTGCGCGTGAAGGACAAGGTGAAGGACTTCGCTCCCGCGATGGTGCTGGGCTGGCTTGCGCTCGCCGTAGCGATTCTCGAAATTACCGCGCGCAAGCCGTAGTAATTACGACATGGCGGCGACGAAGGCCGCCAGTGCCACGTTGACGCTGCGAACGTCACCCGTGAGCACGCTGTCCATGCGATTCATCATGTAGGCGATCGTGAGATCAGCGTCTTGGTCCATGATGATTACCGAACCGCCGTAGCCACCCCAGTAACAAGCGCGTGGTCCGAGCGGCATGATGGAGCTCGCGAGTCCGTAGCCCATGCCGAAGTGAATCTCCGTGCCCAAGACCCGGTCGACACCGTGGGCTTGGGTCTGAAAGATCAAGTCGCCGGTCGCTTCCGAGAAGAAGCGGTGGCCCTGGGTCTGACCCTTGCCGGCGATGATGGCCTGAATCGTGGCCACTGATCGGGCGTTGCCGTGACCGTTGGCCGCGGGAATCTCGGCCGCCCGCCACCAGCGGTGCTGGGGATAGGTCGCATCGAGGAGTGGTCCGGTGTAGGACTTGTAGGCGACGGACCCGGCCTCAATACCGAGTTGCGAGGCGTCGAGTGGTGGTGGGGGAATGACCAAACTGACGCGGTGCTCTTCAGATTCGGGGAGTCCGATGTGAAAGTCGGCACCGAGCACGTCGGCCACTTCGCGCTTAAAGAATTGCCCAATGGTCTCGCCGGTAATTCGACGAACGACCTCGCCAATTAAGTGACCCTGGGAGACGAGGTGATAGCCCGACCCGTCACCCGGTGTCCACCACGGAGCTTGGGCCGCCAACTTGGTCGTCGAGAGCTCCCAGTCGGCCAGCTCTTCGGGTGTCAGTTCATCCCAGGCCGAGAGGCCCGAGGTGTGGGACATCAGGTGACGTACCTCAATGGCCTCTTTACCATTGGCGGCAAACTCGGGCCAGTACTTCGCGACGGGGGCGAAGAAGTCCAATTCACCACGGTCGACCAACATCAGGGCCACCAGAAAGGTCATCGTCTTGGTCGTCGACCAGACGTTCACGATGGTGTCGCGCTCCCATGGTGTGGTCTTGGCCTCGTCCTGGTAGCCGCCCCAGATATCAACAACGAGTTCGTCGTGATGGACCACGGCAATGGAGGCGCCAATGTCGGCGCCGCTGTCGAGCTGACTCGACAGCACGGCCCGAACGGCCTCGAACTTCTCAGTAGTGAATCCCTGTACTTCGGCCATGTGGCCCCCCTCAATCCAGTTCTTCCAAGAACGTTAGTGAGAACATAGTGGCGTGGCACTTGAAATCTCCTGGTTCTCTGCGCTCTGCGATGACGACTACGACCAGCTCGGGGTAGTGAGTCCCCAACTCCGTTCTTCCTGGGATCACTGTTCTGAGATTGTTGCCACCGCCGAAGAGCAGGGATTCGATTCCATCCTCCTGCCGTCGGGGTACGCCTTGGGCCTTGACACGGTCGCGATGGCCGCCGCCCTGGCCCGCTCCACCTCCCGCATTCGCTTGCTGGTGGCCGTTCGGACCGGTGAGAACTGGCCACCCCAGCTGGCCCGACAGATCGCCACGTTGCAGCACCTCGCCGACAATCGAATCGACATCAACATCATCTCGAGTGATCTCGCCGGGGAGACCATGGCCTCGAGTCCCCGTTACGGACGAACCCTCGAGGTGATGAAGATTCTCGATGACCTCCTCGAAGGCGATGCCGTTAATGCGAAGGGTGAGCACTACAACGTTGCGACCGATGCACCCCGCATTGCCACCGGCCCTCGGCCGCCCTTTTACTTCGGTGGTCTGAGTGAAGAGGCTCGCGACGTGGCCGCGCAGATGGCCGACGTCTATCTGATGTGGCCCGACACGTACGAAAACGTGCGCGCCATCGTTGAGGACATGACGGCGCGGGCCGCGACATACGGACGGACCCTGCGCTTTGGCTATCGCGTGCACGTGGTGGTGCGAGAGACCGAAGAGCAAGCGCGCGCCGCGGCCGCCCATCTTGTGGCCGAACTCGATGACGAGATTGGTCGCGCCATTCGCCAGAAGTCACTCGACTCCGGTTCGGTCGGTGTGGCCCGGCAGAGCGAGCTGCGTGAAGCGGCCGACCTCGAAGGCTTCGTTGAGCCGAATCTCTGGACTGGTATTGGTCGGGCCCGCTCCGGATGCGGCGCGGCCATCGTCGGCTCGCCCGATCAGGTGGTGGCCAAGCTTGAGGCCTATCAGGCTCTCGGGATTGAGGCCTTCATCTTGTCGGGCTACCCCCACATCGACGAGTGTCGCCGTTTTGGGGAACTGGTGATGCCCCGACTGACGCACGCCCCGTTGGTTTAGAGCAACTCTCGTATGGCCACGACGCGGCCTTCATCGATGCTGAGATGCGCGGCGGCCCCCATGAGCACGCTCCAGTAGCCATCCTCGGCGTTAACGAGGGCCGGTGTCTGAGTTCTGATCGCCTCGGCGAAGTCGAGGTGTTCGAGAAAGCTCGCGCCGTGATGAAAGCCCTCGACGAGAACGCGGTCGTCGGTGATGATCTCTTCGGCGACGCCCCGGTTCCACTTTTTGCGCTGACCCACCCGGACTTGGCCACTCGGAATGAAGGCTTCCGCCTTCCCGGTGCGTCCCACGATGCTGAGTTCCTCGTTGTTGACTGATCCCTCGGCGAACATCGAGAGATCGAGTGAGGCCCGCACGCCATTTTCAAAGTCGACAATGACAAAGGCGTTGTCCAAGATGTCAGGGGTTCGTCCGTCGTAGCGTTCGTCGAGGTGATTGAACCGCTGGTCGCCCGAGGCCATGACGCGAACGGGGTTGCTCTGGGCAATCAGTCGCATGAGATCAAAGAAGTGGCAGCACTTCTCGGTGAGTGTGCCCCCCGTGTTCTCGCTGAAGCGATTCCAGTCACCCACTTTGACCAAGAAGGGGTGACGGTGCTCTCGAATGGCCACCATGGCGATTTCGCCGAGCTCGCCGGCCGCGGCCACGTTGATGATGTGTTGAACCGGGGGCATGTAGCGATATTCGAGGCCGACCCAAAAAACGTTGGGGTACGTCTGGGCCTGTTTCAGAATGTGCCGAGCATCTTTAACCGTGGTGCACATGGGCTTTTCCACCATGATGGCCTTGCCACTGGCCATCACGTCGTCGAGGACGGCCCGGTGCGTGAAGTTGGGCGAAGAGATGACGTAGGCGTCGCAGAGATCAGCGGCGAGTAGTTCGCGATAGTCGCTGAAGGTGGCGAGCGCTCGACCCTCGGCCGTCGCCACGGCCGCGGCTAACGACGTCGGCTCGGGGTCGGCGGCGGCCACTACTTCAACACCGGTAATGGCGTTGAGATTGCGCTGATGCTCGAGACCCATCATGCCGGTGCCGATGAGGCCGTAACGAAGGGGCACGCTCACGCCTGCTTCTCCAGTCCCACCTCACGGTCGCGACCGGTTTGGGCGAGATTGAATTGGGTCACCCCAATCGTCACTGAGGCCGCGAGGCAGACGTGAATCTCGACCAGACCCACAGGTAGGTGTGTGAAGTACTGAACGACACCAACGAGGCCTTGAAGGGATCCAATCAACAAGAGGCGAAGCACTCCTCGCTGGGCCTTGCTCGGGGCACCTTGGCGTCGCAGCACGAAGTAGATGGCCACGACAATGAGAATGAAAACGGTGACGAGAGCCGCGTGAACAATCGTGGCGTCACTGAGCGCGAAGGGGAGTCGGCGGGCGCGCATTTGGCCCCGCGATGAACCGGCGTGCGGTCCCGATCCGGTCGTGATGGTGCCGGCTACCACCACGGCGATAAAGGGCAACCAGAGGAGTCTCGCTACGCGCTTCATCTGGGGGTCGCGAACGTCGGCCCGCATCCCTTCGCCGTAGAGGTACTTGGCCCGGTGATACAGAATTGCGGCGAGCACAACCATACCGAGCGACAAGAGCAGGTGGGAGCTAACGAGCCACGGGTTGAGCTTGGTGTAAACCACGACCGCACCCAAGACGGCCTCCAGCATGACACCCACTACCAGTAGCAGGGAGAAGACGATGAGGTCCTTACGGCGTGGTGCTCGGAGCCAGGCGGCCACGAAG
>Ga0214921_10004132_pt1 | contig 21671 bp, 20 predicted proteins | sample LL1505_MetaG_FD_177992 | JGI IMG/M metagenome (GOLD analysis project Ga0214921, IMG submission 177992) | Freshwater microbial communities from Lake Lanier, Atlanta, Georgia, United States - LL-1505 | ecosystem: Environmental > Aquatic > Freshwater > Lake | place: USA: Georgia | collected... | reverse complement strand
GGCAGGTTTATTTGCATAAAACCGTAGTTGCCGCTGAATTTATGCTGATCCATGCCTTACGAAGGGCCAAGTATTTGGCTAAAATGGGCGTAACATTGTTTGCCTCGCCTGCCTTGAGCTTATTCCTTAAAAACGATGTGTCACGAGCTGAATTCATGGCAGACACCAAGTACCTGGATGCTTTTGCACAGCTCGACGATTACGATATTTGGGGGGCTATCAAAGTTTGGCAAGGTCATGAAGATGCTGTTTTAGCCTTGCTGTGTTCCAGCATCATCAACCGAAATTTGTTTAAGATTGAAATTTCAACGAATGCTTTTTCCCCCGATAGAATCCATTTCGAGAAAGAATTTGTGAAGGTGCAAACCGGTTTTTCCCTTGAAGAGGTGGATTTTTTAGTTTATCATGACCTTTTGATAAATAAAGCGTACACTCAGGGCAAACAGAATATCATGTTGTTAACGAAATCAGGAGAGTTATTAGATTTAGCTCATGCCTCGGATAATTTGAATATATCAGCACTCGCTAAGCCGGTGGAAAAATACTTTTTGGTCTATCCTACCTATCATTGACGGCTTAATTTCCCCGACTTCCAATCTTGCACCAATTTAGCCCATGCATACGGGTTGAATAAATTGTTGGCGGGCAATTGTCCTTGGCTGTACAATTTGGTGAGCTTTTGGTTTTGCGCGTAGCCGTAGGCTAAGGAGGCATCGTTCCCGAGGCGAGCAGCAGTAAAGGCTAAGGATTCATTGGAAAGTTCCCGCTGTGCTCGGCGCATGGCGTCATCGTACGGTTTCATATTCACAAAGTAACGCGCAAATTCCTCACGTGAAGGCCATGGATAAACCACCACTTCCGGCATGTTTAGCGTATCTCTTTCAAGCATGTGAACAATGGAATAATGATCCTCGGTTAAGCTGTCAGGAACGAGGTAAGTAGAAGATTTGTAGCCGATATAATTAAAAATCAAGGTGTCTCCTGGGAAAGAAACCAACGTAAAAAAACCCGAAAAATCAGACATAATTCCTTTTCGCAAGGATTTATTCCATACCGTAGCATACGGTAGAGGTTGTAAATCATCTTCACCGATAACCACCCCTGAAAGCTGAAGAATTCGGGAAGAATCTGACGTCATTTCCTGAGCATTTACCTGGGTAAATGCTACAAGTAGGAATACCAAAATCCTGTTGCTCATAATGCAAGAATAAGCAAAAAAAAGCAGGAGGTTAACATCTTTTTGAATTAATTAACAGGTGTCGGAGGAACAGTGCGGCGATTAACCTTATTTTTTTTTAATTTTGCAGGCATTTATAAGATTAATTTAGGCCATGGCGCTAAAAAACCTCTCCGATAGCATTCAAGGACTTACCTTCGACGATGTACTTTTAATTCCTGCCTATTCTGAAGTGCTTCCGAATGCTGTGTCCTTGACTTCTAAATTCTCCCGGAACATTGAAGTTAAAACACCGGTAATTTCTTCAGCCATGGATACAGTCACCGAACATCGCTTAGCTATTGCCATCGCTCAGCAAGGAGGAATTGGGGTAATTCACAAGAATTTAAGCATTGCAGAACAAGCCACCGAGGTGCGCAAGGTGAAGCGTTCCGAAAGTGGAATGATCATCGACCCAATTACCTTGCCCTTAAATGCCACCGTTTCTGATGCCTTGAGTATCATGAAAGAACACAGCATTGGTGGGATACCTGTGGTGGATACCGATTTCAAGTTACAGGGAATCGTCACCAACCGTGATTTGCGCTTCGAACGCGATTTAGATAAGCCAATTATTGAGGTAATGACCTCCGAGAATCTCATTACCACAGGGGATAAAACCGATTTAGCCACAGCCGAAATGATCCTTCAAGAAAATCGCATCGAAAAGCTTCCTGTAGTGGATGCGAATAATCGATTGATTGGGTTGATTACCTTTCGAGACATCATCAAAGTGAAAGAACATCCACAATCCTGCAAGGATTCGTTGGGACGCTTACGCGTTGCAGCAGCCGTTGGAGTGACGAAAGATACCCTGGAACGTGTTAAGGCTTTGGTTGAAGCAGGAGTGGATGCCGTAGTAATCGATACCGCTCATGCGCACACGGTGGGAGTGTCGGAACAACTTAAAACCATTAAAGGCACGTTTCCTACGCTAGAAGTTGTAGTTGGAAACATCGCTACGGCGGAAGCGGCGAAATTTCTTGTAGCATCTGGCGCAGATGCTGTAAAAGTAGGCATTGGTCCTGGATCGATCTGCACCACCCGTATTATTGCAGGGGTTGGAGTTCCCCAATTGACTGCGGTTAACGAAGTAGCTCGCGCTATCCAAGGAAGCGGCGTTCCAGTGATTGCCGATGGTGGAATACGATACACCGGGGACATTGTCAAAGCAATTGCCGCGGGTGCTGACAGCGTGATGCTCGGAGGAATGTTTGCAGGGGTGGAAGAGTCTCCGGGTGAAACCATCATTTTTGAAGGAAGGAAATTCAAAGCCTACCGCGGTATGGGATCCTTGGAAGCTATGAACAAAGGCTCTAAAGACCGTTATTTTCAGGAAGATGAAAACGATTTAAAAAAATTAGTTCCTGAAGGAATTTCTGGAAGAGTTCCATTTAAAGGATCCTTGGTGGAGGTTATGTATCAAATTACGGGAGGAATGCGTGCAGGAATGGGCTATTGTGGTGCAAAAAACATTCAGGAATTACAGCAAGCGCGTTTTGTGCGCATTACCCATGCAGGCGTTCGAGAATCACATCCGCACGACGTGACCATCACACGTGAAGCACCCAATTATAGCATTAAATAATTACCTAAAAAAATAAATAGTATGCGATTAGTATTGTTCGGTTTAGTTTGTTTTATGGCATGTACGTTTTTGGCGCAGAAGGAACCCATTATTATGGTGGTGAACAAGGAAAAGGTAACGAAGAGCGCCTTTCTTCAAATTTACCTGAAGAATAATCCCAATCCTAAATTCGATCCCGCTTCCATGGATGAATACATGGAGTTGTTCCGTAAATTCAAATTGAAAGTCATCGAGGCGGAGGCGTTAGGTTACGATACGATTCCTAAACTCAAAAGAGAATTCGAGGGCTACAAACGTCAATTAGCCAATCCCTACTTAATTGACTCTGCTCAAAATGAATCGTTGGTTCGAGAGGCCTATTACCGCACCGCTAACGAAGTGCGATGTTCCCATATTATGGTGAAATTGGAGCCAACTGCCACTCCAACGGACACACTTTTGGCATATAATCGAATCCTGGAATTGAAAAAGCGGGTTGAAAATGGGGAGGATTTCGCACAAGTAGCGCGCATGAAAAACGGTTCTGATGATCCTTCCGCTGCTACCAATGGCGGTGATTTAGGTTTTTTTACTGCTTTTCAAATGGTCTATCCTTTCGAAGATATGGCCTACAATACACCCATTGGAAACGTTTCCCAGCCTTTCAGAACGAAGTTTGGATACCACATTCTGAAAACGACCGCTACACGTCCTTCCCGCGGTTCGATTAAAACAGCGCATTTGATGATCAGTGTTCCTAAGGACGCCGACCAAGCCACACAGGATAATGCTAAAAAGAAGATTAATGAAATTTATCAGAAACTGAAAAATGGAGCCTCCTGGACTGAAATGGTAGCGCAAAATTCGGACGATCCAGGAACAAGTAAAAAAGGAGGGGAACTACCCGTTTTTGGTTCTGGAACTACCCAACGTATGGTGCCAGAGTTTGAAGAAGCAGCTTTCGCCTTGGCGGCGGATGGCGATATCAGTGAGCCGGTAAAAACCAATTTCGGATACCATATCATTAAGCGCATAGAACGTCGGGAGGTAGCTTCCTACGAGAACATGAAAAAAGAACTGCAGACCAAGGTGAATAAAGACGAACGTTCCAAGAAAACCCAGGACTCTTTCGTAGCGAAATTGAAAGTAAAATACAAGTATATGCTTGGTCCATCAGAAAATCTTCAATGGTTTGAAACCAACTTGGATTCCACCTATTTCGTGGGTAAATGGACTGCGAAAAACCTAAAATCGAACAAACCCTTGTTTACCCTTAATGGCGTGGCATTCGGACAACAAGCATTCGCTCAATACCTTGAGAAGAATTATCGAGGATTGCGCAAAGAGGATTACAAAACGTTCGTAGCGGCTCAGTTTAAGGCGTGGGAGAAATCTGCCATATTAGCGTACGAAGAAAATTTATTGCCTGCCAAGTATCCTGAATACAAAGCTTTGGTGAATGAATACCATGACGGTATTTTATTGTACGAGGTGATGCAAGATAAGGTGTGGAATCGTGCCGTAAAAGATACTGCCGGACTTCGAGCGTTTTTCAATGCGAACCGCGAAAACTATAAATGGCCAAAACGCATTGATGCTACGGTGTATGAATGCCTGAATGCAAATATCGCACAAGAGGTAAGGGCTATGCTTAATAACGACACCATCACCTCCAAGCATGTAATTGAAAAAATCAATAAAGATTCGGAATTAAACCTCAAAGTGAAAATGAACAAATTTGATCCTCAGGCGACGTCTTTCTTGAAAGATCGCAACTTGAGTTCTGGTGTGAGTCAACCCTATGATTTTGAAGGTAAATATTATGTGGTAAAAGTGAATGCCGAACTGCCGGTTATGCTTAAAGAATTAAATGAAGCCAAGGGGAACGCAACCTCTGATTATCAGAACTTTTTGGAAAAAAACTGGTTGGATAGTCTTCAAAAGAAATATAAGGTTAAAATCAATAAAAAAGTGCTTTACAACCTCGGAAGTTAATGAAGTACGGGTTCCTTGTTTTATGGGTTTCTGCGTTCAGTGTGGCGCTCTGTCAGCCCATTACGCTGGATAAAGTGGTAGCTCAAGTTGGAGACAACATTATTTTACTTTCCGATATTCAAGAGCAGCGATTGCAAGCTACAGAAGCGAAAGTAAAGGTGGATAGTTCGTTCAATTGCCGCGTTCTGGAGCAGCTCATGGTTCAACAGATTTTGGTTAATCAGGCGAAATTGGACAGCGTAATCATCAGCGACGAACAAGTGGATGCCGACATGGAAAATCGATTGCGTTCCATTCAAAATCAAATGGGTGGACGGCAGAAATTGGAAGAATTCTATCGTATGACCTATTCCGAAATAAAAGATAAATTTCGGGAAGTTATCCGTTCAAACATGTTGGCCGATGAAATGCGCCAAACCATAACTGCCGGGTTAACGGTTACGCCGAAGGAGGTCATGAGTTTCTATAATTCCCTTCCTGCTGACAGTGTTCCGTATATCAATATGCAGTTAGGGTTTCAACAAATTGTAATCTATCCTGAAATCACGAAAGAAGATAAAAAATTGGCCTTGGATAAGATTAAAGAAGTGCGGGATTTGATTGTGGTTCAAGGGAAGAATTTTGAAAGTATGGCGCGCATCCATTCCATGGATCCCGGCAGCGCTCCCATGGGAGGGAAAATCGCGGCGACCAAAGGGATGATGGTGCCACAGTTTGAAGCAACGGTGTTTAAATTGAAACCCGCAGAAATATCGGAGCCCATAGAGACCGAATTTGGATACCACATTATTAAACTCCTTTCGCGGACGGGGGATGATTTTGTTTGCTTACATATTTTGATTCGCCCGGAATTTAGTACGCAAACCATGAATAAGGTCTCCCAACGTTTAGATTCTTGTTATCGTTTGCTCAAAATGAATGCACTTACTTGGGATCAAGCGGTAGAACGCTACTCGAACGATGCAGGAACTCGGCAAAATAAAGGGGTTATTTCCAATCCAAGAAACGCTTCGCAAGTTTGGGATATGGAAGATTTAAATGAAATTGACCAACAAATTTACTTGCTCACCGATGCTATGCAGGTAGGGGATATTACGCAGCCTAACTTGTATACCGACTTCATGACACGAAAACAAGGAATACGAATCGTGCGTTTAATGCAACGAATTCCTGCGCACAAGGCTAATTTAACTCAAGACTATGCGCTTATCAAACAAGCCGCTGAAAACGATAAAAAAGCAAAGATCCTCGCACGATGGATCGAAAGTAAAAAGGGAAATGCCTATATTCGAATCGACGACGAATTTTTGAGCTGTGACTTTGAATACCATTGGATAAAAAATAAAGACCATGAATGATTCGGATAAATTAATCGCTTTGAGTTCAAGTTATGAGCTCTTAAAAACAGAGATTCGTAAGGTGATTGTCGGTCAGGATGAAGTAGTTAATCAAGTACTTATTGCCATGTTTTCGGGAGGTCATTGCCTTTTGGTTGGGGTTCCAGGGTTGGCAAAAACACTCCTTGTGAACACCATTGCATCCTCCCTCGGAGTGGCCTTTAACCGCATCCAGTTTACCCCGGACCTCATGCCGTCCGACATCATTGGATCCGAAATTCTGGACGAAAATCGAAGTTTCAAGTTTATTCCAGGCCCCCTTTTTACCAACATTGTGTTGGCGGATGAGATCAACCGTACCCCTCCCAAAACCCAATCTGCCTTGCTTGAGGCCATGCAAGAGCGAAAAGTTACTACCGCCGGAAAAACGTACAATCTAACTCAACCGTTTTTTGTGCTTGCAACCCAAAATCCCATAGAACAGGAAGGTACCTATCCTTTGCCGGAAGCCCAATTGGATCGTTTTATGTTCAACATTTGGGTGGATTATCCCTCGTTTGAAGAAGAAATTGCCATTGTAAAATCAACGACTTCAGGGGTGAAAGTTTCTGTAAACAATGTACTGAGTGGCGAGGAAATTTTGGAGTATCAATCCTTGATTCGTCGAATTCCGGTGGCGGATAATGTGCTTGAGTATGCCGTTAATTTAGTTGCTAAAACACGCGCGAATTCCGAAAGAGCAAGTGAATTAACCAAAAAATACATTACCTGGGGCGCTGGTCCGAGGGCATCACAGTACTTAATTTTAGGCGCAAAATGCCATGCGGCATTAAAGGGAAAATTCTCTCCCGATATCGAAGATGTTAAGGCAGTGGCCATTCCGATTCTACGTCATCGCTTGGTGAAAAACTATAAAGCCGAAGCTGATGGATATTCTATGGATCGTATCATTGAGAGCATGTTGTAATCGTTTTTTCAACAACCAACAGCATTTTGTTGAAAATAAAGAGAACCAAGGTTAGGCTGGGTATTGTGAAAAACTTACTTTCGTTAAAAGGCTAATGCATGTTCGAAGAAGACGAAGATCCTTTCAATGAAAATCAGTTAAACGGTGATATTGAACAGTTTGAGGCCCATCTTGTCGGTCACGAACTCGGGTTCATTGATAGTGATCGAATGGAAGCGGTTATTGATCATTATTTTGCATTAAGCGATTTTAAAAAGGCCAAGCGTGCAGCACAAATTGCCGATGCCAACTTTGGCTATAATCCCATTTTTCGATTGCGAATCGCTCAAGCGTTGTGCGGTGAGAAGAACTTCAAAGCTTCGCTCGAAATGCTGTCAAAACTCTCGCACGAATCCATCGCTCCTTTTGAATTGTATATCAGTTATGGTTCCGTCTACACACAAATGAATCAACCTAACTTAGCGATTAAGTATTTTCTGCAAGCCTTACCCTTAGCAGAGTTGGACGAGCTGGAAGATTTATATCACGATCTCGCACATGCTTATTCGCAATTAGATGATTTGGAAAATTGTGTTGCCACCTTGGAAAAAGGACTTTTAGCGTTGCCGAATTGCGAATCTTTATTGTATGAACTGGGTTTTACCTATGATCGTATGGGGAATTACCAAAAAGCGGTTAAAACCTACCTGGATTATATTGATGAAAATCCTTATGCTTCCATGGCTTGGTACAATTTGGGTAATTCGTACTCCAAATTAGAAGATTATACCAAGGCCATTTGGGCCTACGATTATTGCATCTTGATCATTCAAGACTTTTCTCCCGCACATTTCAACTTAGGGAATGCCTATCTATCCTTGGAAAAACATCATAAAGCCATTGAGTCTTTTGAGATGGTGCTCGAACTTGAGGGCGACGATCCCATGGCGCTGTGCTATTTAGGCGAAGCTTATGAACAACTGCAAGAGTATGAAATAGCCATCAATTATTATCGACTGAGCATCGAACTTCAACCCGATTTATACGAAGCATGGTTGGGGTTAGGAATTGTCTTGGATTTACAAGGGAAGACACGCGAGGCTTTAACGCATTTACACAAAGCGCGCGATTATGCAGAAGGAAATGGTTCCGTTTCTTTGGTGTTGGCGAATGCATACCACAAGCTTGAGGACCGCGTATCGGCCGAAACATATTTCGTGGAATCTCTGGAACTCGATCCCACAGACCCCGAGGCGTTGTGCGATTATATGAATTTCCTTCTCGAAAAAACGCCCACTGAGGCATTGTGTTATTTAGAAGATAACCAAGAGTCGTTAGAGGTGAATGAATATTATACACTCTTACTGGTCCACGTTCTTGTTCAATTAGGCCATAACGAACAAGCACTCTTTTTTTTCTCAGGGTTAATCCACCATGATAAATCGCTTGCTGAAAAGCTCTTTGAATGGAATCCTAAGTTGCGTAAACATCGCGATTTTATATCTTTGCTGAATGATTAACGCTGAAATACCCTATATCCCGGAAAGAGATCAAAAGCCACGCGAAAATGGGGTTACCATGATGATGGATAAAGGCTTAGGACTCCGTGAAACAGAACATTTTATCGAAGCCTCGGCGCATCTTACCGACTTGGTGAAGTTTGGATTTGGTACGTCCATGGTAACCAAAAACTTGGAAGATAAAATAAAATTATACCAAGAAGCCGGATTAAGGCCTTACCTCGGTGGAACCTTATTTGAAGCGTTTTACGCCAGAAATTGCTTCGATGATTATTTGCGACTATTGGATCGTTTGAAATTAGATCTCGTCGAGGTGTCCGATGGGTCGATTATTATTCCCCATAAAGAAAAGTGCAGAATAATTAAAAAGCTGTCCAAGAACTTTACCGTGTTGTCGGAAGTAGGTTCCAAGGATTCAGGGATAATTGTCTCTCCCTTTAAATGGGTTAGTTGGATGCGCGCCGAACTCAAAGCAGGTTCTTGGAAAGTGATTGCAGAAGGAAGAGAAGCCGGAAATGTCGGGGTTTTTCGCCCCAACGGTACCGCTCACACCTTGCTAATCAACCACATCATTGCTCGGATTGACCCAACAAAAATTTTGTGGGAAGCGCCTATAAAGAATCAGCAAGTTTGGTTTATTAAACTGTTTGGAGCCAATGTTAATTTAGGAAATATTGCACCCAACGACATTATCCCCCTCGAATGTTTGAGGTTAGGTCTTCGTGGTGATACCTTTTTTGAATTCTTGCCGGAGGATTACGCCCAGCGACTACGTCATGTGAACGAGGAGGACGATTCCTTGGATATTGCTGAAGCATAGTGAATTACACACTCGGAACCAAGGTGCGTCTTCATGCAAATCCGATTTATGCCTTAGCGGTGCAAAACGCTTTCATTTTTACAGGTTCCGCTGACTTAACTGTTAAGCAATTCAATACCGAAACGGAATCTTTAGAACATTTTACAGTTCGCACGTCTTCTGCTTGCATTGCGATGCATAGGTTTAATTCAACATTGCTGTTATTGGGGCTCTTAAATGGTGAATTTCATGCGATAGACACCCAAACGAAACAAGAGGTGTTTACGCATGATTTTGGTGGAGTGGGTGTTTTTGCCATTACTGCAAGTACTTCCTTAAACCATATTCATTTAGGATTGGCCGATGGGCGTATTGCGGTATTGGACGCTTCCAGCTTTGAGTTGTTGTTTTTTGAATATGTTGCTCGAGATAAGATTCGCAAATTGCTGTTTTGTGAAAAACGGTCCCAACTTTTTTATGCATCTAAAGACGGTTCCATTGGATGCATGGATTCGATTACTTTTGAGCAAATGGTCGCTTGGAATGCGCACGCTATGGGAGTCAATTCCTTGGTTTTGGCCGAGGGAATCGGGTTAATTAGCGGTGGGAAAGACGGGTATATCAGTCTTTGGGATATCCATAGCAGTTCGCTTATGCGTTCTTTCCCTGCCCATCGTGGGGCAATTTATGACCTACAAATACTGAACAATCAACTCCTCAGCGCCAGCCGCGATCGGTCCATTAAAGTTTGGAAATTACCTAACTTTGAGCCCTTACAAAAACTCGTAGAACATCAACAATCGGTCAATGGAATTGCGCAACAAAATCAACATTCTTTCGTTAGTGTTTCCGATGATGGCACGCTGGTTTCTTGGAACAGGGTTTAGGTTCCTGGTATTGTTCCTATTTATGGGACAATTCCGCGCTACTTTTTCACAACAAGCCACGTTCTTATCGCAGTCGGAATTAGGGATATCGCTTGGTCAGATGTACTATATCGGCGACTTGAATCCCTACAAGCCATTTTACCGAAGCCAATGGGCGTTTAGTTTAATGTATCGTTATAATGTATTTACCCGGATGTCGCTTCGGTTCAATTACACCCAAGGCTCCGTCGAAGCCTTTGATCAAGATTCCAAAAATCCCCTTCGGGTAAATCGCAACTTGAATTTCCATTCGAACATTAAAGAACTCGCTGGGGGAATTGAATTTTATTATGCTAATTTCTATTTTGGGAGAACGAATAGTAAAAAGGATATCCAAGGTACGTGTTATCTTTTGGCGCAATTGGGTGTGTTTTATATGAACCCTACGACCACCCTGAACGGAGAAACCGTGGAATTAAGACCACTGGGAACGGAAGGGCAAGGAACCCCACTCAGTAAAAAGGGAACCTACAGTAATTTTCAGTTGTGCGTACCCTTAGGGGTAGGAGCTAAGGCACAACTAGGAAAAAACGTCATGGTCAATGTGGACCTCGCGATTCGAAAAACTTTTACGGATTATTTGGATGATGTAAAATCAGCTACCTATGCAGATCCTACCGTTTTAGCTACCGCCAGCGGCGAAAATGCAGCGCTATTATCTAACCGAAGTATCGATGGTGATCGTCATGGTTATCGAGGAAATCCAACCACAAAAGATTGGTATGTTTACGCAGGTGCCACGGTGAGTTTCCGTTTAGGCCGAGGAAGAAAATGTTTTCAATTGCGTTAGAGGTAGGCTCCTTTCATTAAATAGTGCTGTACATAGTCCCTTATTCCTTCCTCCAAAGGGAAAAATTCTTCGTGGTAGCCTATCGTCCTAATTTTCGACATGTCAGCGCATGTAAAATATTGATAACTCGCTCGAATGTCCTCCGGGGTATCGATGAATTCAATGGTGTGAGGCAGTCCTAAGGCGTCAAAAGTGGCCGTTGCCAGGGAGTAAAAGGGATTCGCTACGCCTGAACCCAAATTATAGATTCCTGGGTGCTTTTTCTCGTGCATTAAAAACGCAATGACTTTAAGAATATCCTTCACATAAATAAAATCGCGCGATTGGTAACCATCGGCAATGCCCGGACGGTGTGATCGAAACAATTTCATTGAACCGCTGTTACGAATTTGATGAAAGGCGTGATAAACCACGGAAGCCATCCTGCCTTTGTGATATTCATTCGGACCGTACACATTGAAGAATTTCAATCCTGCCCAAAATGGAGGACATTGATCCTGTGTAAGAACCCAGCAGTCGAAGTCCTGTTTCGATTGACCGTAAGGATTCAAGGGTTGCAGCTTAGCAATGTTTGAATGATTGTCGGAATATCCGTGTTCTCCACTGCCGTAAGTCGCTGCTGAAGAAGCATAGATTAGCGGAATAGAATGCTGGGAGCAAAGGTTCCAAAGATGTTGCGAGTAACGCAAATTGAGTTCCTCAAGTATGGCAAGATTACGTTCTGCTGTATTGGTGCGTGCTCCCATGTGAATAACGAAATCGACCTCGTTGTAATGATCCTCAAACCACGGTAAAAAAGAGGAACGTTCAATGCGTTGGTAGAAGGAGTACGGGTTGAAATTGTTGCCTTTTTCAGTAGAGCTAAAATCATCTACTTCGATAATTTCGAACCTTTCGGAAGCAGCAAAATGATGCACTAAACACGAACCGATGAACCCCGCCGCCCCGGTGATGACGATTTTTACCATCAGAACAAGCCGTGAATTTCTGAGTCGATGGACTGGATAATTTTACCCAAATCCTCTTGGTTCTCGTTGAAATGGTTGTTGTCGATATCTACAATTAGCAACTTTCCTTTGTCGTAGGTAGATACCCATGCTTCGTAGCGTTCATTAAGCCGTTTCAGGTAGTCGATGCGAATACTCTCCTCGTAGTCACGTCCTCGTTTCTGAATGTGATTTACCAAGGTAGGGATACTCGCACGAAGATAAATTAATAAGTCGGGTGCCTTCACAAAGGAATCCATGAGATTGAACAAGGAAAAGTAATTTTCAAAATCCCGAGTAGTCATCAAGCCCATGGAATGCAGATTTGGCGCAAAAATATAGGCGTCTTCGTATATGGTGCGGTCTTGAATGACTGTTTTACTTTGAGCATGGATTTCTTGAATTTGAGAAAAACGGGAATTTAAGAAATAGACCTGTAAGTTGAACGACCAACGCTGCATGTCTTCGTAAAAATCGTTTAAATAAGGGTTTTGTTCCACATCTTCAAAATGGGTGTCCCAACCGTAATGCCTTGAAAGCATGTTAGTTAATGTGGTTTTTCCGGCTCCGATATTTCCAGCGATGGCAATGTGCATTGATTCAAGAATTAGGGTTCTAAGATATAAATAAATTATGCATCTCTAGGCTAATTCGCTACAATGTTATACACCTCCAACAATTTTTCATGCTCAATTAAGAGTTGATTACCTGCAATATGAAGAATAGTGCTCGGCGTGGACAAGGGAAGCGCTTGGATCATTACTTCCCCTTCCAGGATTGTTTCATAATAAAGCGCTTTATCGCGCAACATAAAACCGCCGTTTTTATAGGGTAAAAAACTCCAATAGCTCAGTTGCTGTTCGGTTAACGCATTCAAATAATCATCCAATCGTATAACTTGACCTGCCGAAGTAAAAAGCCATAATCCAAAATGGTTTTCCGCTAAACGTACTTCACCTTCGATGTTCAATATGCCCCGTAGATTCACCACATTTTGAAGTATTTGACGTTTTACAAAATTAAAAAGGACCAGTTGGCTGTTCAATTCGTCGTAAAGCCATAACATATCGGGACGTTTACTTGAAGCAACTACGGTGACATTGTTCAGGTTGAATTCCTGCAAATCCATGCAAGTCCCCTGGCTGCTAAGCGTGTTGTCTGTAAAGCACAGGGTTTGCTGAACTTGAGAAAATACTACCGTTTTCATAGTATTAATGGCCAGTACTTGCTGAATATTCTGCCATATTTTTTGACTTTGAATACTGCGTATGCCTGTTGCGAGGGAATACCGAATAATTTGATCTTTGGCTACAAAATATAGGTTGTTGTTGTGGTCCACAAAAGTACGCTCCGTATTCTCAGGAATACTCAGGGTTTCTTTGAATTGTAACGATAAAGCAGGACTCAAAGAACCTTGAGCAACCGATGACGAGGCGCTGAATAGCAACCACAAAAAACTACTTATTTGAAATCTCCAAAAGTGCATCGACGAGCTGGCGGTTATTTTGTAAACGGGGTATTTTGTGCTGACCTCCGAATTTACCGTTTTTTTTCATCCATTCAACAAATGTTCCTGATCTTAGGGAGGTGATTTTTAGCGGAAGAATGTTCAAATTTCGAAACCGTTTCGTGGCATAGTCGGAATTCGCTTCGCACATAAGTGCATCCAAGCGTTCATGATGGGCTTGAGTTAGTTGTGCGGGTTGGCTAAATTCAACTAACCACTCGTGACCTCCGATTCCTTGGTTAAACTCAAAATAGGGGGCAACCGTATAGTTTTCTACGTACAAATCAAATTCTTTTGCCCAAGCGCTTAGTGCTTTTTCAACATGCATGACTACCGCTTTTTCTCCAAAAGCGTTGATGTAATGGGCGGTTCTTCCCGTGACCTTAAACCGATAAGGTTCTACGGAAATAAAGGTAAGGGTGTCGCCGATAATGTAACGCCATAAACCGGCATTGGTGGTAATGACCAATGCGTATTCCACACCGATGTTCACTTCTTCGAGGGTGAGTACGTTCTCGGATTCGATCCCTGAATACTCCGACATAGGAATGAACTCATAATAAACACTGGCATCAGTCAAGAGGAGTAATCCCTCGCTTTCTCGTTGGTCTTGCAGTCCAAAATACCCTTCCGAGGCGTTGTACGATTCCACGTATTGCATGCCTTCATGAGCAATAAGTTGTTGGAGTTTAGCTCTATAGGGATGTAAACTCATCCCTCCATGAATATACAATTCTAAATGCGGCCACACTTCCGAAATGTGCTGCTTACCGGATTTTTCCAAAACCGTTTCCAAAAATAAAGTCATCCAGCTTGGGACACCTGCAATAATGGCCACGTCTTCTTGGATACTTGCTTCGGCCATGCGGTGCAGCTTTTCTTCCCAATCGGCGTGGAGCACAATTTGTTTCTCGGGAACACGGCGGAATTCAGTCCAAAAGGGTAAGTTATCGATGATAATCGCTGAAAGATCGGCAATGATGGTTTGTTGGTCGCTGGTTTCCAAACTGTTGCTTCCTCCCAAAATCAAGTGTTTTTTCGAGTACAATTTACGGTTTGGATAGTTGTCATGATAGCAGGCCAAAAGGTCCTTTCCTCCCGCGTAATGGTTGTTTTCCAAACTTTCCTGGGTAACTGGAAGGGTTTTAATGCGTGTCCCGGTAGTCCCCGAACTTTTAGCAAACCAACGGGTGGAACCCGGCCAAAGTACGTTCCGCTCTCCTGAGAGTGCACGGGTAATGAAGGGTTCTAAACTCGTATAGTCGTTTAGAGGAATGGTGCTTTGAAAGGTGGAACGGTCGTGAATCTGGTCGAAACGGTGCAACGCACCGTAAGTGGTACTTTTTCCGGATCGAACGAGGTCCAATAACACTTTTTGCTGGCATTCGATAGGGTAGTCCCTGTATAACTCGATGCGCTTTATACGGTATTTGATGTACGAGGAAAAAAGCGCGTCAACCAGCATGGGTTGAAATTTTGCTTGCTATTAACCAAAAACCAAAATCAACGCTAAGATTGCCAAAAGCGCAATCATGTAAATCGTTGCTAAAGGCCCGGTAGATTTGTCGAAGAATTTTTCTGCCATGGTAATGGATTTAGTCTCGTCCTCCCAAAAGACGAAGTAAGGTTAAAAATAAATTAATGAACAAGATGTACAATTGAAGACCACCAATCAAGGCCAATTTATTTTTTGTGCTGTCGTCAAATCCTGAGGAAAATGCCACATTTTTTAGCTGTTGCATTTGGTAAGCAATCAATCCGGTAAAGACAAACACACCGACGATGGTTATGATGAAATCCAACATACTATTTCCCAGGAACATGTTGATAATTCCGGCCAGGATCATTCCAATGAGCACCATGTACAACAAGCTACCAAACTTCGTAAGGTCTGTTTTGGTGGTATATCCCAAAACCGCCATTCCTGCGAAAGCTCCCGAGGCTACGAAAAAGGTAAAAGCAATGGAACCGATATCATACACCAAGAAAATTGAGCTGAGCGTGCAACCCATAGCCGCCGAGTATACCACAAACAAAAGCAACAATACTTCTTGCGACAAGCGTTGGAATCCCCACTGTATGACCAACGATAAAACGATGGGCATAAACATCAACACCCAAAAAAGGATGGAAACACCTCCTCCGGCTGTCATGAACAAACTCATGAAGGTTGCAGGGTTGCTCCCAATCGCGTAAGCAATCACACCTGAGATAGCCAAGGCGATGAACATGTAGGTGTAAACCGAACGAATAAAGTTACTCGCTAGGGTGGATTGGTACGAATTATTCGAATAATCTTGCATGGTTAATCTATTTTACTGCTAAATTAATAAATTCTTTTCTTGTGGCTTCATTGGTAAGAAAAATTCCTGTAAACGCACTGGTCGTGGTGCTGGAATTCTGTTTTTGCACCCCACGCATTTGCATGCACATGTGCGAACATTCCAAGACCACAGCCACGCCTTTCGGATGCAGGGTGCGCTGCAAGCAATCCCGAATTTCAATCGTCAGCCGCTCCTGCACCTGAAGGCGGCGCGCATATACGTCCACCACTCGTGGGATTTTGCTCAGCCCTACAATTTTACCCTCGGGAATGTAGGCCACATGCGCTTTTCCAAAAAAAGGCAGCATATGGTGTTCGCACAGCGAATACACTTCGATATCCTTGACGATCACCATTTCGGAATAGGCCTCGTTGAAAATGGCTTGTTCCACCAACTGGTCCGCATCCATTTTATACCCCTGCGTCAGGAATTGCATGGCTTTCGCTACCCGTTCGGGCGTTTTCACCAATCCTTCACGCTGCACATCTTCCCCCAAGGCAGTCAATATCCCTGCATAAAAAGACTCGAGTTGTTCTTGTTTCATTTCCATAAACGACTAAAAAGGTGGCTTACCGCCAAAATATTCTACAAAATTATTTTCCGTTTCTACCAATTTCACTTTCGCCAAGGTGGCCCCATAGCCTTCTACCAAGGGGGCTAAAATTTCCCAAATGACCACCGCAACGTTTTCGGTCGATGCCATGATGCCTTCCAAAAAGGGCACGTCTAAATTCATGTTTTTGTGGTCCAATTTGTCCGTAACTTCTCGCCGTATGAGGCCACTCAGGTCTTTAAGGTTCATCACGAAACCCGTTTCTGGATTGGGAACACCGCAGACGGTAACGTACAAGGTGAAATTATGCCCGTGCCAATTTTTGTTGGCGCACGCCCCGAAGACTTCTTCGTTTTTTTCATCGCTCCACGCCGGCTGCCACAGTTTGTGCGCTGCGTTGAAGGTTTCTCGTCGTGTGATATAAACGCTATGCATGGAAGGAGGGATTTTCAATCGTTACTTTTACGGTTTGGTCCAAGGTTAAACGGTCAATTCGCACCGGCACCAAGTGATTCACCAAGGCAGGATGGAATGCACTTTCCACCTTCAGGTAGTTTTCAGTAAATCCGTACATCTTTCCCTCGTCCTCTTCCTGTTCAAACAGTACGGTGTATAATTTACCCAATTGCGCGTGGTAAAATTGTTGCTTTTTTCGGTCGCTCAACGCATGGAGTTGCTTGCTCCGCGCTTTGCGCACTGCCATAGGCACCGGCGATCCCAGTTTTACTGCGGTCGTGTTGGCACGTTCTGAATAGGTGAATACATGCAGGTACGAAATATCCAGCGCTTGCAAGAAATCCACCGTTTCCTGAAAGTCCTCATCGCTTTCACCGGGAAAACCCACAATGACATCCACCCCAATGCAACAATTCGGATTCAAGCTTTTGATCTGTTCCACACGGTGCTGAAAAAGCGCGCGGTCGTATTTTCGGCGCATCAGTTTTAGAATACGGTCGCTGCCGGATTGCAGGGGAATATGAAAGTGCGGCATGAATCGCTGGCTTTCCGTGAGGCAAAATGCAATGATTTCATTCGACAGCAAGTTGGGTTCAATGGAAGAAATCCGAAATCGATCAATCCCCTCAAGGGCATCTAAGGCTTGAATGAGTTGAAAAAAGTTTTCTTCACCGCCTTGCCCGAAGTCACCGATGTTCACCCCCGTCAACACCACTTCGCGCACTGGGCTGTCGGCCAATTTTTTGGCTTCAGCAAGTGTGTCGGCGATGCTGGCATTTCGGCTTTTTCCACGCGCCAGAGGAATGGTGCAAAACGTACAAAAGTAATCGCAACCGTCTTGGATTTTCAAGAAGCTTCGGGTGCGATCTCCAGCACTGAAGGACGGATTAAAGGACAGCAGATGCTTGATGGATTCGTTTTTAACGACTTGCACTTCACGGCCGAAATTGGCTTCAACTTCCTCCAACAAACGGAATTTCTCGTTGGCGCCCAAAACCATGTTTACACCCGGTATTTTGGCAATTTCCTCAGGTTTTAATTGGGCGTAGCATCCCACAATTGCGACGTAGGCACTTGGATTAATTTCCTTCGCTTTCCGCACCAGCTGCTTGCATTTTTTATCGGCATTTTCGGTAACCGTACAGGTGTTGATGACTACGACATCCGGCGCATCTTCAAAATCCACACGGGCGTAGCCGGCTTCTTCAAAGCTACGCGCTAACGTAGAGGATTCAGAAAAATTCAACTTACACCCTAAGGTGTATACCGCAACTTTTCGTTGGAATTGCATGGGCAAAAATACGGTAAAATCCGGCATGATGGCATGCTTCGGACGTCGTTAAATTGGTTAATTTTGTCAAAAACCCTTTCATGAGAATTTTCAACAACGTGCTGGAGACTATTGGCAATACGCCACTCATTAAGATTAACAAATTGGCCAAAGACGTTCCTGCCTTGATTTTAGCCAAAGTAGAAACCACCAACCCGGGAAACTCGGTAAAGGACCGCATGGCGGTAAAGATGGTGGAAGATGCGGAAAAAGCGGGTTTGATTAAACCAGGAGGCACCGTGATTGAAGGCACTTCAGGGAATACAGGGATGGGCTTGGCTTTGGCGTGCATTATCAAGGGGTACAAGTTGATTTGCGTATTGAACGACAAGCAGTCGAAAGAAAAAATGGACATCCTGCGTGCAGTCGGGGCCGAAGTGGTGGTCTGCCCAACCGCGGTAGAACCTACCGATCCGCGCTCGTATTATTCTGTGGCGAGAAGATTGGCCACTGAAATCCCAAATTCATGGTACGTGAACCAATACGATAACCTGTCCAACCGCGTCGCCCACTACGAACAAACCGGACCTGAAATTTGGGAGCAAACAGAAGGAAAAATTACGCATTTTGTCGTGGGGGTGGGTACAGGAGGCACCATTTCCGGTGTAGGAAAATACTTGAAAGAAAAAAATCCCCACATTAAAATTTGGGGAATTGACACCTACGGTTCAGTATTCAAAAAATACAAGGAAACGGGCATATTTGATGAAAATGAGATTTATCCCTACATCACCGAAGGCATTGGAGAAGATATTTTACCGGCCAACGTAGATTTTGAGGTCATCGACTTGTTCGAGAAGGTTACCGACAAAGATGCAGCGGTGTATACGCGCAGGTTGGCGCGGGAAGAAGGAATTTTTGTGGGGAATTCTGCAGGAGCCGCGATTAAAGGAACGCTTCAATTGGCGGACCAACTCACGAAGGACGACGTGGTAGTGGTGTTGTTTCACGACCACGGAAGCCGTTATGTGGGAAAAATATTCAACGACGATTGGATGCGCGAGCGTGGTTTCTTGGAGGAAGAAGTGCTCACCGCAGGCGATTTGGTAGCGAAGCACAAGGACAAACCCTTGGTCACCGTTTATGCAGAAGAATTGGTGTCGCATGCGATTTCAAAAATGCGCACGTTTGGGATTTCTCAAATTCCGGTTATGAAGGACGGTAAACTCGTGGGTTCTCTCGACGATCGCAGGGTGTATCAAGTGTTGGTGGATAATCCTGAACTGCGCGATGCCCCCATTTCCTCGGTCATGAGCCCGGCATTTCCGGTGGTGGCTGCAACGACTTCCGTGGAGGAATTGTGTCAATGCATCAATAAAGAGATTCCGGCTGTGCTCGTGGCCTTGCCTGAAGGAAAAATGCACATCGTGACGCGATACGACATCATTTCAGCGATGGCCTAATGCCTGAATTTAAGGATCAATTGGGTAATATCGTTTCGATTCAAAAGAATCCACAACGGATTATTTCTTTGGTTCCTTCCATTACTGAATATTTATACGCCTTGGGCTTGGGCGATCGGGTAGTGGGCATCACCAAGTTTTGCCTTTACCCTGACGCATGGTTTCAAACAAAACCCCGCATTGGGGGAACAAAAACGCCTGATATTTATAAAATTAAGGCCCTCAAGCCGGATTTAATCATTGGGAATAAGGAAGAAAACCGCCAAGAAGACATTGCGGCGCTCCGTGAAATTGCCCCGATATGGATGAGCGATGTGAATTCCATACAAGACATGTACTCCCTGTTGATGGTAATTGGTCGAATGGTGGGGGAAGAGGCTAAGGCCTTGGAATGGGTGGAACGATGGAACACGTATTTCGCAGAAAACAAGGACCTGGGACAAGGCAAGAAGGCGCTATATTTTATCTGGAAAGATCCGGAAATGGTGGTGGGAAAAGGCACCTACATCCATGCGTATATGGAAGCGATAGGTTACGCGAATTGTGTTGAAAAGGGGCGATACCCTATGCTTAGCGATCTGGATGAGCTCAATCCTGACGTGGTTTTGTTGAGTACGGAACCCTTTCCATTCAAGGAAACGGATTTCGGGTATTTTCAGGACCGTTTTCCTGCTGCGCAGGTTCTGCTGGTTTCCGGGGAAGCATTTTCATGGTATGGGGTCCGAAATATTATCTAATTCACCGATACTTTTTTATGATGGGGATTGTCCCTTATGCAATCGGGTGGTAACCTGGATATTGAACCACGAACGCTCGTCGGAAATCCTTTTTTCGGCCTTGAATTCCGAGGCTACGGCGCAATGGAAGGCCAAGCACCCGGGGTTGCGAATGGACGAGGATACCGTTTATTTTTTCGATGGAAATCAACTTTACAGTAAATCCACGGCGGTCTTGAAGCTGTTGCCTTTTTTAAAGGGATACTTGTTCGTGCTGCGCTTGGGATGGCTTTTCCCTCGTGGGCTGCGCGATTCCGTTTATGACTTCGTGGCAAAGCGAAGAAAACGGATTTTTAAGGAGTGTCGGGTGGATGTTCGCTTAGCTAAGCGCTTATTACAACCCTAACTGCCGCTCAATCCCGTCAATGAAGGCATGAATCACTTTAATGTGAATTTCCTGCGCACGGTCCGCGTAGGCACTGTGCGGGGCACGAATCTCAAGGTCCGCAAGCGAAGCCAATTGTCCGCCGTCTTTACCGCTTAAGATGATGGTTTTCATTCCTTTTTCTTTGGCGGCCATCACGGCATTTATCACATTTTTTGAATTTCCTGAGGTTGAAATGCCTAACAAAACATCACCTTCATTTCCTAGCCCATCTATAAAGCGTGAAAAAACTAAATCATAACCATAGTCATTGGCCACACAACTTAGGTGGGAGGGGTCAGAAATAGATATGGCCGCCAGGGCTTTACGGTTGTTGCGGTATCTTCCGCTCAATTCCTCCGCAAAGTGCATGGCGTCGCACATAGAACCTCCGTTACCGCAGGAAATGATTTTACCTCCGCCTTGAACGGTTTGCACCATCCACTGAATTGCCTGCTCAATTTTCTGGAAATTTTCTTCCGTCTGGAATTGCTGGAGTACCGTTTCGGCTTCTTGGAAATGTGCGGCGATGGAGGAAAGGGACATGACTTTTTTTTTCAAATGTAAGGAATTATTAGACTTTAGGACATTGGGACTTTAGGACATTGGGACTTTAGGATGCAAGTACCTGGAAAGCGGCCCTTCGATACGTCCGCCGCGGCGGACTACTCAGGGGCCGCTTTAACTCAAAAAAAATACATCTAGTGCGGTACCTGAGTCCGCCGAGGCGGATCGAAGGGCGCGTAATATCTTAATGTCTTATCGTCCTAATGTCTTACCTTTGACCAATGCGTTCCTATCACAACAAAGTAGTTTGGATCACCGGAGCTTCTTCCGGAATTGGGGAAGCTTTGGCGAAGGAATTTGCCCAAAAAG
>Ga0214921_10004131_pt1 | contig 21676 bp, 25 predicted proteins | sample LL1505_MetaG_FD_177992 | JGI IMG/M metagenome (GOLD analysis project Ga0214921, IMG submission 177992) | Freshwater microbial communities from Lake Lanier, Atlanta, Georgia, United States - LL-1505 | ecosystem: Environmental > Aquatic > Freshwater > Lake | place: USA: Georgia | collected... | reverse complement strand
CCAAATACAAGTGCAAGAGATAGAGATTCTGCTAAAAAAATCTGTATGACATCACGTCGTGATACTGGTGAACCTTCCCCTTACTTTTTAGATTAAAAATTTTAAAAATTGATTAAACTTAAACATAAATAAATGTATTATAAAAGAATGTCGCATAAGTTCTTTACTCTTGATGGAACCGGTTGCGTAGAACTACTAGAGTCTTTTGGAAATGATCTAACTGTAGTGAATGCGGCACGTGTTAGTTTTGCGAAAGAGGTAACCGAATTTACTGACAAGGATCAGAAACTTATCAACTATCTAGTAAATCATAATCATATTTCTCCTTTCTTCCATCCTCAGATTCGTTTTCGTCTAAAGATGCCTATTTTCGTAGCACGAGAATGGTTTCGTCACACGATTGGTTTCGCGCGAAATGAGGTTTCCCGTCGTTACGTGGACGATGAGCCACAAATCTTCATTCCTAGTGAACTTAGAGCCCGTGATAAGAATAAGAAGCAAGGCTCAAAGGATACTAATATTGATAATAATGAGCAAATGGTTGAAAAAATCAAGGAGTTTTCCAAGCAATCACTAACGCTTTATAACGAGTTGCTAGATAATCAAGTTGCACCAGAAGTAGCACGTGGTATTCTGCCACAGAATATGTATACGGAGTTTATTGAAACCGCATCACTTTATGCTTACATGCGTCTATGCGCTCTTCGTCTAGACCCTCAAGCACAAAAAGAAATTCGTGAATATGCTACTGTAGTAAGTAAGCTGCTAGAAGAGCAATATCCAGCATCTATGAAGGCGTTTTATGATAAATACAAGAAGTCTGAATAGAAGATTTAAGTAAATGATGGTTCCCTATCAGAATCAGGATAATCTACACAGAGTTTTTCAGTCTTGGTATCATAACGTCCAATATACTTATAATCTAATGTATAAACTTTATCTTTTTTTGGTTCATAATAGTAGTTAATTCCATTAATAGTGATTGGTTTGACCTTTAGTTCAACGACATCATATACATCATCTTCTACCTTTGAATCAATCACCAGTTTTTTACCAAAATCTTCTATAACACTTTTTAAAGACTTTACAATCTTATATTTTTTAGGGGCTACAGTTTTACTATTCTTTTTGTTATAAAGAGTAATAAAATTAGAAGCAGAATGTTTAGTAAGTTCTGGAAACTGCTTGATTAAATCTTCTACCATTTTATTTTTAAGACCTTTTAGATTTGGAATAGCAGCAAAGATTTTAGCTTCATCAAACTCTTTTACTGGCATTTCAGATTCTTTCCTATAACCTTTCTGTAACATATTCTTAAACCATTCTCCTCCTTCAATGTGGCTCCAAATTGGAATTGATTCTCCAACTTTACCGTGGAGAACTGCTGGATGATTTGCTCCGTTTAGACGACCAGATTTTGAAACTGTGCAAGATTTAATTTTTTTTTCTTTATCAGAACAAGAACCACACAAATCTGAACCTTTTAGACATTCTTTCTTACAGACTAAAATATTGTAGTAGTATTTGTTTGATTTAGAACCGTCTGGATTTAGAAAAGCAACCTTCCCTTTACCAGTAATATCAGAGGTCAATCTTCCTTTACATTCTGCCATTTTTAAAAAATAATTAATCCTATTTAAATCAATTTTTTATGTTTCATATATGAAGTTCTTGAGAGTAGGAACTGGCCATACTAAGAATATAAGAGGATTTGAACTTTTAGCAGAACTGAATAACGCAGAACTAGAAGTTCTGAATGAAATGGAAGATATTAATTATAATTCTTACGATTTAGTATGGATACCTCAAGGATTCTATCATTCATTATATCTACCAAATGCAAAACGAATCTTATATGGTCCTCACAATTTTGTCTTCCCACATGAACCATGGACCTATAAAATAGAACCACCATTTGAAAGATCTATATATACATGTTTATCAGATTGGGTTAAAAATCAATATAATAGTGTAGGAACTATTTGTATGCCTCTCAAACCAATCCCATTTCCTGTAGATATAGAACGTTTCAAGCCAGATAATTCAGAGAAAGAATTTGATTGTTTTATATACTTTAAGAATCGTTCAAAACAAGAACTACAATTAATAGAAACTATTCTACAAATTAATAATTTGAAATATACTATAATATTCTGTGGTAATTATAAAGAAGAAGATTATATTTCAATTCTAAATAAATCAAAGTTCGGTATTTGGCTTGGAGCGCATGAATCACAAGGATTTGCTTTAGAAGAAGCTTTATCGATGAATGTTCCATTACTAATTTATAATGTAAAATCTTTGAACGATGAAATAAATGGTAGAGGAGAGCATAGTTATCTTGAATATAAAGACAAATATGAAATGTCTGCTACATCATGCCCTTACTGGGATGAACGATGTGGATTATTGGTGTATGATTTACAGAATTTTAATGAAAAGATAGAGCATATGAAAGATAACTACACAACGTATCAACCGCGTAATTATATTTTAGAAACTTTATCACCAAAAGCATGTTATGATAGAATAATAGAATCTTTTAGTGAACTATGAATATAAAAATCATCAATAGGACCATGATTCCACCCTAACAAATCGTCGTTCCCTTTTACAAAAATATAGCCATTTGCTTCAAGAATAATACGTAATTTATTTCTCATTAATGGGCCTACATGAGGTTCATTATGTTCTACAGTAATACAATTAAATCTGTATTTAGTAAAATCAAAATTCTTAATAATTTCATATTCATGACCTTCTACATCAAGTGATAAATAATCAATTACTAAAGGAGCGTTTAACTCGTTTAGTAATGTATCTAGTTTTTTAGTTCTCTTATATACAAAACTATCGCCTTTTGTGAAAGGTCCAGCAGTATCTTCAATACCACTTGCCATATCACACATTGTAAACTTTACAGTTTTATTATCTTTATCTGAAATACAATCAAAACTTAGAGTACATTTTCTAGATTTCTTCAAATCATTTTGATATATAGGATTTGGTTCAATACACAAACCATTCCATCCTAGAGTTTTTTCAAAAAAGAGAGAATTACTATACTTTAATCCGTCAGCAGCTCCCAGTTCAATAAAATATCCATTCTTTTTATTACCTAATATGCTATGAACCCAACTATCTTGACCCACTTGTGAGTTATACATTCTATATGTTCTATTATATTTACTTTAGACTATTGTATACGTTTAATGTTCTAGCACTAGGATCAGTAGCATTTGGGCACCATTTAGGCATCCAGAAATAAGGGATTGTATTAGAATGATTTCTATAATGTTTTTCAAAGATACTTCTATAATAGAACATTTCTTTTGTAGTAGGTGTTAAATGAGTATACTGTTTAGCAAGTTCTGCCCAGTCGCTAGGAACTAGTAAGGCAACTTTATCTTGAATAATCTCATACCAAGACTTTTCTAATGAACTTACACCATCACTAAATGCTTCTTTCTTACGCCATAGAACTTCTTCTGGTAGAGTCACTCCATCGTCAAATGCTTTACGAAGAATAAACTTTTCACACTGAACATCTTTAATAGGTCTTCGCAACTCTGTGGCGATAGATAGTGCTACTTGTGTAAATTGACGGTCTAGAAAAGGTGTGCGAGGTTCTAATCCATGACTAGAAATAGAACGGTCACTTCTAAGAACATCAAAATAGTGTATATTTTTTAGTAGCCGTTGCGTTTCTTTCTCAAATTCAAAGTTGTTAGGAGCATTGTAAAAATACATATAAGAACCAAAAAGTTCATCAGATCCATCGCCATTAAATACGACTTTACAGTCTGTGTTTTCTTTAATATATTTAGATACTAACCAATTACCAACACTTGCTCTAACACTCGTTGTATCAAACGATTCTATATCATGAATAACTTGAGGAATTGCGTTAAAAAAATCATCTGGACCCAGTATAATCTCAGTATGGTCTGACTTAATAAATTCTGCTACTTTTCTGGCATACTTTGCATCAGTTGAACCTTTCATCCCAATACAGAAAGTCTTAAGTGGAGGTAATCCTAAATCACGAAGATTCTTTGCTACAAGAGAAGCTATTAGACTTGAATCTAATCCTCCACTTAGAAGACAGGCAACTGGTCTTTCAGTCAGTAGACGCTTTTTAACAGCTACCTCTAGACTGTTACGAAGACCCAAAGTGGCACAAGTCTCACTATCATAATGAGGATTCTTTAGAAATGGGATTTTAAAGTATGGCTCATTCTTAATAAGATTTAGAGTATGACTATTGTATACTCTATATGTTCCTGGCATGAATGGAACTATATGTGTACATAGAGGAACTAAACCTTTTATTTCTGAACTAAAATATCTAGCATCTCCAACATATAGAGGTCTTACACCATAAGGGTCGCGACCAATCACTACTTTATTAGTTTCCAAATCAACAATCACAATTGCAAATACACCATCAAGAAGTTGAAAGAAATTTTCTAGATTATCTCTATTTTTTACATACAGTTCACCTAATACTTCGCAATCACTCTGTGATTTTACGTCAATATTATACTCTTTTGCTAGAACAGCCCAATTATAGATTTCTCCATTACACATCCAGAAAATCTTATTGTCTATATTCATAGGCTGCATTCCTTCAGGATTTAGTCCATTAATAGCTAATCTATTAAATCCCATAGTTCCAGCACCAACAGAAATAATCTTTGAATCCTCAGGGCCACGACCTTTTATTTTATCAACATACGTATTTACATTCGCGGGACAAAAGTTTCCCAAACAGAACCAAATACCGCACATTTCTGATAGAAATAAAAATATAAGTTTAAACCAGATGGATTTTTCAGACATTATTCGTAAGAATCAAGCTTTAACCCAATGGACATATCTGAAGAATAATACACTTTCAAAACAACCAACTTGTAATTTTAGCACTTGTACACAACTATCCGGCTGCGCACCTATAAATTATGAATCATATGAACAGAAAAATATAATTGCTCTAGGAAAATACAGTTGTTTAAACTGTTCTGTTTCTACAACAACCGTTTGTTTTTTAACTTAGGTCTAAACAGTTCATAAAGAGTATATGTAATTATGTATGAAGTAAAATCAATGAACGATAGACTAAAAGAAACCATTAGTTTACTAAAACAGATTCTAGGTTTAGGAATTAGTGATACTGAGCCAACTTATTTAGAAATTAAGAAATATCTAAATGAGTGGATTAAATCTGACGATAAACAAGTAAAAGAGTATAATATTGAGTTTCCAAGATATGGTCGTAAAGGAAATCTTATACTACCTTGGCGTTCCGATAAGACATGTGAGTTCTTCTTAAAGAAACCTAGTGCCTTCTAGAAAGCTTATAGCTCTTAGATTTTTTCATAACTCTCTTAAATTTTTTCATAGCAGATTGTAAAAAGGATAATGTTTTTCCTTTTTTCTTTCTTCTCCCACCAGACATTATTGTAAGACCTTTTGATTTCACAAAGTCTGATAAAACTTTATGAGAATTTCTAAACGCTTCATTTAATGTAACTTTTTGATCAGCACTTGAAATATTTGATGGGAGACCAATTATTTGCCAAACTAGATGAGGGAATGGCGCAAGAATTTTACCTCTATTCTTATTACCAATATAGTTATCGATTGGAGTTTTAACAGAATCAAATTCTTTCTCATATTCAAACACCGCATTTGCGGCATCTTTACCAAAAACAGTAAAAGTAGTGCATGTTATATAATCACATCTTATAATTAAAGGATTTTCAGATTCAATCGATGATGGATTCGGATATACACCACCACCTTGAAAGTGACTGTATTCACCAACATGTTGTTCTAGATATGTAAAAATATCGGTTATACGTTTACTAAATGTTTCTTTATCTTGTAGACGAAATGCATCGTCTTCAAATACTACACACAGTTGTTTGAACTCGGGATCTGTTTCCATATGTTTTCTCATAATATCAGCATATGTCTTTCCAACTTCTGCCCAACCTTTACCAGATTCAGATTTTTTACATTTCCATTGAATTAGTTTTAATGGTGTATCTTTGAATTCTGCTTGCATATGATTCCATCTTTCTGGAGCTGTTTCTAAGTTTATAACATAGGCATTCCATGTTTTCGCCATCTAATTAAAGTTTAAATATTATTTTATAACTAAATTTAGTATGACTGAGTTCACAAGTGATGGGGCTCTTTATGAACTTATAGCACGGGGGAACAAAGACGTATACTTCCAATCAGATACTTTAACAGCACTTAGTCCTTTTCGTAACAACTATAAGAGAGTTCCAGCATATGTTCATGAATTAAGAAAAATACCTCCAACAAACAATACTGATTTTAATAAGATTATAGAGTTTAATTTAGAAGTAGCTGGAGATTTATATACACATCCGACATTATTGATAGATTTACCTACATGGCTACCTAATAACCAAACATATGTAGATAATTCTGGGAATCAACAGACAATCAATTATAATAAAAGTGTTGTATACGATAATTTAAATAATACATATGGTTATACGAGTGGTGTAGGGTATTTTTTATTTGAACAGATACAAATATATCAAGACCAGATTATGGTTCAAGAATTTTCTGGTGATTCTCTCTATGCTACAAGACTTTCTAGAGGTTCAATTAATAGCGCGATGCTAGAAAATGATTTAGTAGGAATACATGATGGCTCTAGTACTTCTATAAGTAGAAACGCAAAACCATCTACTCTACGTTTAGAACTACCATTAATAGGCTGCCAACATAGAAATGACGGAGGATTTCCTTCGTTTGCTGTTCGTTCCCAGAATTTTAGATTACGTTGTAAATTACGTAATCTAGAAGATTTAATTGAAACAAGTGATGGTCAAGTGAAACCGAACCCTTTTTCTAGAACTATGTATGTTAAAAGTTATGCTAATCAAACAGTTTTAACCCCCATACAAACACTTGATAGATATAGTATTGGTCAACCTTCAGTATATTTAGAAACACGCCATGTATATGTAGATCCAGATACACAGAAAGAATTAGTAGAATCATATCTTGAAATACCGTTTTCAAGATTATATGAGAACATTTTTTATTTTAATGAGAGAGATTACACACCATTAGCACGTGGTGCACTCGCTGATACAACCAAACGTATCGATGCGGTTCATCCAGCATCAAGAATTGTTTTTTTCTTACGTCAACAAACAGATATTCAGAAGAATAAGTTATGGAAAATTACATCAGATATTTCAAATAACGAATACTATAATAATATATCTTTACTGATCGCATCAAGAGATAGAGAAAGCTTATTTCCTCCTCTCGTATGGAATACGTTGACGCAGCATGCCAAAGAGGATAGATATTCTGGTGCTGGGCTTGGAATTATGTCTTGGGATTTAGGAGAACAGAAAGGAAGAAGAGTTCCATTCGCTAGACAACCAGAAGGAACATTAAACTTTTCAACTGCAGATAGACCAACATTATATATAGAACTTCAACAGATTGCTGGTTCAAATAGAAATACTGAGATGAGACTAATTGTAGATACTTGGGCAAGTTATGAAACGGAGGATAGAAGAGGAAACTTAAAATATGCCAACTAATAAGGATGTCATTTCGTTGTATCAAGGGTGTTAAAAAACTATCATCATGCCACTTACTACGATTTGATGGGAATGCAAAACCGAATCCTGGCAATATATCATGTGGGATTGTTATTTATGCTCAAGAAAAAGAGGATAAGCTATTATATGAATACGGGTATTATGAGAAAGGTTCTAAAAATAATAATGAATCAGAATGTATAGCACTTATTAAAGGTTTAGAATACGCTTTACAAAATAATATATTTCATTTAGCAATTGAAGGAGATTCTCAATTTGTAATTGATACATTTTCATCTAATGAAAAACCCAAAGGTCCTTATAAAGAATACTATGAACAAATGAAAGTTTATAGAGATATTTTTGATACACTTCTAATAAGACATATACCAAGAAATCAAAATAGTTATGCTGATTTCTTAGCACGTAAAGCCTATGATCTAAGACAATCGTATGAGACAACATTTTTATAAAGTGCTTAAATAATGGATGTTATAGTTTAGTAGAATAGGATAAAAATGTCAACTGTAGAACATGCTGATGAACCTTCTGCGACTAGTGTAACTGAGACTGTTACTAATGTAAGCGAGTCTGAATCTTTCACTTATGAGAAAGATGGTCTTGATTTAACAAGTTATGCCTTAGATTTTGTAACCAACGAGAATGAGTATAATACTCTAATATCTTCTTATACAACTGAAAATCTAGTAGCTCTCTTTATTTGTGTAGAGGGACTTGTAACTTGCGCAGGATACTATCACAAAAATGGGGAGTTAGAAGAATATATTAGAAATAATGAACCTTCTGAAAAGAAGTTCAATTCTATTAGTGAATGGTATAATGATTACTATGGAGAACCGGTTACTATTAACAAGATGCTAAATAATGTGTTTATTGGTGAAGACCTAGTTCCACTCTGGAAGGTTCTGGTAGATGCGAGTAATCAAGATAAGGAGGAGGAAGAAGCAGTTAGGAATGATGTAATAAGTGATCCTAAGCATATTAGTCTAATTAACTCTGTAACAATCACCCTAACATTATGCTCTTTTGTTCTAGGGATTGGATTTCTAACATTCCTACATTTAATTTTAGATGCGTAATACTATTAATAAAATTGATTTAAACAAAAGCATGTTTTCAGTATTAGAATGGATTCTTTAACGGATGAGTTGAATTTACTGATTGCTAAATACACTATTCAGAAAGTAAATACAACTCTTCAATCTAGAATGAAGGAAGATTATGAATACTTGAAGAGTTTGTATGGGAAGAAAGAAGAACCAGTTAAAGTAAAAGAAGAAGTGAAGGCTGAGGTGAAGGAAGAAGTAAAAGTAGAGGAAGAAGTAAAAGTAGAGGAAGAAGTAAAGAAAGAAAATAAGCATCGTGATCCAAAGGAGATGAAAATCTGGCAAAAAGAACAAGAAGATAAGAAGCGAAAGGAGAATGAAGATAAAGGAATTAATATTAAAGAGCTACTTACAAAGGAGAATCTGAAGAAGTGGATTGAAGAAGAAGGAAGAACATATTCATATATTTCTCGTGAGTATGTAGGGTGTAAAGATTCTGAAGTTTCTGCGACTGCAAAGGCATTTGGGATTGAAAACACACGTAAAAATGTGTTGATTAAGAATATGATGAAGAAGTAATACTTAAGTTACATTACTAACTATAGCATTATCAGTAGGTTCTTTCTTTTTTACTTGCCGACGTTTTCTAGACGGTTTCAATTCATCATGTGAAGTTTCAACTAAGATTGAATCCTCAAAAAGTGTTTGAAAAATCTTTTTAAAAGTAAACTGTATTTTTTCAAGATTATGTTTGAGAGAACTATTCTGTTTTTGAATCAAATCTATTAGGCATCTTGAATTTGTTTGAGATTCAGTAATAATTTTTGAAATACAAACAATTTCTTCTTGTATTACAGATTTTAAACTATCTACTTTATGCTGTAGGCCAGAATCATCATCTGAAATATTAGATTTTGTATGTAAAAGAAGAGCTATTTCAATAAGTGAATTTAATACAGAAAAAACAGTTTCAGAGTCATAACTATTAAATTTTTGAATATAGATTAGTAGTTGATTTGAACTTGTAAATTCAGTATAAAAGAATTCTTGAGGTGCTCCAACAATCATAGTATTAAGTGAAACGAAAATACCAAGTGGACATTCAGTATGAACTTCTAAATCACGTTTGAACTTATCAACTTCTTTTTTAGGGATACTATAACTATAGTTCTTAGTTTCAAATAGAGTTTTGCATCCGCGAATATCTCCAAATCTATCGCAACTCTGAGGAGTTTTAGAAGTATCTTCTATTTTCCATGTAGTAAAGGTTTCTACTAATGAATCAAAACTCTGTTCTCCAGACTTTCCTTTATTTGATGATACGCTATTTGAAATTGTTTTCTTAGTATATTCATTTAGAGATTCTTGTAAAGAATTAATCTGTTGTTTATAAATGCTTTCTATCTTAAAAAATTGTTCATCCATAGATTTCTTTTGATTAGCGAGTGAAGTTTGTAGATAAGTTCCAAAATTCTGTTGTGTAGAACTTTGTAGATTCATAAAGTTCTGATTAAGAGCTTGATAAGATTGAATTGACTGTTCAAGATTTGTTTGAAGTTCTTGAATCTTTCTCTGTAAAATTGTTTGTTCAGAATTTTTTTTTGTTTCAAATTCAAATTGAAGTTTTTCAAATTCTTTTTGTTTCTGAAAATTTAATTCAAGAATTTTTTTATTTAATATTTCTTGAAATTGTATGGAACAAGTTTTCTCACGAAGTGACTTTAGTGCTTCTGACGAAAGTGCTAAAATCAATTCAAATTCTTCCGTGCTACAAGTTGTTAGTTCATCAGGAATAGGATTAGTGTGTTGCCATGTGCTATAATATAAATTATTTTCTTTATTTTGTGATAATAAAGCCATACTATACTTACTATATTACATACGTGTTTAGTTTTTAAACGCTGAAGCAGATGTTAATAGTCTCCCTCCATCAACATGAACTACAGAGCCAGTCATAAATCCAGATTTAGAAGAATCTGCTAAAAATAGAACAAGTTCTGTTATATCGGATACCTGTCCAACACGACCAAGAGGATGTGTATTAGAACAATTCTTATAATATTCTTCTGCTTGTTCTCTTGACATACCAGCATTAACATGAAACTCAGTTTGAATAGCAGTAGGTGCAACACACATGACACGAATCTTCTTAGGAGCAAGTTCTAAAGCAGCAGTCTGTGTAAGCATTTCTACAGCCGCTTTAGAGGCACAGTAAGGACCTAGACCAATCGCTGGTCTACTTGCCAGTATAGAAGAAAAATTAATAATAGTTCCTCTTGTTTCCGTCAAATATGGAATTGCGAATTGAGTCATAAAAAAAACAGATTTAACATTTAAATCCATAACATCTTGAAATTCTGTCAGAGAACCATGTTCAAACGTTTGATGTAATGCAGCACCACCAGCATTATTTACTAGAAGGTTTAATTGACCAAATCTTTCAATTGTATCTTCAACCGCTTTTTTACAAGATTCTATATTAGTAATATCTGTTTCAAGAAATAATAGGCGGCTAGATCTTATATGAGAAAAAACATTTTCAAGTTTCACTAGACTTCTACTGGTGACCGCAACAAAAAAATTATTTTCAAGAAGTTTTTCTACAATTCCTTTTCCAATTCCTCCAGAACCGGCAGTTACTAAAGCTACTTTCATTTCTTATGTTTTATCTTATTTAATCTTTATACTTCAATTTCAATTTCAACCTCTTCTTCTACCATAACATCAACCATAACATCAACCTCAACTTCATCCATATTATCATCTAGAGAATAACTGTCTAGATAGCTATTATTATATGAACAATAAGAGGTCTTGTAATTATAGTTAGTAGGCTTAACAATAAAACTATTATCTGACATATTATCTAATACATTACTACTGATAAGATTCGTGCTATTTAGAATAGAATACGTCAAGAGTAGAATAACCGAAACCATATTGTTGAATACGATAAAATATAAAAATTTTGAATCAATTTTATTAATATCGCGCAATAAAATTGAAAAATAAATTGGAACAGTATAATCAGAATGGATAACAAACAGAAAGTATTAAATGCGCTTGATACTCTAAGAATTAGAGATTTAAGTTCTGGAGATAAGTTTTCTGCTCTAGCATATACCAAGGCGATCCGAGAATTAAAGAAAGTAGATTCTATAGATTCATTAAAAGATGTGGAAAGTGTTTCTGGAGTAGGTAAGAAGATTAAGGAGAAGATTAAAGAGATTCTTGAAACGGGGCAACTCAAAGCTGCAGAAAAAGCAAAAGAAGAACTTTCTATTGATGTTTACCAAGATTTATTAAAGATTCAAGGAGTTGGCCCAGTAAAGGCAAAAGAACTTATTAATAAACACTCTATAAAATCAATCACAGAACTTCGTTCCAAGCCAGAACTTTTAAATGATGTTCAGATTCTAGGATTGAAGTATTATGAAGATTCTTTAGAAAGAATTCCTAGGAATGAAATGGAAGAGCATGAAAAAATAATTCTGGAATCTATTAATAAACCTTTTGATGCTTGCATTGTAGGTTCTTATAGAAGAGGAGCAGAATCATCTGGAGATATTGATGTATTAATCAAAGCACCAGAAAATATGAAAAAGAAAAATATTAAGGAAGCTTTCGAGAATATAGTAAAAGCATATCAAGATGAAAAATATTTAGTTGATATATTAGCATTAGGTGAAAAGAAGTGTATGGGTTATGTTAAACTTAGTGAAAGTTCAAAAGCAAGACGTATTGACTTACTTATTACTCCCGAAAAGGAGTATCCTTATGCGATTCTCTATTTTACAGGTTCAGATTCATTTAATGTAGCTTTTCGTAAATATGCGCAATCAAAGGGGTATACTCTTAATGAACATGGAATGAAATCAAAGTCTGAAGAAGTTAGAGAAGTTCCAGAAATTAAAACGGAAAAGGAAATATTTGATTTCTTTGGATTAGAATATAAAGAACCAAAAGATAGAAAAGATGAAAGTTCAATTGAAAAGAAAAAGAAGTTAACATTCGCAAATGTTTCTTTAAAGATGAAACAAAAAAAGAATACAGCAAAAAATAAGTCTAATAAGTAGGATGGATAATTATAATGTAGGATATTTGTTAATAATATTAATAATTGTATTTATATTTTTATTAGTAAATAATCAAAAAGGCGTTGAAGGGTTTCAAGTTCAAGATATTATGAAAGAATATAGTGTGGTATTTGGGGGGACTGTGCGAAATATTGAAGAATATATTAAAACAAATTTAGATCATATTGATAAATGTGGTAAAAAATTTAAAGATTATGCAGTTATTATCTATGAAAATGATTCAACTGATAATACACGAAAAATATTAGAAGAAAATAAAAAAGATAATTATATTTATATTTTTGAAGATAATATAAAAGAACCATTAAGAACGATGCGGATTGCAAATGGAAGAAATAAGATATTAGATAAAGTTAGAGAAATAAATAAAAATGATAGTTACGATTTTTTAGTAATGATTGATTTAGATAATGTAAATTCTAGTGGAAAATTTGTAGATTCAATAGAAACATGTTTTGAATATATGAATTGGGATGTATTAACTGGAAATCAATCTGATAAATATTATGATATATGGGCGTTTCGTAAAAAAGGCCTATTAGATTGGGATTGTTGGAGGGAGTATTATAGAGCAACTAATAATGGGATGAGTGATAGTGATGCAAAAGATAAATATATTTATGGTATATTTAATAAATTTGAACCTTCGGGTTTTATAGAGGTTGATTCTGCTTTTAGTGGGATTGCTATTTACAAATTAAAAAGTATACCAAATTACTGTAATTATAAGGGTAATTATGATGAAGATAATACTGAACAATGTGAACATGTATCATTTCATAAATGTATAAAAGATAATGGTGGTAAAATATTTATTAATACAAAATTTTTAACTAATTAATAGGATGAAATACTTTTATATAATTTGTATTATATTTATAATATTAATTATTATTTTATATAATAAACCAATTGAGACTTTTCAAATAAATGAAGATGAAACAACATGTATATATGTTTCATCTCATGGAATAAAAAAATCATGTAATGCAATTAATAATTGTAAATATGTTAAAAGCGATCAGTTAAATAACTTTGTTATTCCAGAATCACCATTTATTTTAGTTACGGGTGATGAAGATACGACATTACCTGATGATTTAATTCAAAAATCAAATGAAATTTTGAATTCACCAAATTTAATCCACTGGTATTCTCAGAATTTAAACTACATAGGAAATTTAAAATTAAGTTCAATTCCAATCGGACTTGATTATCACACAATTGCGAATGGAAAAATAAAATCATGGGGTAAACAAGAAACACCAAAAAAACAAGAAGAATATATATTAAAACTTGAAAAGAAACCATTTGCAGAACGTGAATTAAAATTATATATAAATTTTAATAATTCAATCCGTGGAAGATATGGTGAAAAAGATAGAAGAGATGCGTTGAAACAAATACCATCACAATTACAAATTATAGAAAAAGATAGTGTAATAAGAAAAGAAACATGGAAAAATATGGTTAAATATACTTTTGTAGTATCTCCACATGGGAACGGTTTAGATTGTCATAGAACATGGGAAGCTTTAGTATTAGGTTGTATTCCGGTTGTAAAAACATCAACATTAGATGTATTATATGATGAATTACCAGTATTAATAGTAAATAATTGGTATGATATAGATGAAGAATTATTAAAAAATACTATAGAAAAATTTAAAAATAAAAAATTTAATTATGATAAATTAAAATTAGACTACTGGGTAAATAAAATTAAGAATAAATAGATGAAATATAAAAAAAATAAAAATGTATTATATATAATATTAATATTAGTATCATTTATAATATATATAGTATATAAATTATATTATAATAATATTGATACATTTAAAAATAATGTAGAACAAAAAACAGCATTTATAATTGAACCTCGTAAACATAAAGCGTTAGAATATGTTTTAAAAAATTTTTTAGAAAATTTAGATAATACTTGGAATTTTATAATATTTCACGGCAATTTAAATAAGGAATATATTGAAAATATTATTAAGAATAAACTTAATAAATATAAAGAACGCATAACATTAATATCTTTAAACGTAGACAATATAAATGATGGTGTGGAATATAGTAAAATCCTTACAAATAAAAAATTTTACGAATATATACCAAATGAAACATTTTTAATATTCCAAACAGATACATTAATAAATCCAAAATATAAAAATAAAATAAATGAATTTTTAATATATGATTATGTTGGAGCACCATGGGGGCATCTTAAGGATGTTGGGAATGGCGGATTAAGTTTAAGAAAAAAAAGTAAAATGCTAGAAATAATAGAAAAATGTCCATATGTAAATAATAATAATGATATTAATAATGTTGAAGACGTATATTTTTCTAGAAATAAATGTAAAAATATAGATCTGTATAAACCTGATTTTAATAAAGCAAAAGAATTTGCAAGCGAAACAGTATGGAATCCAACATCATTTGGAATACATAAGGTATGGCAATATTTTGATATAAATATAATTAAAAAAGAATTTCCAGAAGTAGAGATTTTATCTAAATTACAAGCTAGCGAATAAATAATAGCTATTTAATATAATAAAAAATCTAAAAATCTACCCGGAATAAATATATATATTATAATTAGAAATTAAATATGAAAAATAAGAATTTTTTTATTACACTTATCATAATAAGTGTAATATTAATTATATATTTAATATATAATAATAATAATAATATTCAAGAAACATTTATAGTTCCAAGGAATATAGTAGTATCTAATTTAATTGGTGGATTAGCAAATAGAATTTATATGATCCTAGCTGGATTAAGTTTTGCTGAAAGATTAAATATGGATTATTATTTTTTAGAATCAGAAATTGATGGTGATCCACATTCTGATAAAAATACGATGATAAATGAATTAAAAATATTATTTCCAGCTATAAAATTTTTAGATAAATCAACCGATACATCGTTATGGAAAAGAATAAATGAGAACGATAATATAAATCTAATAAATAATTCAGATAATAATATTATACTATCAGGCTTTTTTCAAAATGAAGAAAAATATTTTAATAATTATAAAGTAAAATTTGTAGAACCAATCAATAATATATTTAAAAAAATAGATACTTCTAATTTATTTTTTATACATTTTAGATTTGGAGATTATATTGGAACAGGGTTCGAATTAAATTTAATTGATTATTATAAATATTGCATAAAGAAAATTAAAAATATAAGAAAAAATCCATTATTTTTTATAATTACAAATGATATTAATATTACAAAAAATTATATACAAACAAATAATTTATTAAATCAAAATGAATATATTATGGATTTAGGTAAAAATAGATTAGATACATTATATTATATTAGCGATTGTAAAGGTGGAATATGTTCTAATTCCTCATTTAGTAGAATTGGAGCATACTTTATAGAAGATCGTAATGCAGATTTGATATTCTATCCAATTAAAAAAGATAACAATATTCATATAAACTGGTTAACAACTGTAATAATTGATTAAGTATATATACTTATTAATGTAATCGATAACCTTTATAAAATATTACATCATTTGGTTGTATAGTATTATCAAAATAAGCACCCTTAAAGTAAGGATCTTCTCCAGAAGTATTAATATTATGATTAAGGAATCTATAATCAATATCACGATATTTTGACAATATAGAATTAATATTCCAATTATTTTTTAATATTAATTGACTCATCATTATTTCTTTATTTATAATGATATAAGAGATATTATTTTGTTTATTTAGACCAACGGGCATTTTAAATGGGCACTTTTTCGCATTTTAGGCAACAATTTCATCGCTTTTGAACAATTTTTTAACCCGTTTTTGCTTCCTTGTTTTGGTTAGCCAACTTGCCTGAAAAGCGTGTAAAAAATAGTTCTTATAATTTTTCTCCTGAATTTTTTGTATGCTTGATTGGATTACACGCTTTATATCAGCAAATACTATTGGAGATTCTTTCTTAATATAATGTTTCAATTGGCTAAAATATTGCTCTATTGGATTTGAACGAGGATAATAGGCAACTGTGTATAACAGCGTGTTATTTCCTTCTTTTACTGCATCTTTTACATCATTTGTTTTATGAAACATAGCATTGTCCATTATAACCAAATTGTTTGAAAGCATAGGATTTATCTTTTCCTTTATGAACTTCGTAAGACGCTCTGAATTTACAGCACCTTTTTCATACAATTCCCACGCAATCGTTCCAGTAGAGTGTATCGCAACCAATAACGAATATTTCTTAAATATTCTATTATCTGTTGTTTTCTTATAGCATCTTTTTCCAGAATTACAACGAGCATAGGAAGGATGTAGATTTGCGTAAATTGCGGTTTCATCAAGACATATTATCTTATCAATATCGTGTTTTCTTGCCTCTTCAATATAATCATCAACCTCTTTCTTATGATTTCTTTCCTTCCCCCTTAATAATGTTGGAACATGAACAAAGCGTAATCTCTTTCTTGTCATATGGTTATAACGAATAAGTTTTGCTAAATGCTCTCTTGATATAGAAATATTCGGAAATTGTTGTTCAAGCATATTCTTCAAGTCAGACATGAATATTTCTGGTTTCTTACGCAATTGTCGTCGTATAAAATCAATATGTGATTGTCTAACTTTATATGATCTTTGCATTCTTGTTTTTCGGGCGAGAGGCTGTTTGTTTTTATAGGTTTTCATCCATCTCTGTAAAGATTGTCTTTTACAATCAAAAACTCTACAGGTTTCTACTTGATTGCCTATTTTCAAGGCATATTTTACAGCAGATCGTTTGTAGTCTTCAGTATGCTGTTTCGCCATTTTATATATTATGTTGAAATTATTTAATCCTCAATAATATACTTCATACCTCTTGTTAATGCTACATAATAAATATTATCGTCATCTTCTTCAAAGGTGTGTATATCATTTGATATACGGACATTGTCATCTTCTAATCCTTTGTAGGAATGTATCGTATAAAACTTACACCTACAATTATCTTTCATAACAGTATTTTCTTCTATTTTTGCGATCATCGTTTCCAATTCTTCTTCGGTAATTGATTTTAGAAATTTCGGCAAGTCATCTTCAAACTCATCATCGTCAAAACCATAACCCTTTTGTAGTATTTGATGTTGCCTTCGTATGCTTTCTATCTTTGCATCATATCCTGAAATCCAAATGTTTTTCATATTTGTGGCAGTTTGTAATAAGCATTTCCAACTTCTAAATAAATATGTATATTTCTCTTCTTCGGTAAAAGACAATTCGTTCGATAATATTGTTTCATTCTTGCTTTTTGATATCATCCAACAGTCATCAAATCTTTTTCGTATTTCCTCACAAGCAGGTTCCCCTATACGAAATGTAGAATAAAACTCAACAACAAGAGATTTGTTGGGCATATAATCAAATCCATTTATACACCCACGCCATTCATAAATGGACTGTTTTGGATCGCCTACGAATATTTTCGGTATGGTTGTATCATCCAATAGCATACGCAACATCATTATATCAAAATCTTGCGTTTCGTCTATCATAATCATATCATATTGTGTATCAATAATATCTTTGAACCAATGCTGAAGAACGGATAATTTACGCATAGATTCAAAGTTTATAAGTTGAGAAGAAAGGCATTTTTTCCATAATGTTTCCAAAAGTGGTTTGTCTTTTCCTACTTCGTATTTACAATATTCTTGTATAGTAGAATAATCATACTGACCGCAAAATCTTGAAAATAATTTTACAATATCTTCTCTAATAGGAAAGGCTTTGCCTTTCAACCAAGGTATTATGTTTTGAATAGTTTGCGGAGTCACATATGTAATATTTGGTTCATTCTTTTTCATCTTGATATATGTATTTCGTAATAAGGAATCAAACGTAGAAGGATACATATTTGTTATTCGCTGTTTGTTTAATTTTGTTTGTATTTCTGAAATTAGGCTTCTATTGAATGCTAAATACAATATCTTTTTTGTTTTATGAATTTTCGCAAGTTCCAGTAAGGTTGTTGTTTTCCCACTGCCTGCTACAGATTTGATAGCCATAACTTCGCCCTTTTGAAATATGTGTGAATACACATAATCTCTATGGATAGAATCAAGTAAATACATTGATTGTTTGCATCTTGCGTAAATTATACGAACTTGTTCCAATTGTTTTTGATTGGAATTGAAAGAATCCAAACCCTCTTGCGTGAGTATATTTTGAAGACAAGTAGCATCATACACTTCTTGAAATGTGATTGGTTTGCCTATCCAAACATTTCTTCTCTTTTTCTCTATTTCAATATGATAACTTTCTCTTGTTTCTAACAAAATCCATTCGTTGTATCCTGTGTATAAGTACACGCTATTCTTTACTGCTTTTACTGCCTTTTCCCAATTGTCGTGAGGAATTTCACACACAACAAAATTACCTATAGAAATCTTGCGAATATACTGATTTTCAACATTGAAGATCCAATCCAAATATGTTGTAGCATCTCTGCTTTGTATTGCTTCTACAGAAATAGGGGAATTCTGAAACTCAATTCCCATATCGTTAAATTCATCATAGGCATCTACAATATGTTTTATATCATCACGCTTGCGGATAATTTCTCTATTTTCTCGCTGAATAAAGTTTGAAATTGTATTATGCCAAGTATCCGCATCTCTTTCTAAAGTTGCTTTTTCACATTCAATATGTGTATCTTTTACAGTATTTGGATGGTAGAAATGTTCTTTGAAATTATTATCGGCATTTCTTTGTTGCCGAAATTGAACCTTTTTCTCACAGGTGAAGCATAGAAAGTCGCTTGTTTTTGGTATATTGAATTTGTATATGTCGTCAGTTGTGATTATTTGGTCATTTAAGACTGCAAAATTCGGCATAGTCTATATTGTTTAAGTAGAGTGCGTTTAGACTATTAGCGGTCAATTTTGTTGTATATTGAAAAATATATAACAAAAGTGCCCATTTAAAATGCCCGTCGGTCTAATACATCTTCATCATCAAAAAACCCAATTTTATTTAAATAATTAAATCCGTCACTATTCAAAATAAAAAACATACTTTGTACATGAGTATAAGGAGGTTTATTTCCATGTACTTTCCTTAGTTCATCCCAAGCCCCTTTATCGAAAATATTAATACTTGTACCAACTAATTTTACATTATTATCTTTTTTAAATAATTCCAAAAACTTTTCTAACCATGAACTGCCTACAGAATATGGTCCTTCAACGGAAGAATTTATAAAAATATAATAATCATAAGGTCTCTTTATATTATTTTTAATAACACTTTGCCATGCACCAAAATCAAAACCTTTATTTTCACGATGAATAATATTTATATTTGAATATTCTGGTATATCTACGGTACACAGTCCATTTATTATAATGTAATAATCAATATCATCGCGAATACCACCATTTTCTAAAAAAAAAATAAGGTTATTTTTATATTCTTCATTTTTTTCATAATATGCATAGAGGCAGACATATCGATTTTTACTATTATTTAAATTTTTAAATTCATTTATTTTACTAAAATTCTCTACATATTTATTTTTATTTAAAATAATTAAACAAATTATAATAAATAATATTAAAATAATAAAATGTATATTTTTATATAAATATTTTGTTATCATACTAATAAAATAAGATAAATTAACATTACATATACCCGGAGTTGATATTGTATATTATATTGTATTATTAGATATGAAGAAGAATAATAAAATCTTATTAATATTAACTTCGATATTATTATTATTATTATTATTATTAATATTTTTTAGAATGAATATTGTAAATGAAAATTTCCAAGATTCACAGAAATCATTTAGTGAAATTATTAAAAAATATGAATCTGTTAATTCTCAATTTGGCACAGATAAATCTGCAACACATTCATATGATACAATATATGAAAAGTTATTTCTACCATTTAGAAATAAAAAGATAACAATGTTGGAAATAGGTTTATTTAGTGGTGCGGATTTATTAGCGTTCGATGAATATTTTAAAGATGTTGAATTATATGGTATAGATATAACAGATAAATATTTAATGCCTGAATTAAAAAACTATGATAACATAAATATATTCATCGGTGATGCTACGAAAGAAAATACAGTTAATCATTTTAATAAACTATATGATATAATTATAGAGGATGGTTCTCATTTAGCAGAACATCAAATACAACATTTTAAAGACTACAATAAATATGTAAAACAAGGTGGTATCTATATAATTGAGGATGTAGATGAGAAATATTTAGAAAAAGTTAAGATGGAAATTTCAAAAACTGCTATGGATAACAATTTTATTTTAGAAGTATATGATTTAAGAAAAAATAAAAACAGATATGATGATATATTATTAGTATATAAGAAGAAATAACTTCTTATTTTTTATATATCAGATAAAAATTGTTTATAAATTAATAAATTCTATTAGTTTCAAAACTATGGATGAGGCAATCAGAGCGATCTTTATGTAAGAAGGCATTAATAATAGCACGTAAACTGCCCATGCCGGAAAAAGTTCCGATATCAACAGCGATTCGACAGTGTAGAGATTTAGCGAAATCGAACATAATTAAAAAGGCAGGATTATCTTCCATAATTTCACCCATTTAAATTCTATTAGAAGTTGAAATAATCGTTTAAGTGAAAGGGAGAATTATGTGAGGATATTCTGGGAACTTCTGGGAACTTCTGGGAAATTCTGGGAGTTTTTGTGAGAATATTCTGGGAGTTCCTGGGAACTTTGTGAGAATTCTGGGGGTTTTTGTGAGAATTCTAGGAGAATATTCTGCTTTGTTTATATCATAATATTATTCTATATTATTATAATATATTCTATAAGAGTTTTATATACATTATCTTTATA
>Ga0214921_10004130_pt1 | contig 21677 bp, 13 predicted proteins | sample LL1505_MetaG_FD_177992 | JGI IMG/M metagenome (GOLD analysis project Ga0214921, IMG submission 177992) | Freshwater microbial communities from Lake Lanier, Atlanta, Georgia, United States - LL-1505 | ecosystem: Environmental > Aquatic > Freshwater > Lake | place: USA: Georgia | collected... | reverse complement strand
GTCAACTCGTAGATATTTCCATTGCTAATGCTACCGCCCAGCGGGACGTAGGCAGAGCGATTCACCGCCGAGGTGTTCGCAGAGATGAAACCGTTTGCGGTCATCACCGTGCCACTGTCAGCGACCCAGGCCAACGTGGAGTTTCCGGCTCGAAGCGTGCCTGCATCCGCCGGTGTGCCATTCAGCGTGTTGGTTCCTTCGTTGAAGGTGTGGTTAAGTAAGGTGATTGTGGAAGTATCATCATCGGCAATCACCACTGCTGCCGTGTCGTTGGGTGAAGCGGCCACCGCATAATTCGCGTTCGGCGCAAGCGTCACGACCACCGTCTCATCACCCTCGACGAAGACATCATCGATCGGAGTTACTGTGAGCGTGGCGGTGGTCTCATTGGCGTTGAAATGAACCGTCGTCGGCAAGGTCTGGTAATCCACGCCGTTGATCGCGCCGCCCGTGATGGTAACCGCCGCGTCGAAGGCGATTGCGGTATTCCCGCCGACGCGAGTTAGGGTGAACTGACCGCTGTCGGGCCCGGTTTCGGAAGCCGCCGCGTCACCTGCGGCAATAGCGATCGTCGGCGGCAGAACGGTGGTATCGTCCACAATCGACACCGTGGCGTTGCCACCTGGTGAGGCAGCAACGTAGTAATCCGACGTGGGGATGATCGCCGCGATGACCGTCTCGGTGCCCTCGAACAACAAATCCGGTGTCGGAATCACCGGCACGGTGATCGTCGATTGGCCGGCAGGGAAATTCACGGTGGTCGGCATGGTTTCATAATCGGTGCCATTGGCGGCCGTGCCGGTGAGGGCGAGCGTCACATCCAGACTACCAGCGGTGTAGCCGCTGCGGGTCAGGGTAAACTCGCCGTTGATTGGGCCCGCTTCTTCAGCAGCGGGGACGCTGGCGGCAATCGCCACCGTCACCGAGGTGCCAACGTATGAGGGCGAAAGCCGCTTGAGATTGAACCCTGTGATCGTGCTGGTCGTCGGGTTGGTGGTGGTGGCCGATGAACTGAATCCCACCGCGTTGAAGTGCTGAGCCGAGGTGAAGGGGACGTTGGACAGGCCGCCTATGACCGTTCCGGTCGAGGAGTTGCCGGCGTAAACTGTCATAGTCCCCCATTGGGTCGCGCCGTTGGCCGCCGAGAGGTCTAGTTTGATCGTAAAGGTTTGGGTGCTGTTCGTTACTTTTCCATCCGAGCGGGAGGAGCCGTTCACCGCATTGTAGCCGACACCCGCTGTGCTGTCGTAGCCTACTCCTTGACTGGGTTGCACGGCTCCACTTGGTCTCCACAGGAGCCAGCCGGTGCCACCGCCGCTGGTGCCATATTGCGAGCTGGTGACGACCGGCGCAGCGTTGTCAAAAAAACCGACGCCCACCCAGTTTCCTGTCGGTTTAGCCAATGTCATCGTTAATTCGTAGGTTGCCCCGTTGGCGATCGCCGTCCCCAGCGGGATATAGGCACTGCCTGCCAAGGATTGGGGAACCGCGATCGATCCGTTGGCCGTCACCCAAGAGCTGTTGGTATCGGTAATCCAGCCCAGCGTGGCATTGTTTGCAACGAGCGTCCCGCCCGTTACTTTCGTGCCGTTGAGTGTGCCGGTGCCCCCGTTAAACGTATGGTCGATCAGCGTCAGGGTGGGGGTTGCCGTAGTCGTGATGGAAACCGTGGCGTTACTGGAATAGCTGTTCCCGTCGTAGGCTTGGAAGGTAAAGCTGTCCGCGCCTGTATAGCCGGAGTTGGGCGTGTAGTTAATATTTGGCGCAATCCCCGAGAGGGTGCCGCGCGCCGGCTGGGTAACCACGCGATAAGTCAGATATGAGCTGTCCGCATCCTTGGCGGTCAATAGCAGGGGCACGGCGGTATCCCGCGTGGCCAGAACCGTCAGATTGTTCGCCACCGGCGGATTATTCACCGAAGACACCGTAATATTCACGGTCGCCACTGCGGAGTCCAGATAGGTGTCATTCACCTTGTAGGTGAAACTGTCCGCGCCACTATAGTTAGTATTCGGCAGATAACTCACACTTGGCGGCGTTCCCGAAAGGGTTCCATTCGTTGGCGCCGTCACGATCGTGTAAGTCAGCGGATCGCCATCTGCATCGGTAGCCGTCAAGGTTGCCGCCTTTCGGGTATTTTCCGGCGTGGTAAAGGAGAAAGAGGAGGCAATTGGTGTGGCGTTGGCACGGACATTCATCGTCACTGTGGCCACATTTGAATCAGAATTCCCATCATTGGCCTTGAACGTAAAGCTGTCGGGCCCCGAGTAGTTGGCACTCGGTGTATAGGTGAGTAGCGACCCTGTTCCTGTCAAAGTTCCGTGGCTCGGGGGAGTTACGACACTATACGTCAGGATGTCTCCCGCCTCATCAGTCGCCACCAGATTGATTGACTTGGCGGCATTAGTCGCGACGTTGAGCGTTTGGCTGAGCGCCACGGCGGGGTAGTTGGGCGTGCCGAGATTTTCAATCCAGTTCAGTGCAAGGATCATCTGCGGGGCCCAGACGGGTTCGTGCCCCATTCCCGGCACATTGATCATCAGTGCCTGATAGCCATTGGGCACGTAGCCGTAATTGTAATTATCATTAATACCCGCATAGTTCCCGTCCCCGGGGCCCGTAATAAAGACAAAGCGGACATTTGTTTTGGCATTCAGATTGGGGGGCGTCCAATACAACCCAAATCCAGTAAATCCATCCGGGGCGGAAATAGGCGTATAATAATCACAGCCTACGCTCTGAATGGTCCCGCGGACCAGATCGGGGAAATTATGGGCGGTGTAGCCGGCAGAACGCGCTCCGCCCGAATTGCCAGATAAATAGACACGGTTGGGATCAATTTTGTAATACTTTTTAATCAGATTAACCCCAGTCAAAAGCAATGAAGCCCGATACGATAAATACACCGAATTGCCTGCATTCTGAGGGGCGATAAAAATTAAATTGCGGGTATCGCAGATCGGCCTCCACTCTGATTGCATCGTGCCGTTGTCGCTGCCCCAGATCATGGAAATCACCCCGTAGGTTTTGTTGGGATCAAAGTTATTCGGGATATAGATATAAAAAGCGGTCGAGGCGGGATCGAAATTTGTAACATACTGACCGGGCCATGTCGGCAAGGTGGCATCCGGACAATTCACGATCTGCGCCGTCCCCGGCGCAATCGGAGGCGGCGTCCCGGGTGTGGTCCAGATATTCCCCGCCACCGCATTCGGGCTCGGTATCTGAGCTGACGCCGAGCAGATAAATAAAGCAAGTGTCAGCAACCAGACCGCATTCACCAGCTTGTATAGTTTAAGTTTCATGGGCGGGCCGTAACGAGTTATATAAAAAATATTTTAGGGCAGCAGGGTAAAGCGCAGGCGGAGGGAGCGCTGGTTGTTACTTCCGATGGGCTGGCTGTCCCGCACGGTGAAGACCGATGGCGTATTGGTCACGTTCACCGTCGTGCCGGTGCTCCACGAATTCGGATCGGTCAGCGTGCTGGTGCTGAGACCCTCGATGGTCACGTTTGTCACCGCCGGGTTGCGGCTTACGCTGAGTTGCAGGTAGGTGCTGCCGCTGACGTTCACTTGGCTGAACGTAACGGGGTTGGCGCTGGCCACCGTAGGATTCAGCCCCAGGGCGTATTCGATCAGGTTGGCAAGGCTGTCTCCGTCCGGATCGCCGGCGGCGGTTTTGTCCGCGCCGGGGGCAAAGGTATAAGTGCTGATCCACGCCTCATACGGCGGCGGCACATCGGCGATGATCACCGTGGCACTCGATGGCGAACCAATCGTGTAACCCGCGCCGGTGCCGATGGTGGCAATCACCGTCTCACCGCCTTCGACCAAGGTGTCATTTAGAGGCGTGATGGTGATGGTCTTGGTCGTTTCCCCGGGGGCGAAGGCCAGGGTGTTGGCGATGGTGGTGTAGTCACTGCCGTTGGTCGCGCTTCCGCTTAGCGACAAACTGACGGTCGTCGTCCCGGTGGTCAGAACGCTCCGCGTGAGGGTGAAGGTGCCGCTGGTGGCCGAGCCACCCGACGTCGCCGGCTCGGAGGCGTTCGGCGTGGTCGCGGCGATCGAAATAACCGGCACGATCTGCGCGAGCTGGAGGCTGCTGATGGCTCCGTTGCCGAGCTTCGCACCAAATCCGACGGCCTGAAAATGCTGAGCGGCAGTGAAGGCGACATTCGAGAGCCCGCCGATCACCGTTCCAGTGGTTGAGTTCCCCAGATACACGGTCATGTTGCCCCAGTTTGTGGTGCCATTGGCGGCGGACAGGTCCAGCCGGACCGTGAAGGTTTGGGAACTTGCGGTCACTGAGGTGGCAGTGTGCGTGAAGGGCGAAGCCGTGCCGAAAACGTCGTAACCTGTGTCCATGTCGTATAGAAGGCCCCGATTGCCCTCGACGCCACTCGTTCCGCGCCACAAGAACCAACCGGTGCCGGCCGCTGCGGCAAGATCCATGTGCTTGGTGACATCCGGGGTGGCGCTATCAAAAAAACCCACATTGACCCAGGTCCCAGTCGGCTTGGTCAAAGTTACAGTCAACTCGTAGATGTTTCCATTGCTAATGCTGCCGCCCAGCGGGATGTAAGCAGAGCGATTCACCGCCGAGGTGCTCGCAGAGATGACACCGTTTGCGGTCATCACCGTGCCACTGTCAGCGACCCAGGCCAATGTGGAGTTTCCGGCTCGAAGCGTGCCTGCATCCACGGGCGTGCCGTTGAGCGTGCCGATCCCTTCGTTGAAAGTGTGATCGATCAAAATCGGCGAATAAGCGAAGGAGACAGCGAGCGTCTGCGGCGCGGTCACATTCGTGAAGACATACTGCGACACCGCCCCTACAGAAATGCCGTTCACCTTGACATCGGAAACCACAAAACCCGTCGCCGCCGTGAATGAGAATAGCTGGCTTCCCCCTTGGGGCACGTGGGTGGTTCCGACGGGGCTGATTGATCCGGAGCCGGCCGCGATGGACGCAGTAACCGGATAAGATGCCTGCCACAACCAGTCGAGGGTGCTGTTTGAAGTGATATAGAAACTGGTTGTTGCCCCCGTCCCGTTTCCGGTGCCGCCGGTGCCGGTATAACCCGTGGCCAGAAACGAACCGGAACTTGTAACGAGTGGTGAATTCGCCGAGGCATTGACCAGCGCACCATAGCCGAAGGCCGTCGTTCCATTCGGGGTGGGCGTGCCATACGGACTGGTCACGGTGAGATTACGCTGGCTCATGATCTGTTCCGTTGCGCCCATGCAGGGAGCGCCCGCCGGCAAAGTCGTTCCCCAGTAATCCAGACCTCCGTTGTTGGCGAAGACCGCCCCAGCGCCGACGGCAGGCGAAGTTAACTTCAGGCGGTAGTCCTCGGCGTTCGTGCCTCCCGCATTAACCACCTGCGGGTCGGCCAGAATGTCCGTGGCGCTCGTCGGCAAGCCGACCGGACGATTGCCATACCAGAGGTTGCCGCCGAAATTCCCCGGATTGGTGCCGGCGTTATTATCATAAATCGTTGTGCCCGCGATGATGAAAAGGTTGTTCGTAATGGAGGTATTCACACTCCCCGCGCTGATGTTGATGTTATTGGTCAGCCCCGACCGCACATACATCGTGTTATTGTAGATTTGACAATTTTTAGGAGGAATATTCCCAAAAGCAGTTCCAGTCCAGGCATAGCCACTCAACCAGATCAGTTTCCCTGTCTGAGTCGAACTCGTTCTCCATCCGTCGTTAATACTGACGTTGTAGCGATAAATGATGTTGTCCGTGTCGCCGAGTATCTCGATGAATCCGCCTTCGTTGTTATAACTCAGATTGTATTGCACGATGACATTGGTGCAGCCGTAGTCCACATGCATGCCGGTGGAATCGATGTCGCCGTGGGCATTTTTGAACTGGTTGTGCTGGATGACCACATTTTTGCAATTCCACGGCCAATAGCCGCTACCGTGTAATTTAAACATACGGCTATCTACATTGGATCCAGTGTCATCCGTGACATTGTTTTCCACCAAAACACCGTCGCAATACCCGGTCTGAAAGCCGGATGACCCCGTGTGGGTAAACGTATTGCCCCGAATCACCACATTTTGATGATTGAAAAGGTTTGAATTATTACTCCACGAAATCAGAAGTCCATACTTGTAAGTGTAACTGAACTGACAGTTTTCCACGAGGACATCTTGAAAATGAGTGTCATACGTCTTGGACTTCGCCAGAAACCAAACGCCATGGCTCACCGGATCGGTAGTTACCCCATTAGTGGTTACCGATTTATACGTCTCGGGAAAGATGTTGTGGACATTGAGATTACGCAGGTAGATGTGGGTTTGGACACCCACCGTCGTGCTGTAAATATACACCCCGAATCGATTAAAGGCGGAGGCCGCAACGGTGCTGGAGCCAGCGGTAAAGCCGAGCGTTGGACCGCCATCGTTGATGATCTCGAGGTTATTAAGCTCCCAGTAGGAGACATTAAGCAATAACACCGCCGATTCATAACCGCCGCCGTTGATGAACGGTTTTGCACCGGTCCCGTATTGATCCACCACGATCGGACTTCCCGCGCTGCCATCTCCCTTCAGTTCGACCCTCCCGGTCCAGCTCCCGCCTGCCTTGAAAAGAATCCTGTCCCCCTGCTGGAAGGTGGTCGCCGAGACCTTGGCGAGCGTCTGCCAGGCCGCGCCAGCCGATGTGCCGACATTGGCGTCGCTGCCGCCTGTGTTGTCCACGTAATAGTCCGCCGCCTTTCCCGCGGAAAGGCCCAGCGTGAGCGCGACAGCAAGGATCCGTAAGGCCCGAAAGGGTATGGCTAGTGACTTGATGGTGAATATCATGGGGTAGAGATAGTGGAAATATTAATCAATACACTTATAGATAAAACCGGATTTCGGCAGGAATCAGATTGGTAGTGGTTTAGCAGAGCACCATGACGCAGTGGTATTTGATAAAGCATAAGGTCATTTCAGTTTATAAACGGTTTGGGGTTTAGCTTCCAGAGGCGCCGAGACGATTCTCTCAGTTTTCCAGCTTACTCGCTTTCATTCGAAAGGAGTTGGCCGGCAGTCCTTCTTTGTTCATGAGATTTGGTTCGGCCATGTTCTGCCACGCGAAACGCACCCATGATGGTGAGGGAACGGTGGGCGCATACAATGGCAGTCCGGCGCACATCGCGACCGCCGATAGTTTGATCCAGTTGGTTTTCATTGTTTGTCCCTCGTCATTTGATGCGAGTGATATCCACGAAATAAGCGCCGGATGGCTTTCCGTCTGCGCGCTGCCCGTCGAGCCAGCATTCCACCATCTGCACGCCGGGCTTAGCCACGTTGACCCTGAGCGTCACATCCTGCGTCGGGCGCTCGATGGAGGTTTCCGCGCGCGCGTCGGCCAGCGCGACATGGGCGTTGCCCTGGCGGATTTCCGTAAATGACTGCGGGGCTTCGCGCGGGCCTTTGCGGAGAACTAACTCGTATTCGCCGTCAGCCTGAAAATCAATTTTCCAGCTACCCATCAAAGGTTTCATCTGCGGCGCGGGCGAGGCTTCGTCGGTCAAGAGGTCGCGCAGACCCGACTGTTGATAGAATTTCGCATCATACCATTTCATCGAATCGGGATAGACCGTCGAATCGAAGTAGAAGAGCGAGTTCATGGTGAACCGCTCCCCCTGCTTCGCACCGAGCGGATAAGCCTTGTCCACGCGCAACTCGGGCAACTCGGGCGAGTTGGCCGACCACCATTGGTCGTAGGCGGTTTTCAACTCGGCGGCGACTTCAGGTTTTTGCGTGATGATGTTGTCGGTTTCGCTGACGTCGGTGCGCAGATCGTAGAGTTCGTTTCCGTTCGCCAGCCGGTAGTTTTGCGAGCGGATCGAGGTGTTCTCGTATTGGCGCATGGGTTGGTCCGGCGGCCAGAAGCCCTGGTAGATGACGTAGTAGCGCTGAGGATAGCCCGGATTCTCCCCGAGCAACAATCCTTTGAGGCTGATGCCCTCAATCGGGGCAAGACCCGGATCTTGGAGCAACGGAATGCCGAGGAGGTCGGTAAGGGTGGGCAGGATGTCGTAGTGCATCGCAAGCTGATCCACCTCGCGGTTCTTCTCGAAAGTGCCCGGCCAGACGAAGAACGCCGCGGCCCGGCTGCCACCTTCATAAATGTCGCCCTTTTTGCCACGGAGATCGGCATTGTAGAGTTCTCCCTTCGGCTCTTTCTGCCCGGTTTTTCCCAGTTTGGCCTTTGATCCGGCGACGGCTGATCCGTTGTCGGTCATGAAGATCAGCAACGTATTTTCCGCAATCCCCAGGTCCTTTAAACGTTGGCGCAAACGCCCAATGTTCTGGTCCACATTGGCGATCATTCCGTAAAACTCGGCCTGTTCCTTGGTCAGTCCCTTGTCGATATATGGCTTGGTATACTCCTCCGGCGCGCCATAGGGCTGATGCGCGGCGTTGGTCGAAAGATAGCAGAAAAACGGCTTGTCCTGGCGCTCCTCGATCCACTTCATCGCCGTGTCGAAAAGCACATCCGTGCAGTAGCCTTCGGTCTGATGCCACTCGTCCTTTGAGTCCCTGAACCAGGTGTTGAAGTTGTCGTTGCCCCAGTAATCTTCCACCTGTCCGATCGAGCCGGCACCGATGAGGAATTGCTCGCCGAAGCCCTTGTCCACCGGCCGGAACGGCCGATACTCGCCCAAATGCCACTTGCCGAAGATGGCTGTGGCATAACCACCGCGCTGGAACATCTGCGGCAGCGTCTGCTCGTTTGGTTCGATCCTGCGCCCCACCACTTTGTTGCGGCCGGTCATCAACGAGGCCCGCGTCGGCTGGCATAAAGGGCTGACAAAAAACTGACTGAATCGGACGCCGTCACGCGACAACTGATCGATGTTCGGAGTCCGTAGAACGGGGTTTCCGTGGCAAGACATGTCGCCGTAACCTTGGTCATCGGTCAACACGATGATGACGTTGGGTTTGTCAGCGGCTCTCAACGCAGGCGGTGGGGCTGCTGGTTTCTCCGATTCTATGGCAAGGCAGACGAGGGGAAAGAACACTGCGGAGAGAAAAGTAGAACCGCTTTTCATGGATGTCGGAGTGCTAATGTCACACGGCAAGCCTTACATCGATGAGAAACTCCAGACATCGCCCTTGACCACGGTCTGGTCTGGCAGGGTCGCATCGACCCTCCAGAAATAGGTTTGCCCACCGGAAAGCTGAGGGAGTTTGAAGACATTCGCTTCGCTTTGAAATGTTTGTGGCGCGGCGCTGGCCAGCCCATCCTCCGAGGCGGAGAAACGGACCGTGTGAGTGACCGCCCCGTAGGCGGGCTTCCACATGAGCGCGTCGCGATCAGCTGGCACATCCTTCGCCCTGTCGGGCACGATCGGAAAACTCGCCTTTGCCAATCTCTGGCCGGGGATCCAATAGACGGAATCCCCGCGTTCATAGGCGCCGATATCCGGAGCCGATCCGACGACAGCCCCGGTGATTCCCTCAACGGGGAGGCCGCCATCAATGATACCGGCAGCATCAGCGGATGGGCGGAAGTCGAACCAAGTCGGATTGACAAGCTGCTTGTAGGGGTCGAAGGCGGCGGAATTATTGCTATACACTTTCAAGGGTCCCATGGGCTTGCCGCCCCACCATCCGTAGTAGGAATCGGCCAAATTGTTCACGACCGTGCTCTCGCTGTTCCAATTGTTCTTGGTGGAAGGAATCAGGATGGCGGTTTTGATCGGGGTGTAGGCACTGTGGTTGAAGACGGTGTTGCTAACGCAGCGATTGCCCTGTTCCGGCGTCGGGTTGTCCACATTCTTAATCTCGATTCCGGCGGCACCAAGATTCCATGTGACGTTATGATCAATCGTCAGGCCGCAGGTCTTGTCATCGCCGCGAATACCAAGACCGCCGCCCCACGGAAAGGGTGGTGTGCCGGAATAGGCGCCGTGCACCCAGTTGTGGTGAAAGCGGGTGCCGCTACAAAATACGTTCTGGGTGTAGAGCGCGGAAGTGTCCTTATTGCCGCCATAGCAAGCAAGAAAGGAATCCCGGATTTCGTTCAGATAAAACTGGTTGCCCTCTTGTGCGACCTGCACCTGAATCCCGCCGCTGCGCGCAAAGGTGTTGTGGCGCACGATGGCGCGCCCGGCCTTACCGACCATGGCCGGCCACGCCTTGCTGACCTGCAAGGGCGGATAGGTGAGTGACGTGGTATAACAGAAGTCCGTGAAGAGGTTATTCTCGATCAGGTTGTCAAATCCCCCGATAATGAGGCCGCTCAGCGCTCCAAATGCGAAGGTGTTGTTTATGACTTGGGAGTTGTCCACATCCATGGTCGGCATTATTTTGTCCAAATCAGCAAAAGGATGGCCTTGGGGTAAGCTGAGATAATCCGTCGATGAACTTTCGGTAACGCTATTGTTGCAAAAAACGATGTTCTTGCTCTTGCTGTTGTAGTTGTTGCCGAACTTGAAAGCCGTGCCGAAGAATTCGATGCCGTCGATGGTCAGGTGGTTGGAGTCCTTGTCCGCCGTGAACCCCCAATCGCGCTTCTTGATCTCAAGCTGACCCGTGGCGGGATTTTTACCGTTCGGGGCATAGACATAGAGCTGTTTGGCCGCGGCGTCGAAGAACCACTCTCCGGGCACGTCCAGAAACTGCCGCATTCCAAAGAGGAAATAGAGGTCGTCCTTCAGGTGCGGATTGCCGCCCTGCTCGTCTTTTTTAAAGACACTTGTTCCCAAGTCCGTTGCGTAATTGAAGGTAGTTGATCCCGCCGTGTGGTTCATCACCGGGCGGGTCCAGGCAAAGAACTGGTGATCGACATTGAGCAGGGCCTGTGCGCCTGTGACATCCCATCCTGTGGCCGCCAGATCGGAATCCACGATTGTTCCGTAGGAGTTGCCCTCGGCATCGACCCTCGCCCAGACTTCCGGTGCGAAAAAATTCCAGTCGCCTTTGGCATCGCGTGGCACATTGGGCCAACGCGCCTCCAGCAGCGGTTTTCTGTCGAAAAACAACTGGGACACCGACTTGGCATCAAAAGATGCGACATAGACGCCCACCTGCGGGGTTTCCTGCCACTCGAGCTTGAGCACATCGAGTCCGGAAATGATGGCTTTCTCCGCGCCATGTGCCGTAAGCGTGATCGGTTGACCTTCTGTTCCTGACTTGGCAGTCAGCTTGACGGCCTGTCTGTAGACTCCCTCGCGCAGCGCGACGACATTTCCGGGTTTCGCCTGCTCCAACGCGTGTTGGATCGTCGCAAACGGTGCGTCAATCGTGCCCGCCTGCGCGTCGCTTCCTCCGAGCGCAACATAGAAATCCGCAGCCGGGGCGATCTTGGTTTCCTTGCCGACCTGCAGCTGCGCCGTCGAGTCCAAAGGTTCTTGAAGTGCGAATGTCTCTGCGGTCGGGTTTTGATCCTCCTTGCAGCCGGCCATGGCCAGCGAGAAAGCAACCAAGGGGACACACAATATAAGATGATACATAAAAAGCATTAACGGGATTTGAACTCTGGTCGGTGGCAGGAAAAGCAGGCTGGCAGTGTTCATGGTTCGGACGCGGAGGCCCGGGGTTATTCGATCGGCGGCGTGTGAGCGCGGGCCTTAAAGGTAACAGTGACCGGTTCTCCCGCTCGCACGGAGATAGTCTGACCGAGTCGATTGTTTGCTGACACGGTGACAAAACTCGATTCCGGCTCGCCTTGGGAAGACTCGTTGACAATCGCCTCGGCGCTGTGTTTCCAAGATTTGAAGTTCCCGTCAGCCGACTTCTCCGCGAATTCGCCGTTCTCCAACTTGGCTCCTTCAACTGCCACATCATCGATATCGACCTTAAACACGAGGTTCGGTTCCTCCTTAGGCGGGTATTCGCCCTCCAGCGAGAGCCAGACATATCCCGACTTTTCTGGAGTGAAACTGAGCGAGTATTCCATCCACTTTTTTCTCGAGGTGGTGACTTTGCCTCTCGAGCGGATGATGAACGGTCTTTGATCCTCAGGACCGAAATCCAGATTCTTCTCCACCATTGTGATGCTGGTGGTCTCGGGAGTCAGGATATTCTTGTCCTTCGCCGCGTTGAGAGTAACGACCGGACGGACATTCTCGAGGCTGTTGTTGACGGTCTGCGCTTGTGCCGGGGCAAGCGCGAGAAGCGCAGGTATTACGAGTAGCTTTTTATTCATTGGTTTCTGCTTTTGGTTGTTTTGAGTTTATTTTCAACTGGGGAGATTTTGCTTATCAGCAATTGGGCAAGAATAAAAAATCTTAATGGGCTCCTGTGAGTGGGACGGCCTCATGAACAGTCTGGAGCTTGAATGGGACATTAGTGCGAACCTCCCGCAGCATTTGCGTTGTTCGAGGTATCCACATTGAACGGAGCGAGCCAACTGACAAGAATCGACGGAATCGTCGCAAACATCACCAGAATGAAAAACCATTTATATCCGATGGCATCCGCCAGGGCACCACTGACCATGCCGGTGAGCATCATGCACATGGCCATCAATCCTGTGGAGATCGCGTAGTGCGCTGTCTTGTAGTTTCCAGGTGCCACCTGCTGCATCATATAGAGCATGAGTGCAACCGAACCGATGCCAAAGCCCAATTTCTCAATGACGAAGACGACCGTGATTAAGGTCACATCCGTCGGCAAAAACATACTTAAATAGACAAATGTGATGTGGGGCACATTAAGCATGAGGCACAGAGTGACCAGCGAGCGCTTGAGCGTGTAACGTGCTGCTATCCAACCTCCAATGAGCGCACCAATGATGAAGGCGGCTGAGCCGAATGTGCCGTTGATATTCCCGACTTGGATGTTGTCCATGCCAAGACCACCTGTCTCCCGAGCGTCAATCAGAAAGAGAGGGCCAATCTTTTCCAAAAAGCCCTCACCCACCCGGTAGAACAGGATGAAGGCAATCATTAGCCAGATGTCTTTCTTTTTAAAATAACTGGCAAAGACATCTCCAAACTCGTGAATGACATGCTGCAGTCCCCTCTTGTGGTCATCTAATTGGGCCGCCTTGCTGCCGATGGGCAGAAAGATGCGATGCCAGATTCCCATGACCAACATTACCAAACCCATAAGGCCCATCACAACCATCCAAGCATGGGCCCAACTCAGGCCCAAGCCATTTTCCGTGGAATGCAGGTAACCGGTGAAGGAGACGAGCAACCCCGAAGCAAGAATCTTGCCCGCATACCAACAGACACCTTGAAGACCTATGTAGCGTGCCTGCTCGGTGCTGGACATGGCGTTGATGTAGACGCCGTCGGCCGCGATGTCGTGGGTGGCGGAAAGGAATCCAATCACCCAGAACAGCGCAATGGTAATCGGCAGGTAGCCTGGCAGCGGCAAGGCCAGTGCGACGCACCCCAAGACCACCGCCATTGCAAACTGGGTGAACAAAACAAAAAACTTCTTGGTTTTGAAAATATCCACCAACGGCGACCAGAGCGGCTTGATGACCCAAGGCAGATACATCGCCCCCGTATACAGCGCGATCTCCGAGTTTGTGAGCCCGAGGTTCTTATACATGATCGACGCCACGACCGAGACGGTGATCATCGGCACGCCCATCGTAAAATAGAGCGTGGGCATCCAGAACAGCGGGTGCAGGCGTTTGGAGGGAGTATCCGTTGACATCGTTCTAGCTTCTGGTTGTAAAAACGGCGGTCAGCTTGGCGAATTCGCACCGAATCCCCCCCCAATGGAACGCTTTGTTTCCGCCGGAACACAGGCAACCCAAATGCAGAAGCACTCTGCCCAAGGAACTGTTGGCACAAAGTCCTTTCATGTTGTTAAGGGGATTCGCATCGCGTTGGGTTCAATCCTTCGTCACTTCCTCTCGAGCACGAAATCAAGGACATTCTTGAGCGGAACCTCCGCGTAACCCATGCAGGTGTCCGCCGCTCCGTAGTAAATCTTGATGATTCCCTCCTCGCAGAGGACGCCGCAGTTGAAGATGACGTTGCCGAAGAATCCGTATTTCTCGTAATCCGTCTCCGGCTCCATGAGCGGGGCCTTGCCCTTGGCGATGACCTTGGTGGGATCGTTCTTATCGAGGATGACGACGCCCAGGCAGTATCGATGGGTCGAGTCGGCCGCGTGATAGATTTCCACCCAGCCCTCCTCAGTCTCGAAAGGAACGGCGCTGCAGCCGATGCGTCCGCCGTCCCAGTCGTTGGTGTTGACTTCCATCAACTGCTGATGGTTACCCCAGCAGGTAAGGTTCGGAGATTCGGAGATCCAGATTTCGCGTCGGCGGTATTCCGCAGAAGCCGGGCGGCAGAGGGCGTAATATTTGCCGTTGATCTTGCGGGGGAAGATGCAGACGTCCTTGTTGTCCGGCGTGAAGATGCAGCCGAGGCGCTCGTAGTTCTTCCAGTCCTTGGTGCGGGCCAGATTGGTGGTCACCCCGATACTCGCGCAGGCGCTGTAGTTGATGTAATAGTAACCATCCTCTTCGATGTAGGTGATGCGGGGATCCTCGATGCCGAATTCCTCATACTTGTTGCAGGGATACATCGCGGGTTGGTCCTCGATCTCGAAATGGACACCGTCCTTGCTGCGAGCCAGGCGCAGGTGGGAAATGGAGGTCAGCACGCGCAGGATTTCCTTGCCGTTGCTGTCGTTGCGCAGCACGAAACGGCTGTCGCGAAAATCATAGGACGGATCGTTTTTGGGCAGACGATGGAAGAGGACTTTTCCCGCGTCTTCCGAATAGTAGGGCGCCAGGAAGATGTTGGGGTCGGCGTCGGGAAGCGGAGTTTCGGCTACGCGCAGGAGAAGGTAGACTTCCACACCGACGCGGTGGCAACCGGCGTTCATCACATACTCGACTTTCCAACCGGGCTGGGAGGGCTTCACATCCTTCACCGTGATGATCGGGTTTTTTTCGTGTCGAACGACTTTCATTGGGTTAATTGTGGTTTCCATGTTTTTTATTTTATTATTTATAGTCAACTGTTTTTGCAGAACCCTTGAGGGTGGTGAATGTTTCCTGCCAATTCGCTCCGGGCACCCAAGGCTCGGCGTCTGCCTCATAGGCACCCAGATCGGGAGCCTCGCCCTTGAACCCGTTATAGCCCGCAATGGCAACTCCCGCGTCAATCAGTGGGGAGCCCTCGACGGGCCGGAAATCGAATTTGGCCGGATCCTTCAAGAACGCCCTGGCATCCTGCCCGCGCAGGTTATGGTGAATACGTTCGGAGTCGGCAAGTTGGTCGTCTAACTTGTGACTACCGACCAGATTGCGGCTGATGTTGTTCACCGCCTCCGACCAATGGTTTTGCCTTTGGAGTTGCGGCCATTGCACCGCCCAGACCTTGATCGGCTCGGCTATCTTGTCGAAGATGATGTCCATCTGCGGCGAGGCGGGCTCACCAATCCCGAAAATCGTATTGTTGAAAGCGCGGTTGTCCTCCCCTTTCATGATGATCCCGATTTGGCCACAATCCCAGACGACATTGTGATGGAAGGTGTTGTTGCGCGACTGGTCATCAGCACGAATCCCGATGCCACCGTGTCCGCCTCGACCTGTGTAGCCATCGGTCACGCAGCCGTGGACCCAATTGTAGCGAACGACGCTGCCACGGGAAAACGGCCAGCAGCCATAAACGAGCGATACATCCTTGCAAGCAAGACCCCCGCTGTGTATGTGATTGTATTCCAATATGCTATTCGCCGCGTGGTAAACGAGGAGGCTGCTTCCGCCCTTGTGGAGCGTGTTGCCACGGGCAACATTGCCGGTGGATGTGACCTCGGAATTCTCGATCGTGCGCGGCGTAGGCGGATACTGGATCGAGTCGAACCAGTTCACACCGAGGTGCGGACTGGCAGACAGTTGCAAGGCGGGATAGATGAGGGTGCCACTCCAATTCACATCGTGGATGATACAGTTCTCGACCGTATTGTATGAACCCATCACCATGAGCCCGAAGTTGTTGGTATAGGCCAGTGAGCAGCGCCACACGGTATTGTGGTTGCCAGTGATCTTGGTGAAAACCGATTCACGGCGATCCTGATCGTATTCGGTGATCGTGCGCGAGTAACTGGGATACAGCAGTTCGCAATTTTCGATCAGCGCGTGGGTGCAGTCCTCGAGCCGGAAAGTTGTGGCAAAAAAGTTAATACCCGAGATTTCGATGTAATTCTTGTCCTTGGCCGTGATCGCGTAGTTTCTTTTCTTGTAGCGGACCTCCAGTTTCGAAGGGTCCACTCCCCCGGGCGCGTAGAGGTAGAGAGTCCCGGTTTTCGGATCTTGAAACCACTCGCTCTCGACATCGAGGGCCTCGAGTTTTCCGAAAAGGTAGAAGTAGTCATCACTCCATACCTTCTGGACTTTCTCTGGATTCTTGCTGGACAGCTTGGGATCGGTGTCGCAGAGGCCGATGAGGTCGGCGTCATATTCCAACTCCGGCGAACCAGGTTTGTGTTTCTTGATCGGGCGGTTCCATGTCCACCACTGGTGCCCAACATTCAGATAGGCCATCGCCCCTGTCCAATCGATGCCGGAATCAGCGATCTCCTTGCTCATAATCAAGCCGTGGGTGCTGCCGGCATCGACTTTTGCCCAACGCGCACGGTCATAGACCTGATCAAATCCCGCGTTCGGCCAGCGGGCCTCTATCATCATGTCGCGCCCGACGAAGAGTTGCTCGATGCCTTTGGGAGCGGCAACTTTGTAAGTCGAGTCCTTGTGTTTCTCCCATTTGCCAACCACGGTTTCCGTCCCGTCAAAAACCACAGCCTCGCCGGTATAGGCTTGAAGGCGGACGGGCTTTTCCGCAGTCCCCGAGGACTTGAACTCCGCCGCTTCGCGGTAGGTGCCGGCACGCAATTTGCAGACATCCCCCGCTTGAGCGCGGTCGAGAGAGGCCTGCACCGTGCGCAGAGGGGCTGCCTCGGTTCCTTCGCCCTTGTCATTTCCGGATGGCGAAACGAACCATTCCCTCGCTGGAGCCGGCACGGTGAGCGCTAGAGAGGCGATCAAGGAGAAGGAGTATCGGAGACTATTCATAGAACTTCCTCCGGTGGTTTTCGGCAATTTGCTGGAGATCTTTCGCCACTTCGGGATTTTCGGCGATGACATTCGTTGTTTCTCCCGGGTCTTTTTCCAAATCGAAAAGCGACAGCTCGATCTTGGGCTTTTCATACTCGCCAGGAAGCCCGTCACGGCCCGGTTTGGGCGGGTGGTTGTATTCGTGAGGCAAGTGCAATTTCCATCGGCCGTCCCCGCTCATCACGGCCTGGAGCTCGTTAGCAAAACTTACCGGATAGTAGGCGTGAGGGTTTTTAACTTCCTGCCCACCTGCGATGAGGTGCCAAATGTTCTTGCCGTCAACCTCGTTGTTCGGCAATGCCGCTCCGGTCAGATGACAGATGGTCGGCAAGAGGTCGATCGAGCAAAACAGCGCGTCCGAGGAGCTGCCCGCCTTGATATGGCCCGGGTATTTAATGATCAGCGCTGACTGCGTGCCGCCATTGAAACTGGTTGCCTTGCCCTCCCGAAACGGCGTTGTGCCCGCATGGTTTCCCCACAGCACCCATGGGCCATTGTCCGAGGTCATGATCACAATCGTGTTGTCCTCAAGACCGTTCGCTTTGAGCGCACCCACGATTTGCCCGATGGCATCATCCAACTCCATGATCACATCCCCATAAAGCCCTGCTCCCGATTTGCCCTTGAAAGCATCGCTACAATACAGCGGGACATGCGGCATGGTGAAGGGCACATAGAGGAAAAACGGCGACGATTTGTGGCGTTCGATAAAATCGACCGAGTCCGCAGTGGCACGGGCCGTGAGGGTTTCTTGAAACTCCGGACTCACCTGCTCGCAGGTCACCTTGTCATCCGTCCAAAACTTGAGATGGTAGTCTGCCCACCTTTTCGGATCTCGGTTGTTACGGTCCCACATGTCATTCGAGAGCAGAAGTCCTGCCGACTCGTCGAATCCGCGCGCAGCAGGCCGAGTATCAGGGTCCTCGCCGAGATGCCACTTTCCGAAAATGGCCGTTGCATAGCCGCTTTTTTTCAGAACCTCCGCCATGGTGGCGTAATTCCTATCCAGCCCTTTCTCTCCGGGCTTGAGAGCCCCGAACATTTTTGTGCGCTCCGGATAACAACCAGTCAGCAACGCCGCTCGCGATGCCGAGCACACAGCCTGTGACACAAAAAAGCGGTTGAAGCGTCCGCCCCCGGCCGTGAGAAGCTGCACATTCGGTGTCGGATAGGGGGGATTCCCAAACGGGTGGAAATCGCTGTAGCCACTGTCATCCAAAAAGAAGACAACGACATTCGGCGGCGGAGCGCCCAACGCGCTCATCGCCGCGTGAAGCAAGCATAGCGTCAGGAGTGTGAAAATTTTGGTTTTCAATTTGGAAGGGCTACAAAAGGGGAGATTTTTTGATTTTGAGCGATCACCTGCAGGATTGGTTTCGGATCAGCTAGCGGAATCTTCGGAATGATCAATGAAGGACAACGCGAGGGGAATCACAATGGATTATGTGTGAAGTTTTTTATTTTTTATGTGACAAATATTGATCCCCTGCAGGCGGCCCCAATCGCGGTCGAAGTTCACGCCATCAGGTGAATCGGGAACTTCTGAAAAACGAGCTTAAGCCAAAAACTTCAGGTTTTTTTCAGGGAAAGAAGTCTTGGTAGCGGCGGCCCGGAGGGTTATATTTTAGTGTCACCTTCCTTGGATTCCCAATGAGATCCCGCCCTCACATTTTCATGTATATGCAATTCTATTATTCCAGCGAATTGCATCGCGGGATCGCGCAGTATGCCCGCGAGGCGGGATGGAGCCTCAACACCTCGATGTATCGAAGCGGACACTTGCCCAACCGCAAGTGGGACGGCGTCGTTGGGGCGTTCGACGAGCATGATGATTTTTACAACCAGTTCGTGCGACCCAACCGCATCCCGGCGGTGAGCTTGACCGAAACCCGATCCATGCCATGCGTCCTGCCGGACAACACCGCTATAGGCGCCATGGGGGCGGCCCACTTGATCGAACTGGGATACAAAAACTTCGCCTTCTATTTTTGGCAATCGAAGCGCCATGAGCAAGTGCGCGCAGAGGCTTTTCGAAACACCTTAGAGTCGAAAAACCATCGCTTTTTCTCAATCAACCATACCACCACTCCCCGCGTTCGGCAGCAACAGATGATCACCCGATTAGGTGTGCTCAAGCGCCAACTCAAACTCCTTCCCAAGCCCATCGCGATCATGGCACCGATGGATGATCTCGCGGTTGAAATCGTGGATGTTTGCGCAGACATGGGTTTGAAGATTCCCCAAGACATTGGGATTCTTGGCGTCAACAACGACAGCCTCATTTGTGATTTCACGCCGGTTCCTATTTCCAGCATCGATGACAACGAATACCGCATCGGCTACGAGGGGGCGGCCTTGCTTGAGCGAATCATGCGGGGTAAAAAACCGCCGAAAGCTCCCCTGCTGATCCAGCCCAAAGGAGTCCATATCCGAAAAAGCACCGACCTTCTCGATATCTCCAAAGCGCCGGACCGCCAAGTCGCCATCGCCATCCGCTACATCTCGGAGCACTACAGCGAACCGATCACGACCAAGGATGTAGTGCGCGAGGCGGGCGTTTCCCAGAGTTCTTTGCAGGAACGCTTCGTCCGGCAAATTGGAAGAACGATCCATGAGCACATACTTAGGAAACGCATCGACTGCGCCAAGAAGTTGCTTTCAACCACAACCGACAAAACCGCCTCCATTGCACGGGAGGCAGGGTTTGGCTCGCGCGAGCGTTTCAGCAAAGCCTTCAAGATGGCAACCGGCCTTAACCCGGTGGACTACCGTAATGCGGAGTCGCAAGCAACCAGGCCAGGAACTCACTGATAGTTCAGTGCCGAAGTTTTTCGATAATTCAAGCCCGACGGGACCTCCCGCGGATGGAGCGTAACTGTTTTTCGGTCATCTTCAGGACATCGTTTCCTTCAAAAAGAATACGTCCACTGGAAAACTCGGCCGGTGGCCAGGGCAGGAGGCGGGCCAAGGAAAGGGCGGCGACACTTTTTCCACTGCCGCTCTCGCCCACCACGGCCAAGGATTCGCCTTGGTTCATGGAGAGGCACACATTTTTCACGGCATCCACCGTGCCCGCCTCGGTGCGGAAGCTGATGGAGAGCCGGTCTATTTCGAGAATGGGAGAATTCATTGAGGACGGGTTTCAGAGGCGCGACGCATGGCGTCACCGACGATGTAAAATGCCAGCGACGCGACAAAAATGGCAAGGCCGGGAAAAACAATCAGCCACCAAGCATCGAGAATATACGTTTTTCCATCCGCAATGATGTTCCCCCAAGTGGCCTGCGGGGGTGGCACCCCGAAACTTAGGAAGCTCAGGCCCGACTCCACCAGAATCGCATCGGGAATACTCACGATGGCCGTAACAAAGATCGGGGCAAAGGCATTGGGCAGAATGTGCCGGAAGATAATCTGAAATCCACTCTGTCCCATAGCACGGGCGGCGCTCACATACTGACTCTCGCGCAGGGTCAGAAACTCCGCCCGGACCAGCCTCGCCGTTCCCGTCCAACTCACCAACCCGATCACAAAAATAATAATCCAGATATTTGGCCCCAGTATGGCGATCGCACTGAGGATGAGGAAAAATGACGGGAAGCATTGCAGGGGCGCAGCCGCCACCCCCAAACCGCATCAATTCTGGCTCCAACGCGTAGCCGCCTCGAACTAAAAAAACTCAGCTCCTCACGGAAACGATTTTTCGCAAATGACATCCCACCCATCTGAAAACTCCTGCATCCAAAGGGTGCTTGGTTTTCAAGAACTCCAGACAAGCACGTTCCACTCCCCTGTGAATGCCCTTTGTTGGCCGCGTGTTTTGCCGGGAAATTTTGCCGAAGTTGTCGAGAAGATTGGCCCAGGAGAGGGTGTTCTTACGTTGGATGAAGACTTCCTGCAAAGCCTGCCGGTCACTCCAGAGAGGCGCATTGCGATCGATATCATGGTTGCGGATATGCGCTTGTTGTGCGATCTCGACTTGGATCCTGTTCTGAACTGCATTTACGCCTGCCCGCAAGATGAAGACGTCGCTCCCGTTGCGATAGATGTGTTTTCTTTCCATGCGGATAGCGCTCCATTGGAGTCGGATACCTGGCTTTGCACCTACTAAGGCGCAACGAGCGAAGGGCTGTTGAATGAACAGGCTTTTAAGAAGGTCAATATCCCAGAAACCCGAAAAGCCCTTCTGGAAATACTTGGCGGGGAGGATAATGAGATTTTCCTCAACTACCTCAATGAAAACTGCTACAACCTGCACTATGCCGCCATGCCGGGTGCGAAGCCCTATTCCTTCGGGTTGGGAAACCTGTGGCGCATCGCCACGGAATATCCCGGTTGCCCCGTGCCGCCCTGCATCCACCATGCTCCCCTACCCTCACCCGGTTCCACCCCTCGCTTATTGTTGATCAGTTAAGAAACCACGGAAATTGCGGATTTCGGATTTTGAAATGCGGATTAGGCTGAATGCTTTTTTCCACCGGTCACAAACCGCCACTAATACCAATGTCACCAATAATATGGATTTTAGAAACGCGACCTTAGCAGCATCTTCCGTAAGCGTTGCGCCGAGCACCACCTACCGTAGGTAGTGGAGGTGTCGTAGTCTGAAGGCTATGACATCTACAGCATCGTTATTA